>JAEEGF012151475.1_pt1 | contig 16678 bp, 19 predicted proteins | sample 9134171 | NCBI WGS metagenome assembly JAEEGF01 (sample SAMN16246542, study PRJNA631951) | gut metagenome | biome: gut microbiome; feature: rumen; material: AP-attached | host: Bos | place: Iran: Karaj | collected 2018-10
CCCAGGACCAGGCCTTGGAATCCATATCATTGGCGAAGTTACAGCTGAGAAGGTTCGCATCGTTCAGGATGCAGACTTCATTTATAGAGAGGAACTTGCAAACGCAGGTCTTAAGAAGCTTCCTGATCAGTACTTTGCAGCTCTTTCCAACATGCGCTCCGTCGGTGTTATGGGCGATGAGCGTACCTACGACTACGCTGTAGTCCTCCGCGCAGTTGAGACCATCGACTTCATGACAGCCGAGGCTTCCGAGATTCCTTTCGAGGTTCTCCAGCGTGTAATGAGCCGCATCATCAACGAGGTTAAGGGTGTTAACCGCGTAATGTACGACCTCACAAGTAAGCCACCAGGAACGGTAGAACTTGAGTGATAACGAGCCAGGCACGAGAGGATAAATATGGATAACCACGCAGTGGTTTAGCATAAAATACAAAGGTAGGACGAATGCTTGCATTCAAGTCCTGCCTTTTATTTTATGCGTATAATCCCGTAGGGATTTCCATATTTATTCTCGAAGTATCTGGCGACAACAGACGATTATAGAAATCGCTGTATTTCAAGCGATTTCTATAATATGAGTGATCATATCACACCCATCCAATTTCTGACATTTCAAACCCAATTTTGTATATTTCAGAGGATACGCATTGCCCGTAATATTCGTTCTGTTATCATGAGATCAACAAGAAACGAGTTGGGAGTGTATGAAAGAAATGGTAAAAAAGATTTTTTACAGAAGCATCGGAGTTTTGCTTTCTATGGCAATGCTGTGTGGATGTGCAGCCCAGGGGGACAGCAAAAAAATAGATGGTGACACAGGAGCTTCAGTAAATAGCACCTTGGCAAGTAATATTTCAGCAAGTAACACAGAGGTGAGTGTTGCGCTTCTATCAGAGGATGTGAGAGAAGAATCCGTTAATAAAGTCAAGGATGCATGGCAGAGATTATCAGAAGTTGCGTCTCTTTCAGATATTGAGTTCGCAATTGGCCCTGCTACTAGTCAGGTAAAAAGAGACGGCCTTGTAAACTTTACCGAAAAGGAAATCGGTGATGACAACTTCACTGAGCTATTCACTGATAAGTGTACAGACTTATCCTACTGGAAAACAGTTGGCCTGTCAGAATATGCATTTGGCTATACACCTGTTAATACAGAGGACGAGGTAAAAGAATACCTTGATAAAAGAGAAGAGAAAACACTTCCTCTTTTCGCCTTATTCTTTTCCGAGAAATTCACAGATGAAAGTGAACTGCAAATGTCCAGAGACTGTGCATATTACCTTACAAAATATGCTATGGAGAAATACTCCTATAATGACTTTGCAGCAAATGAGTACAGAAGCGAATGGCTTGCAGGTCTTGGATCTACTTCCGATTTTAGATTTGATGTGATAGATGAAGTGGTGGAAGCTTCCACAGTTATTAAAAAGGGCACAGCTGTTTATGTTAAATGTGCTGGAAATACCTGGGAAATACGTGATGTTGAATGGCTTAAAACTGCCGACGAAGTCTACAGCGTTCTGTATGAAACCGAGGAGGGTATACGTAAACTGTGCAAAAGGATTGCTGCAGAGTCAGACATTTATGATGAAGAGAGCTTTAGAAAAGATGTCTCAGTTATCCCAACAGACAAGGGAAAAGTATCCATGGGTGGAGACGGGGTAATAAAACTGGCTAATCCATTTCATTTCATTCATGAGTATGTTCACTGTACCCTAAGCTATTCCTATGAAGAAATGTGGCTTGTTGATGGGCTGGCAGAGTACTACAGCTTGGAATACAAAGATGACTATACGTACAATCATAACAATTGGTCTGACAGAAAACGCAAATGGTTTGATGAAGGCATTATGGATGAGGAATCCAGGGCGCAAATTGAACAGGCTGGAGCCATGGAATACGAAGAGACAGTAAGAGATAACTACCTGATATTAAAAGAAAAAGATAAGGAAAAGAACAAACAGAATACCGACTTTGTCTATGCAGAGGGCCTTGCTTATCTGACTTTCTTTGGATCAGAAAATCGAGAGATGCTTGTAGCGTATACAGGAACTTTAAGAGACGTATACTATAACGAACAAGGAATAGAACTGACAGATAGACTCGGAAATGAGCTCGACTACAATGCAGCCATGGTGATAACAACCGATCTTATCGCAGAATATGGCGTTGATAGCATTATCTCATCCACTGGTTCTTTTGAAAAAGATTTTGGACAGACATCTGACGAATACATCCAGAATTACCTGGATAACAAAGCATATATGCACTTCATTGAGGAGTAATTCTCAAATACTGTCATTTTAGTCTCGTTTTTGTATAATTGAGAGAGTATGTGTTGTATACATATGTGGGATTGGTAATATTTGATTATAAATAAACACGGAGGCGGTTTTGGGAGACAGTTCACTATATCTTATCTTTTGTGTAGCGCTGGTGGTGATATTGACTGGCTGCATAATCATTTTAATAAGGAATTATCAGAAACTGCTGAGCAGGAACAATGCGCTTATTGAGACCATAGACAATCTGTCCAGACTCAATGACAAACTCAGAATGGACAGACATGACTATCTGAACCAGCTGCAGATCGTATACGGTCTCATGGAGCTTGAGGAATATGATGAAATGAATTCATACCTCAGGAAAGTGTACAAAGAGCTGCTGAAAACGGGAAAAGCTGTTAAGACGTCTAAGCCCGCCATTAATGCACTCCTTGCTGCCAAGTCCGCTGAAGCAGAAGCAAAAGAAATCGAGTTTCTGATCGAGGTTAAATCAGACCTTAAGAACCTGAATGTTGAGGACTGGGAGCTTTGCAAGGTGTTATCAAACCTCATAGATAATGCGGTAAAAGCCCTTGAGGACAGTGATGTTCAGGAAAAGAAAATCAGGATAAACATCACGGAATCGGAGCAGCAGTACATTTTCAGCGTTGAGAACAACGGTCCGGAAATCCCTCTGGAGATCAGAGACAGCATTTTCAAAAAAGGCTTTACCACCAAAAAGGAAGATGGACATGGAATGGGGCTTGCAATTGTTTCTGAGATAGTAAGTAAAGCAAAAGGAAAAATAGAACTTAAATCTGACGAAGACGAAACAAGTTTTACAGTCAGCTTTGGAAAGGAAGAGTAAAATGGGAACAGTTCAGATATTGGGTATTGTGGTTCTGATTATAGGAATCCTTCTCATTGGCGTAGAATTCTTCATGCCAGGGTTTGGATTACCTGGAATATCAGGAATAATATGTACCGCGGCAGGAATTTTTTTAACCGGAAGAAATGCTTCGGAGAGAATTCTGGTAGGTGTCATCGCAATCGTGGTGATCGCAGTGATGCTGGTCATTAGCATCGTAGTATTCAGTTCCAAGAAGATCAAATCTCCAATCAAGTTGGATACGGATCTTCAGGGCAAAAACCTGTTTATTGATGAAACAGATATGGAATACCTTATCGGGAAAAAAGGTGTTGCGCTTACAGACCTTCGTCCTTCGGGAAAGGGTGAGTTTGACGGAGTTAAGCTGGATGTCCTTTCATCGAATTATTACATAAAAAAGGATTCGGCTCTTGTTATAACAGAAGTAAAAAACAACAAAATTATCGTTCAGGAGGGGAAATAAATGAAATCAACTTTAATAATCGCAGCTCTTATAATAGTTCTGGTAGTAGTATTTTTTACAGTAATTCCTGTTGGAATGTGGATTTCAGCAGTGGCCAGCGGCGTTAAGATAAGCATCTTTACGCTGGTAGGAATGAAGCTTCGCCGTGTAAAACCAGCCAAGATCGTTGATCCTATGATAAAGGCAACCAAGGCAGGAATCGATGTTACGACCAATCAGCTTGAGGCTCATTATCTGGCAGGTGGTAATGTAGACAGCGTAGTTAATGCATTGATAGCCGCTGAAAGAGCTAGCATGAATCTTACCTTTGAGCAGGCTTCTGCAATTGATCTTGCAGGCCGTGATGTATTCGAAGCTGTTACTATGAGTGTTACACCTAAGGTTATCGAGACACCACAGATTTCAGCAGTAGCTAAAGATGGCATTGAGCTTCTGGTAAAGGCTCGTGTAACAGTAAGAACCAACATCGATCATCTCATTGGTGGTGCTGGTGAAGCTACAGTTCTTGCAAGAGTTGGCGAAGGAATTGTAACAACAGTAGGTTCTGCCCAGACTCACAGCAGCGTTCTTGAGAACCCTGATGACATTTCAAAGGTTGTTTTGGAAAAGGGACTTGATTCAAGCACAGCATACGAGATCATGTCAATTGATATAGCCGATATCGACATCGGACGAAACATTGGCGCTAACCTTCAGAGCCTTCAGGCAGAAGCTAACACCAAGATTGCTCAGGCAAAAGCAGAAGAAAGAAGAGCTATGGCTGTGGCCCTTGAGCAGGAGATGAAGGCCGAGGTAGTTAAGGCAGAGGCTGATATTCCAAGAGCAATGGCAGAGGCACTTAGATCAGGCAAGCTTGGCGTTCTTGATTATTATAATCTTAAAAATGTTCAGGCTGATACCAAGATGAAAAATGACATCGGCACCGGTGTTATGCAGTACGTAGAGAATAAGAAAGACAAACAGTAATTAAGGAGTTTCATTTATGCTGAAGGTAATGGTTGTCGAGGATGAAGAGCAGATTCGTATGATCCTTGGCAAGATGATAGAAAAAAGCGAGGGATGTCAGGTGGTTGCAAGCTGCGGAAATTTCGCAGCTGCAATCAGCGAGTTTATAAAGCTTCGCCCCGACGTGGTTTTTATGGATATAGATCTGGGCGGCGAGAGCGGTCTTGATTGCGCCAAGGCCATTACTGAGGTTGATCCCAAGGTGAAAATTGTCTTTGCAACAGCTCACAGCGAGTATATGGCAAACGCCTTTGAAATCTACGCTTTTGACTATCTGGTTAAGCCATTTGATCTGGAGAGAATTACCAAGACCTTGACCAGAATCAAGAGCATGACTGAAACAGTACCTACAGAAGTGTCTACCGGAAAAAGTGATTCCTCTTTTGACAAGCTTGTGATCCGCGGTAAGGAGGAAATCAACCTCATCGACACCGAAGACATCATCATGGTGGAAAGAACCGACGGGATGACCAGGATAGTAACAAAGGATGAAGTTTTTTTAACAACAACATCTCTGTCTTCCGTTCAGGAGAAGCCGGATCCAGCTAGATTCATGAGGTGTCATAAGTCCTACATCATCAGAACAGATGCTGTTAAAAAGCTTGAAATATATGGCAGATGGACCTACACCGTAACCCTTAAGGATACTGAAGAAACTGCCCTTATGACAGCTGATAAATATAACGAAATGAAACAGAATTTTGCATTTTGATGTTATGGAATAATGACAGGAATATCCAATCTTTTCGTACAGAAGATATTATGATAGAATGGTATGCTTGTTATCAAGAAATAAAAAAGATTCTTTTTTAGAGTCAGAGAAATGGGGTATACAAAATGGGCAGATATCGGGAGGTACATTCAGAGAAGGAAGCAAAGCGAAATGCCAGGAGATATGCAGCCACAATCTGGTGGGTACTGTGGGCTTTTTGCTTTATCATCTTAGCTTATACAGCTAGACTGCAGTATGTTGAGTACAAGAGTATTCAAGGCGCTAATAGTGTAGTTGCCAAATACACTTCTGACAAAAACGTTGAGCTTGCTACTTATACGGACGATGATGGTCGCTATCATTCCTACCACATAACAGGAATGGGTGCTGAGCACGATGGCGATTCAATAGTACTATACTATAAAGACGATATAAATCTTGCACAGCCACGCGTAGGTGCGGCAACCTGGATCAGATCTTATGCAATATTTGGTATTGCCATTATACTTCTATCTATAAGATTGATAGTTGTATATAGGTCAGATCACAGCGTTTATGGCGATGGAAGTCTTTCAACAGACGAAATAAAATTGCCAGTCGACGATTCGATAGGCATTATGTCAAAGTGAAAACTGTTAAGTGATTTTTAAAACCCCCGAATTCGGGGGTTTTAAAAATATTCATTATGAAGAAGGGCTTAAATGAAAAAATATGAGGTAGGAACATACTGCCAGCTATGTTACAATTGCATTGCCAGCGTGACAATAAAATGACAATACAATTTAGAAAAATGTATTGAATTCATTCAAACCGTTCAGTAATGAACTGAAAAGAAATGTATTTACCATGTTTTACACTCGTAAATAAATTTGTATTTGCGAACTGGAGTGATAACGAGCCAAGCACGAGAAAATTCATATTGAAAACCACGAAGTGGTTTTTAGCTGATAATAAATGAGTCAGGATGAATGCTTACATTCAACCCGGGCTCCTTTTTATCGGCGTAAAATCCCGAAGGGATTTCAATATGAATTGATGAAGTATCTGGCGACAACAGATGCTTATAGAAATCGCTGCTTTGTAGCGATTTCTATAAGAGGAGTGAGACATTTTGATGAAAGATAATAACACCACATACGTTGACAACGTATGTGATTCGATCTATACTTTAATAAAGTATAGACACTCAGGAGACAATGCATGGATATTTCAGAAAGAATAAAGGAATTACGAAAAAAGACCGGATTATCGCAAAGTAAATTTTCTGCCAAATTTGGGATCCCTGTAAGAACTCTTCAGCAGTGGGAACAGGGAATAAGCTCTCCTCCGGATTATTTGGTCAGAATGATGGCGTATATTATGCTGCTTGAGGAAAATGGACAAATAAAAAATGAAGGACTGATGGAGGAAAAATATGGGGATGGCGAATGATAAAGTTCAATTATTTGAAGACCAGCCAATTAGGACTGCGTGGATAGAGGATGAAGAGGAATGGTATTTTTCGATTGTTGATGTGGTTGGAGCCCTTACTGAGCAAAATGATTACGAAAAAGCCAGAAAGTATTGGAACAAATTGAAACAGAGGCTTAAAGAAGAGGGCAGTCAGTTGGTGACAAATTGTCACCAACTGAAAATGAAATCGTCGAAAGATGGTAAACGATATAATACAGATGTGGCCAATACGGAACAATTATTGCGTCTTATTCAGTCAATTCCCTCAAAAAAGGCAGAACCATTTAAAATGTGGCTGGCACAGGTTGGCAGGGAGCGAATTGAGGAGGTAATCGATCCTGAACTTACAATAGAGCGTGCATTGGAGACTTATGCTAAGAAGGGATATTCCAAAGAGTGGATTAATCAGCGGCTTCAGGCAATTCAGGTAAGAAAAGAACTTACAAATGAATGGGAAAATCGCGGAGTTAAGAAAGGTGCAGAATTTGCAATTCTTACAGACGAGATTACAAAGGCATGGTCCGGAATGACAACGCGTCAGTACAAAAACCTCAAGGGACTGAAGAAAGAAGATCTAAGAGATAATATGTCAACACTTGAGTTGGTGCTTAATATGCTGGCGGAGGCTACTACAACAGAGATTTCCAAGGAGAGGAAGCCGGAAACATTTGAAGAAAACTTGAATGTAGCAAACGAAGGTGGAGCAGCAGCCGGAGAAGCAAGAATTGCGGTAGAAAAGAGAACAGGTAAACCAGTAATAACAAGTAAAAATGCTGCACAGTTGCAGGATTTGGTTACTGGTCTTATAGGAGCAGAAGTTATTAAAAGCGAGGAAAATGATAACTAAAATTAAGTGATGAAGTATCGCCGGGCTAAATGTGGCGAATTCGCCATATTTAAAAGGCTGTTTTAACCGTATGGAATTCCATGCGGTTGAGATGGTTTCATAGAACTGTCAAGATTCTTTTGACAGTTGCTGGGTAAAATTGAATCGGAAATATTACAGTAAAACTGCCACAGTTTATGGCAGTTTTCTGTTTTTAAAAGCAAGATGTTGACATTTGAGACTTCTCAACATGCATTCAGTTCTAATATAATAAAGTCTATGAACGAAAGGGGCTTAATAAGCTATGAATCATACTGGTACACAAACACTAGAAACAGACAGATTGCTTCTGAGAAGATACTCACGAGATGATGCACCAGCAGTGTACAAGAACTGGGCATCTGATGATGACGTTACTAAGTTCCTGACATGGCCTACTCACGCAAACCAGGATGTAACACAGGAAGTGATCGACGACTGGGTTAATTGCTATTCAGATGACAAGTATTATCATTGGGCTATTGTTGTAAAGGAAAATGGCAGCGAGCCGATTGGGGATATTGCGGTAGTCCACATGGACGAAAAGACTTCGATGGCCCACATTGGATATTGCATAGGAAAAGAGTGGTGGAAAAAAGGCATAACTTCCGAGGCACTAAAGGCAGTTATGGATTATCTCTTCGATGTTGCGGGCTTTAATCGTATCGAAGCAAGGCATGATGCCAACAATCCTAATTCTGGAAAAGTTATGCAAAAGTGCGGGATGAAGTACGAAGGAACAATGCGTAGCTCTGGATGGAATAATCAGGGGATTCACGATGAATGCTTCTATGCTCTGCTGAAGAGTGACAGGTGAGCTGAGAGACAAAAAGATAAGCCTGTTCAAGGCTGTTCTAAGTCATAACATTGGGGAAAGAGATAATATGGGGAAAGTAATATTTTTAGATATTGATGGGGTCCTTAATTCAAATTTCTGGAACGCAGATCATCAGCGCGAAATCAGCGACGGTAAATATATAGATACAGAGAAAGTGAGGCTCTTATCAGATTTGGTAAAAAAATCAGAGGCTTCGCTCATCCTGCATTCAGGCTGGAGATTCTGGTTTGATGCGGATGTACAGCCAACACGCCCTGAGGCGGCGTATCTTACATCACTCTTAAACAACGAGGGAATGACTGTAGCAGGAATGACACCTGACCTTACAACAGAAGAGATTAGACGTACCAAGAAATTCAGCAAGGTTAAGGCTGATGAAATTTTAAAGTGGCTGGAAAACCATCCCGAAACTGACAGCTGGGTAGTGCTTGACGACCTTGAACTTCATAACGAGATAATAGCTAAATGCCAGATAATGACAGATCCTGAACAGGGATTAACTGAGGCAGATGTTGAGAAAGCGTTGGGGATATTATGCTGAAAACATTATATGATGACGGAACTATTAAGATCCGCAGCATGTCAGAGACTGATGCTAGGATTATATTTGATACTTACGATTCCTACGGATGGCACCCACAGATGGAAACCTACGAGGGCTATTATAAAGAACAGGAGTCAGGAGAAAGATTTGTTTTCATAGCCGAGTACGAAGGCAGTGTTGCAGGATTATGTACTCTTTTGCTCAAGCCAGCAGAAGGCCCATGGCTTGATACTAATTGGCCTGAGATAGTTGACCTATGTGTGTTCTTCAACACTCACAACAAGGGAATCGGAACCAAGCTTCTTGATGCGGCAGAGGCGGAGGCTTCCAAGATCGCTGATCACGTTTTCCTCGCAGTTGGTGTTCATTCCGGCTATGGCCCTGCACAGAGAATGTACGTTAAAAGAAGCTACAACTTTGACGGCAGTGGCGTTTGGTATAAAGGCAAGCAACTAGGGCAGTATGAACCCTGTTGTAATGATGACGACCTGTTGTTATTTATGTCAAAAGAACTATAGAAATAAGTTGAACAGCATTATCTGTATTATTTCGAGAAGTATATAGCAAACAAGTTGTTTATCGAAAGCATATAAAAAAATAAAAATGGTCATAACAATTATTCGACACGGCAAAGTTAATCACACATGGAAAAAGAGCTGTACCTCTGCAGAGTTCGACGAGGAGTGCAGACTTTACGACATAGCTCCTATTGAAGATATGTCATGCGCGCGGACATACAAAGCACAGAAAGTCTACATCAGCACTCTTGATAGAAGTTATCAGACTGCGAGGCAATTATTCGGGGAAAAAGAATTTGCGAAGACAGCTCTTATAAACGAGGTACCACTTAGCTCTTCTTTTGACACCAAGATCAAGCTTCCACTTTGGTTCTGGAACGTAACAGGACGCCTTCAGTGGTTTTACAATAGTAAAAGACAGATTGAAACAAGAAAGCAGACCAGAAAAAGAGCAGAAGAATTTGTACAGGAGCTGCTTCATAGTAATGAGGATTGCGCAATAGTCACACATGGATTCTTTATGCATACGCTGATTTCTGTCATGAAAAAGCATGGGTTCAAGGGTGATAACACCAGTATGAATTACAAAAATGGGGAAGTTATGACATTAGTGAAGTGATAAGAAATTCAGTTGGCGACAATTAGTAACCAATCGGAATGGCATAAAAGAGTAACTTATATATGTAAATGATAATGGAACGGGGGAATTCCATGGGGAGCATCAAATACACATTATGTGAGAACCAGCTTAAGGCAGCAGATTTCATAAGACTCAAGGTTTCAACAGGATTTAGGGAAAGACCAATCGAACTTGTAGAGAAAGCTCTATCTAATAATCTTTTTGATGTAACCGCCACAGTAAACGGTGAAGTCATCGGAATGGGACGTCTTGTGGGAGATGGTGTAATGTACTGGTACTTGCAGGAGATTGTAGTGCTTTCGGAGTATCAGAATCAGGGTATTGGTACAGCCATTGTGAATAGGCTATTTGAATACATTTCCGAACATACAGAACCGGGAAACTTCACCAGCGTAGGGCTGACAGCAGCTGAGGGAAAAGAAGGATTCTATGAGCGCTTCGGATTTTCTAAGAGTAGGGGCATGACTAAGTATATTGAGCGATGAAGATCGATATTGCATAGATACGATCAGAATAGCAATGACAAGAATGGATTAGTATATATTTAGGTAATGAAATATGCAAATTAAAGAAATCGACATTTTAGGTGCAAATAGATTTGAAACATATACCAAAACCCGCGAGGGAAGCCGCGCTGTGATCGTTAAAGATGGAAAGATTCTTCTTTCACATGAGTATGCCGTAGGATGGTGGCTGATTCCTGGAGGAGGCATGGAAGAAGGCGAGACTCCAGAGGAGTGTTGCGTACGAGAAATAGAAGAGGAAACAGGATTGATAGTGCGTCCTCTTTTCCAGTATCTTAAGATAAACGAGTACTATGAAGAGTGGCGTTATATAGACGACTACTTTGTATGCGAGCTTGTGGGCGAAGGTCAGATGAAGCTTACTGAGGCTGAGATACGAAGAGGCGTCAAACCCGAGTGGATTCCACTTGAAGATGCGATAGAGATTTTTTCCAAGCACCAGGACTATGCAGAGACTGAAGAAGAAAAACGAGGCGCGTTCCTTCGTGAATACACTGCGCTTCTGGAGTACATGAAGGTAAGAGACCAAAGGTGACACCATGAACAACTTGTTCTGCGAAGGCTTAATAGAAAATGACATAAACAAATTACTGGCGGCGCCTAAGAGTGACCTTCACAATCATTCCACCAAAGGCTGCAGACGGCAGTGGCTTGCGGAGAGACTTGGCGTGACTATTCCAGAACCTCCGGAGCATCTTGATGGACTTGAAGGAATGCAGGACTGCTTTAGGTCGAAGATCAAACCCTACTGTGATGGCTATGATAACATGCTCATCAGGTGGGAAGGTGCCTTTGCAGAAGCGAAAAGAAATAACATAAAGCGCCTTACGATGAATTTTGGAACAGCGGAAATCGACCAAGTTGGCGGAATTGAAGCATTTAAAGAAACTATCGAAGGCTTCCATAATAAGTATTGTCCGGATACGGTATTTGAGCCAGAGCTGACCTATCCATCCTGCTGTGATGCATCTCTTCAGGCAGATCAACTGGAGCAGTATGCACATCTTGGTTATATCAAGGCAATTGATGTGTGCGCAGGCGAGAACGTTCAGCCATTTGAAGCTTTTTTACCATTGTATAAGCGAGCAGAAAAATTTCATCTGACCAAGAAGATGCATGTAGGTGAGACCGGATCAGCAGAGGATGTGAAAAGAGCTGTAGAAGTGCTGGGACTCGCTGAAGTCCATCATGGAATAAATGCGAGTACTTCACCTGAAGTCATGAGGTTTCTGGCAGATAATCGCATCCAGCTAAATGTCTGCCCAAGCAGCAATGTGATGCTGGGATTTGCCAAGGACTACGCTACTCATCCAATTCGGATTCTCGTTGAGAACGGAGTAAAGGTCACAATCAATACGGATGATCTGTTGATTTTCGACAGTTCGATAGAAAACGAATATCTGCAACTGTACCAGGCAGGGGCTCTGACAGTAGAACAGCTTGATGAGATCAGGCAGGTGGGACTGGGTGAAAGTGTACAGCAGTAAATTAGAAATATAAACATCTAAATACAAAGGCATGATATAAGACATCGGGGAGGCAACATGTTACCAACACCAGAAGAGGCATTACAGGAATTAAAGATAGCGGAGGAGCGCAATCCGGGACCATGGGTCAAGCATTCTATAAATGTTGGAATCGCAGCAAGGAACATTGCAGATAAGATACCTGGCATGGATTCAGAGAAGGCCTATGTTGTGGGACTCATGCATGACATCGGCAGAAGAGTGAGGTTTGGTTTTGTAGATATTCCAACTCATGTGTACGAAGGTTACAAGTACTGCATGGAGAAGGGTTGGGACGAGGCTGCGAGGATTTGCATGACTCACTCATACCTTCACATGAAGGATGAGTTTGAAGGTTACGATCCAGAGGCTGAGCACGAGAAGGCAATCAAAGAGTATATCATGAATTGTGAACCTGACTGTTACGACAGACTCATACAGCTTTGCGATTCACTTGCCACAGATTACGGTTTTGTTATTTTGGAAAAGAGATTTGTAGACGTTACAAGGCGCTATGGAATAATGGAAGATTACATCAAGGGCTGGGAAGTTGCCTTTGACATTAAAGAGAAATTCGAAGAACAGATGGGCTGCTCGATTTATGACGTACTTCCTGACATTGGAAGGACAACTCTTTTAACACCAAAGCCATGGAAGCCACCAGTAGCTGCTGATCAGACTCAGCCAGCATAATGAAGTAGTTCATGACCAGTAATCAGAACACCACAGGAGAGATACAAATGGATAACGAGAACATACAGCTCCCAGAGAGGCTGGAGCGAGCGACTATACCATGATGGCGATTCTGTACGCGCTCGAATTTTATCACTGATCAACCGGAGGAGTTATGGCTAGAGACACAGCGGCAAGGACATTTAAAGACATCTTGGGAAAAGAGCATTGCTACAGCTGCCTTGGATGCGCGATTGGAAGCGGAGAAATGGAGCTTCCAGGCGGAATAATTTACGATGGAGAAGGCATCATTTTGGCTGCAGATCCAGAGATACCAATACCGGGATTTCTTGTAATAACCAGCAAAAGACACATACAGTCTTTTTCAGAACTGACAGCTGAAGAAATTACAGAAGTTGGCACCACTATAGCCAGAGCAGAGAAAGCGTTAAAAGAGCTGGGTATAGCCAAGGAAATCACACTTGTTCAGGAAGAGAGATCCAAGCATTTTCATATCTGGATCTTTGCCCATCATGAGTGGATGAAGGAAAAATTCGGAACAGGAATTAGCTATCTGAGAGATATCTCAGCCTACGCAAGGCAGAACGCCAGCGAAAAAGATATCGAGGCAGTGCTGGATGCTGTTCAAAAGATAAAGGTAAATTTTTAAGAGAAGTAACAGGGGGAGATTATGCACTTTGTTGATGCCAAAGGGATACTCAGTACCAGCGGCGGCCGGTGCGGAATGAATATTTACAGAGGGTGCACTCATGGGTGTATTTACTGCGATAGCAGGAGCAAGTGCTACCAGTTTACCCACGAGTTTGAGGACATAGAAGTTAAGCAGAATGCGCCTGAGCTTCTGGAAAAGGCCCTTAAATCCAAGCGTAAAAAAGTAATGATCGGTACAGGGGCGATGTCGGATCCTTACATGCACTGTGAAGAGCAGCTTCGCATGACGAGAAAGTGTCTGGAAATCATAAAGCGCTACGGCTTTGGACTTGCGATACAGACTAAGTCTGACAGGATACTTCAGGACATAGATCTTCTCGATGAGATAAATCGTGAAGCTAAGTGCGTGGTGCAGATGACGCTTACTACCTACGATGATGACCTGTGTAAGATACTCGAACCCAACGTCTGCAATACCAAAAGACGTATCGAAGTATTAGAAGAAATGCAGAAGCGCGGAATTCCAACTATCGTGTGGGTTACACCGATGCTTCCTTATATAAACGACACTAAGGAGAACTTAACTGCAATCCTCGATGAATGTGGAAGAGTAGGCGTTCGCGGAATTATAGATTTTGGGATGGGTTTGACTCTTCGCGAGGGTGACAGGGAGTATTACTACGAAGCACTGGACAAGCACTTTCCAGGGTTAAAAGAACGCTACATTGAGACTTATGGAAATGCCTATGAGCTTCCAAGTCCAAACCAAAAGCAATTGCTCGCAATTCTCAAGAAGAAGTGCAGCGAATATAATATGTTCAGCACACCTGATGGATGTTTTAGCTTCATGAGTGAGTATCCAGAAAAATACAAGCAAATGAGTCTATTCGATCTGTGAGATGTTTAAAAGACAGAATATAGATATTTATATAATTAAATGACTATAGTAGTAGATACTTACATATTTATAGAACATAGTAGTAGATATTCAGATAAATGAAATTCATTAGAAGTGAGAAAAAGTTATGAGATTAGTTTTTTATCGCCACGGCGATCCGGATTATGCGATCGACAACCTGACAGAGCAGGGCAAAATAGAGGCAGAGCTGCTTGCAAGGCAGATCAAGAGCTTTGGCCTTGATGACATTTACGTGTCACCACTTGGAAGGGCTCAGGCTACAGCCGAGTATTCCCTGAAGGTTCTCGGGAGGGATGACGCAGTTGTCTGCGACTGGTTAAAAGAATTCCCGGCTCTTTTTGATCCAAATGTAGCAGATGAGGCGACTAAGAAAGCCTACGCAACAGAGCTCAAATATAATGAAGAAACAAATCAGTACGACAAGCGAATTGTCTGGGATATGCTTCCTTCATATTACGGAGAGCATCCTGAACTATTCGATGTAAACAAGTGGAGAGAAGCAGATTTGGTCAAAAGCTCCAATATGTGCGAGGTCTATGATTACGTTGTAAGTTCTTTTGATAAGCTGTTGGCTGATTATGGCTATGAGAGAAATGGGAATATATATAAGGTAAAAGAGAATAATGACAAGGTTCTGGGATTCTTTTGCCACTTCGGTATTACGTCTGTCCTGTTGTCACATCTGTGGAATGTTTCGCCGTTTGTTCCAATGCAGTTTCTTGCTATGGCGCCAACATCAGTAACCGAAGTGGTTACAGAGGAAAGAGAAAAAGGAATCGCCATATTCAGGACTCTTAGAATAGGAGATACCACGCACCTTACAATTGGAGGAGAGAAGCCATCTTTTTCTGCCAGGTTCTGTGAAAAATTTGAGAATATGGACGAGAGACACTAACCATTAGAGGATACCTAAGGGCATGTGGATACATCTCTCCCACATTTGAAAATATCAGAATTATAGTGTATAAAAATAAAGATAAATTTAATTAATAAAGGATGGTAATATGTGAAACACGATAGAGGTTCTTTTTCAGGAAAAATAGGATTTGTTCTTTCGGCAGCCGGAGCGTCGGTAGGCCTTGGAAATATTTGGAGATTCCCATATCTATGCGCAAAGTATGGTGGAGGAATCTTTCTTCTTGTGTATATTCTTTTGGCAGTTACTTTTGGTTACACAATGATTGTTGCTGAGACAGCCATCGGACGTAATACCAAGAAGAGCCCGGTTGGTGCGTTCCACGCCCTTAGCGGAAGCAAGGCAATGGGAATTGGTGGCTGGATAAATGCCATTATTCCAATACTTATTGTGCCTTATTATTCAGTAATCGGTGGCTGGGTATGTAAGTATCTTTTTGAGTACATCGTTGAGGATGCGGAAACAATAGCAGCGGATGATTTCTTTGTGAACTTCATTACAAACGGAGCTGCTTCAGAGTTTTGGTTTATTTTCTTTTCAGTGCTGGTTCTGGCTGTAATTTTCATGGGAGTCAGAAATGGAATTGAGCGTGTGTCCAGAATGATGATGCCTGTGCTTGTTGTACTTGCTGTAATTATCTGCGTTTACTCAGTTACAAGACCAGGAGCACTGGTGGGAGTTAAGTATCTCTTTGTACCTAATTTCGATAACTTCTCAATCATGACTGTTGTTACAGCAATGGGCCAGATGTTCTACTCTCTTTCAATAGCGATGGGTATTCTGATCACCTTTGGTTCTTATGTAAAAAAAGAAGTCAGCATCGAAGAATCAACCAAGCAGGTTGAGATATTTGATACAGCAATAGCGATTCTTGCCAGCCTGATGATCATTCCTGCAGTGTTTGCTTTTTCAGGCGGAGATCAGTCTGCGCTGAAGGCAGGTCCATCACTGATGTTTATCACCATGCCCAAGATATTTGCCAGCATGGGAGCAGGAAGACTAATCGGAATTCTATTTTTTGCTCTTGTTCTTCTTGCTGCAGTGACTAGCGCTATTGCGCTTACAGAGAGCGCTGTATCAACTTTTGCAGACGAGTTTAAATGGAGCAGGAAAAAAGGAACAGTGATCATGGCAGTGATCATGGTTATTCTCGGAAGTCTTTCTTCACTTGGCAACGGCCCACTTTCTAATGTAACAATCATCGGAATGCCATTTCTGGATTTCTTTGACTTTTTGACAAATTCAGTAATGATGCCGATAGCTGCTTTGGCCACATGTAT
>JAEEGF012430451.1_pt1 | contig 16678 bp, 14 predicted proteins | sample 9134171 | NCBI WGS metagenome assembly JAEEGF01 (sample SAMN16246542, study PRJNA631951) | gut metagenome | biome: gut microbiome; feature: rumen; material: AP-attached | host: Bos | place: Iran: Karaj | collected 2018-10
AAATAATTTGACAAATACACCTTTTCAGTATAATCTTTTTCAGATAGATACAATTAATTGTCAGGAAGTACGAAATTCATGACTGATAGAAAAACAGCCTGGCCGGGCAGACTGATGAGAGGTCTGTGCTGAGATGAGGAACAGAAAAGCACTTGGCAATATTCTTCTGCTCCTGACGGCAATGATCTGGGGTACCGCCTTTGTTGCTCAAAGGGCAGGGATGGAGAGCATTGAACCTCTGACGTTTACTGCCGCCAGAATGTGGCCTGCGGCGCTGGCGGTCGGTCTGGTTGCCCTGGCAATGAAAAGGCGCAGTCCTTCCGGTATGCAGAAAACGGATCGCAAAAAAACAATCTTCGGCGGTATCTGCTGCGGGCTTTTCCTGGTTTCTGCTACAATCTTCCAGCAGACAGGCATTGTTTATACAACGGCCGGGAAAGCCGGGTTTATTACAGCGATGTATATGCTTCTGGTGCCGGTTGTCAACTTTTTGCTCTTCGGGAAAAAGAATACCTGGCTGGTCTGGCTTGCGGTCCTGACAGGGGTGGCCGGTATGTATCTCCTGTGCATAACAGAAGGCTTCAGTCTGACCAAAGGGGATAGCCTTGTCTGCATCTGCGCAGTTCTGTTTACCGGGCATATTCTCTGCTGCGATTACTTCGTGCGCTCCTGTAATCCTGTAGAGCTTTCGGCCATTCAGTTTTTTACGGCTGCCGTAGTTGCTACAGCTGCAGCATTTCTGGCTGAAACACCGACCTGGGGAAAAATTACAGCAGCAGCGCTTCCTATTCTGTACTGTGGGTTCGTCTCAGGAGGAATCGGCTATACCCTGCAGATTGTTGCACAGAAGTTTACAGACCCGACGGTTGCCTCTCTGCTTCTCAGTATGGAGGCGGTGTTTGCAGTGATCGGAGGAGCCCTCCTTTTGAATGAACGGATGAGCGGGAGAGAGCTTGCAGGCTGCACAGTGATGTTTATTGCTATCCTGTTGGTGCAGCTTCCCCTTCCGCAAAAGTCAGCTGGTTCCGTATTTAAAGGGAAAACAGGGAATGTGGGAAAGTAGCGATTTAGTTTGCTGAATTACCAAAGGAGATGGGAATGATATGATGATCTCAACAAGAGGCCGCTATGCACTGCGTATTCTTGTGGATCTGGCTGAGAATCAGCAGCTCGGATATGTGACGCTGAAAGAAGTAGCCGGACGTCAGGAAATTTCAGAAAAGTATCTGGAAAGCATTGTCAAGCAGCTCGTGAAGGAAGGTATCCTGAAAGCGCTCAGAGGAAAGGGCGGTGGATACTGTCTGGGGCGGCTGCCCGAACAGATCAATGTTCTGGAGGTTCTGGAACTGATGGAAGGTACGCTCGCACCTGTAGCCTGTCTGGAAGAAGAAGGCAAATCCTGCAGCAGGATGGCACAGTGCCGCACACTGCCTCTTTGGGAGGGGCTGAACAAAACAGTGCGTTCCTATCTTGGTGCCTACACAATCCGCGATCTGATGTTCAGAGAACAGGATGGATTTGATTATGTTATCTGAGGAGAAACTGCTGAAGGTTTTCCTTGCGGAAGACGAGGTGATTGTCCGCGAAGCACTTCGTGACAGTATTCCGTGGGAGCAGCACGGGTTCGTTTTTGTCGGGGAAGCATCCGACGGAGAGATGGCACTGGAGATGGTGCGGGAACTGAAGCCGGATATCGTGATTACTGATATTAAAATGCCGTTTATGAACGGGCTGACATTCAGCAGGTATGTCAGTGAAGAGCTGCCGGAGACGAAAATCATTATCATCAGTGGTTATGACGACTTTGAATATGCACGGCAGGCGGTTGAGTTGCATGTTGACCGTTTCCTTCTCAAACCTGTTACGAAAGCGGATATGATCAGTGCCCTGGAGAATACACGCCGCAGGATAGAAACGGAGCGTGCAAAAACGGCAGCTGTAAAACAAGCAGCGCCGGATGCACCGGAAACGCTGGAACTCTCGGGCTTTGATCCAATGGTACTCGGCAGCTTTATTGAAACTGGCAGGGCGGAAGATACGGATGCTTTCGTTGAGCGTTTTATTCACAGTCTGCATGGGGCGGAGCAGTCGGTTCTCTTCAAAAACTATCTGCTGGTCAGTATCCGGATTCGTGTTGCGAATGCGCTTCAGGATGCGGGTATTACAGGAGAGAAGCTTACAGAGCTGGTTCCTGATTTTCCGATGGATTGTTCAGTAGAGGAACTGAAGAGATATCTTGGTTCCGCACTGAAAAACGTGATTTCTTTACGGGACAGCACCCTTCGGAAAGCAGGCGGAGATCCGGTGGATGACGCCCTCCGGTATATTCATGATAACTACTGCCATGATGATATTTCGCTCAATACGGCAGCCAGGGCTATCAATGTCAGTTCCAATTACCTCAGTACTATTTTCAGCCAGAAAGTCGGGGATTCGTTTATTGAGTACCTGACGAAAAAGCGGATGCAGCGGGCAAAGCAGCTGCTGCGGGAAACAGACAAACGATCCGGTGAAATTGCTCTTGCGGTAGGCTATAAGGATCCCCGCTATTTCAGCTATGTTTTTAAGAGAACGCAGGGCTGTACTCCCAGCGAATACCGTAATCAGGAGATGGAACAGGATGGCAACCTTTCCGAATAAAAACACTACTCCCGCGAAGAATCTTCAATCAATCGACGGGAAGCTGAAAAGCCTGATCAGACAGATGATCATCCCGTTTACAGTGATGCTGATTCTGGTGATCGGGCTTTTTATTGTTTTCATGCTGCAGTATTCGCGCGTGAGCAGTAATATTACGACGGCTTCCCGCTTCAACCATAATTTCAAGGATGAAGTCGACCTGAAAATGTATACCTTTGTCAGCGGCAGCAGTGATAAGCTTCCTTTTGAGGAAGTGGAAACAGCCCGGAACCTTGCCGAGACGCTTCAGAGAGCTACCGGGAACCGGGAGGCGCACCGCACGATCCAGAGTGTTCTGAATCTCTGCGACAACCTGCATGACAGTATTATTCAGATCAGGGAGGCAGTAGGCTATGATGAAAGAATGCAGCAGCTGGAATCCAACATCTATGTGATTACGGAGCTGATAGAGGAATACATTTATACCTATCTCTACATCGAAGCCGGAGAACTTGCGGAAGTCCAGCAGAAAATCAGTATCGTCATCGCTGCTGAACTGTTTACGGCCGGCATTCTGATGCTGCTTCTCATCCGGAGAACCGTGAAAAAAACGAGAAGTATTGCTCTCAGCATTACAGCCCCGATTGATGCATTGTATGACCGCGTGGAAGAAATCGGGCACGGAGACCTGCAGACAAAACCATCGGTCAAGGCGGAGGATGAAAAGCTGCAGACGCTCAGCGACGGAATTGAGCAGATGGCGCAGGAACTCGACAAGCAGATGAAGCTGAACAATGCGGAACAGCTTCGTCTCAGGAGTATGGAGCTTGCCCTGATCCAGGCGCAGATTAATCCGCACTTTCTGTATAATACGCTCGATACCATCGTCTGGCTGATTGAGACAGGAAAAACCGAACAGGCGGAAAAGATGATAGTCAGCCTTTCCACCTATTTCCGATCCTTCCTCAGCAACGGCAAAGAGATTATCACTCTTGCCGAAGAGGAACGGCATATCCGCAGTTATCTGGAGATCCAGCAGGTACGATATAAGGATATTCTGGATTATCAGATTGATTTTGATCCGGAATACAGCCAGGGCCTGATTCCCAAAATGACGCTGCAGCCGCTGGTGGAGAATGCTATCTATCACGGCATCAAGCTCAAGCGCGGCGGCGGGTCAATTCTGATCTCGGATGAATGTGACGGCGCTTTTCTGACGCTGCGCGTAAAGGATACAGGTACAGGCATGCCGGAAGAAACGCTGGCCCGGATTCGTGCCGGTCTGGAAAATGATGATGAGACGCCTGGTTTCGGAATTGTAGCTGCCTACAGGCGGCTTAAGCTCCTGTTCGGCGAGCAGTGCACCTTTGACATCAGCAGTATCTCTGGCTTGGGTACGGAAATAACCATACGCATCCCCTGGGTAACGGAGTTAGGAGAAGATAAATGAAAAAAGCCGGTTGTAGTTGTGTTTTGATAATTCTGCTTTGCTGTATGTTTTTCTGCACCGGCTGTACAGGGGTTACCGCTTCCCGGGAAACCGGTATTGACGAGGATCTTGTAGTAGTTGGTTTTTCACAGGTCGGTTCTGAGTCTGACTGGCGCCTGGCCAATACTTCTTCTATGATCAGTGCCCTCAGTGAGGGAAACGGCTACCGCCTGCTTTTCGACAATGCCAAGCAGAAACAGGAAAACCAGTATCGTGCCATCCGCAATTTTATTCAGCAGGATGTGGATTATATTGTCTTGGCACCTATTTCCGAAACTGGCTGGGACAGTGTTCTTCGGGAAGCACGGGCAGCCGGTATTCCTGTGATTGTAGTGGACAGGCAGGTGAGTGTGGAGGATGATTCGCTCTACCGCAGCTGGGTAGGGTCCGACTTTTACCAGGAGGGCAAAACCGCTGTCAGCTGGATGGAAAAAGAGTTTGCACAGGCGGCATCCCTGCGGATTCTTCATCTGCAGGGAACGGAAGGGGCGACAGCTCAGCTTCTTAGGAGCCTTGCTCTTGAACAGGCGGTAAGCCGCCATCGTACCTGGTCTGTCGAAGCAGTTCTGAAAGGCGAGTTTACCGAGGCAAAGGGGTATGAGGTTGTCAGGGATTTTCTGGAAACCGGAACGGATTTTGATGTTTTGTACAGTGAAAATGACAATATGACGTTCGGAGCGATGCGTGCACTTGATGAAGCAGGTATCACGTACGGCCGGGATGGCAGAGTGAAAATCATCTCGTTTGATGCTGTGCGAAAGGCACTTGAATTCTGCCTGGATGGAAAAATCAATCTCTGCGTGGAGTGCAATCCGCTCCATGGCCCCCGGGTCGACCGCCTTATCCGAAACTGTGAAGCCGGAGAACCGGTACAGAAGTTTTCTTATGTGGAAGAAACTTCCTTTACCTGTGATACCATTACCAGGGAGATGGTGGACCAGCGGGAATACTGATCCGGAAAAATATGAAAATTTCAAACAAAAGAAATGAAATTTTTTGGTTGACGGTTTTTGGCTTTAGTGGTTAACTATAGTCAGGTTTTGTATGAAACGGTAGTTTGCCGTTCATAAATAAAAAATTTTTGAAAGAGGTAGCAAACATGAAAAAGATTCTGGCAATCGTTCTCGCACTGGCTATGATCATGGCACTTGGTGTAACTGCATTTGCAGATGACATCAAAGTTGCTTTCTCACAGATCGGCCAGGAGTCCGACTGGCGTACTGCCAACACGGACAGCATTAAGAGCACCATCGAAGGCCATGAAGGCTGGACGCTCATTTATGATGACGCACAGCAGAAGCAGGAGAACCAGATCAAAGCTCTCCGTAACTTCATCACTCAGGGTGTTGACTACATCCTCTTCACCGGCGTTGTTGAGACCGGCTGGGACGAAGTCCTTGCAGAAGTCAACGAAGCTGAAATCCCCCTGATCCTGATCGACCGTATGCCCGACTGCGCTGACAAGATCGACTATGTTGCCGCTTTCGGTGGTGACTTCGTAGAAGAAGGCCGCCGTCAGGTTGCATGGGCTGGCGAGTACCTTAAGTCCATCGGCCGTGGTGACGAAGAAGTTGCTGTAGCTATCATGGAAGGCACCACTGGTTCCGGCGCACAGGTCGGCCGTACCGAAGGCAACCTCGCTGCTCTTGCTGAGTACCCCAACATGAAGCTCGTTGCTCAGCAGTCCGGTAACTTCACCCGTACCGAAGGCCAGGCTGTTATGGAAGCATGGCTGAAGTCCGTTGACAAGATCGATGTTCTGATTGTACAGAACGACGATATGGGTCTTGGCGCAATTGATGCTATCAAGGCTGCCGGTAAAGTTCCTGGCAAAGACATTATCATTGTCGGCTGCGACTCTGTTAAGGCTGCTTTCGAAGCAATCGTAGCAGGCGAGATGAACTGCACTGTCGAGTGCACACCGCTCTATGGCCCGTTCGTTGAGAAGACGATTGAGGCTCTGGAAGCTGGCGAAACCTTTGAGAAGTCCATCCTGCATCCCGAAGAGGGCGTGTATGACTGCGTTGGCGGAATCGACCTCGGCACTGTAACATCTGTTCTCGCAGCAGATGTCATTGACAGCCGCGTCTATTAATTCCACTCTCTGAAATCATAACAGTCTGATTGATCGGGGCTGGCGTTCAGCCGGCCCCACTTTTATTCAAGGGCGAAGGCGCCTGGCCTTTCGCCCTCGTTTCTTAAGGAGGAATTCAATTGCCGGATCATAATCTGCTTGACATGAAAGGCATTGAAATACAGTTTCCCGGTGTAAAAGCGTTGGATAAAGTGGATTTTTCCTTAAAAGCAGGGGAAATTCATGCTCTTCTCGGAGAAAATGGCGCGGGAAAAAGCACACTGATCAAATGCCTGACGGGTGTCCATCGCATGGATGCAGGCACCATTACCTTTGACGGAAAAGAAATAAGACCTACAAGCCCACAGGATGCATTTTCCATGGGCATTTCCACTGTGTACCAGGAGATTAACCTTTGCCCGAATCTGACGGTTGCCGAAAACATCTTCGTTGGCCGTCAGCCGATGAAACACGGTTCTATCAACTGGAAAGAAATTAACAGGAGAGCGAGTGAACTGATGTCAAGGTTCCACATGGATATTGACGTTACCCGCCCTCTGAATAATTACTCCACCGCCATCCAGCAGATGGTCTCCATTGCCCGTGCGGTGGATATTGATGCGAAAATTCTGATTTTGGATGAACCTACCTCATCCCTTGATGATAACGAAGTCAAACTCCTTTTTGATGTTATGAATGAGCTGAAGGCTGAGGGGATGGGAATCATCTTCATCACGCACTTCCTTGACCAGGTGTTTGCCGTCAGCGACAGGCTGACGATTCTCCGCAACGGAGCACTGGTCGGTACCTATAACATCAATGAAATCACAAAGCTCGAGCTGGTCACAAAAATGATCGGTAAGGATATGGATGTGATTTTCAATCTGAAGCGTGCTGAGGTTGATCCGGATGCCCCGGAGATGCTCAGAACAGAGAATCTGGGTGCTCCCGGTCAGATTCAGGATGTGAATCTGACGCTCAAAAAAGGTGAGCTGATGGGTTTCGCCGGTCTGCTTGGCAGTGGACGTACCGAAACGGCAGAACTGATCTTCGGGGCGGTTCCCGCCACGGAAGGAACAGAAACCATCAATGGAAAGCAGGTCTCTCTTAAAACTCCGCTGGATGCTATCGTGGCAAAAATAGCTTTTTGTCCTGAAGACAGAAAACGGGACGGTATCATCGGCGATCTGTCCATCCGTGAAAACATCGCCCTCGCACTGCAGGCAAGAAGGGGCTTCCTGCATCCGATTTCTCTTCAGGAACAGAATGAGATGGCGGATAAATACATCAAGCTGCTCTCTATTGCCACTCCGGATGCAGAGAAAAAGATCGGAGAGCTCTCCGGGGGTAACCAGCAGAAGGTTATCCTTGCTCGCTGGATGGCAACTCAGCCGGATCTGCTGATCCTCGACGAGCCGACGCGAGGAATTGATGTCGGTGCCAAGGCTGAAATTCAGCGTCTGATGCTGGAAATGTGCAATGAAGGTGTTTCGGTTATCTTCATCAGTTCGGAGCTGGATGAGATTATCCGTTGTTCTAACCGCATTATCGTAATGCGCGACGGCAAGAAGGTTGGGGAAGTCAACGGAGAAGACTGCACGCAGCAGACCATTCTCAGCATTATTGCGGAAGGTGTGCAGGAAGGAGCATCAGCATGAAAAAGAGACAATTCAGTTTTTCCAATCTGATGCAGTCGAAAATCACCTGGGCTGTTATTGCAGAACTGCTGATCCTTCTCGTCTGCTTTATCATCCGGCCGGACTTCTTCTCAATCAAGTATCAGCCGGCAACTGGCATGCTCTACGGAAGCCTGATTGATATTGTAAACCGCTCTGCGGAGATCACGATTATTGCCATGGGCATGACGCTTGTTCTTGCTCTTGGCGGAACGGATCTTTCTGTCGGTTCTCTGGTTGCCCTCAGCGGAGCTCTTGCTCTGAAGTTCCTGCGTTGGGATGTTCTGATCTATAATACTCCCGGTGATTATACAGTAAAGCCATTTATTCTTGTTATTCTTGTTCCGCTTGCCGTGTGCACGCTGATGGGCCTCTTTAACGGTTTTATGATTTCCCGCATCGGGATGCAGCCGATTATTGCTACACTGATCCTCATGGTCTGTGGGCGCGGCATTGCCCAGATCGTGACCAATGGCAAACAGTTCACAACACTCTACTCTCCCTTCCGTGTGATCGGACAGGGGAGCCTGTTCTTCCTGCCGATGCCGATTATAATAACAATTGTTGTAGTGGCAGCGGTATCCCTCTTTGTCAGAAAGACGGCCTTCGGTACCATGGTGGAATCTGTCGGTATCAACCCGAGTGCAAGCCGTCTGAGCGGAATTAATTCCAAGAGGATCATTATGATCGTCTTTGCATTGACAGCTTTTCTCTCGGCTATTGCCGGTCTGATCACTGCCAGCCGCGTCATGTCGAATGACTCGAACAACTTCGGTATCAACTTTGAAATGGATGCCATTCTGGCTGTCGTTATCGGTGGTACGAACATGAGAGGCGGCAAGTTCAGCCTTGCCGGTACCGTTGTCGGCTCAATTATTATCCGTACGATAGTAACATTTGTCTACTATTTCGGCATCGTCTCCGAAGCAACAATGGCATTTAAGGCTTTGATCATTATCGTGATTATTGTCCTTCAGTCCGAGCCCGTACGGCAGAGGATGTCAAAAGTAGGAAAGAAAAAAGTGACGGGAGGTGTGCAGCATGCCTGAACGGATTCCTGAACAGCGTCAGAGCCTGTTGAAAAGGCTGCTGAAACCCCAGTACGTGATGGTGTATGCCACCATCGGTATCTTTATCCTGATCTATATCTACGGCGCAATCCGCTTCGGCAGCATTGGTTTCACAACCCTCCGCACGTTCGTCAACATGTTTAAGGACAATGCCTATTACGGTATTTCCGCAGTCGGTATGACGATGGTTCTGATTACGGGCGGAATTGACCTTTCGGTTGCTTCTGTTGCCTGCCTGACAGGGATGATCGTAGCATACGGAACAAGTGTTCTCGGTTTTCACCCTGCTCTGTGCATGGCGTTTGCCATGGTAATCGGTGTCGGCCTTGGGCTTCTGCAGGGAGCTGCCATTCATTATCTGAATGTTCCTCCCTTCATCACCACGCTTGCCGGCAACTTCCTTGCAAGAGGTGTCTGCTCTCTCATCAGCCGTGAGTCCATTTCAATTTCTCATCCGATGATTGATGCTCTGGCTGGCTGGAAGTGGTATTTCAAGAAATATGTGGACGGGGAATGGGTTAAAATCAAACCTATCGCCTTCATCAATGTTAACCTTTTTGTGTTTCTCTTGATGATCGTTCTGGGTACTATTATTCTGCAAAGAACGAAATTCGGCCGGAACATCTATGCAATCGGCGGTAATGAACAGAGTGCGAAACTCATGGGTCTTCCTGTCGCCAGGACAAAGGTTCTGGTATACGGGTTCAACGGTTTCTGCTCGGTGATGGCAGGCTTTGCCTATCTTCTCGAGGTCAAGAGCGGCTGGAACCTTGCTCTGAACGGAGGAGAACTGGAGGCTATTACCTGCGCGGTTATCGGAGGTACCCTTCTGACCGGCGGTGTAGGCTATATGGTCGGAACGCTCTTCGGCGTACTGCTGAAATCCGTTATCCCCGCACTGATCACCTTCAACGGAAACCTGCTTTCCTGGTGGGGTAAAATTGCAACCGGTGGTCTGCTTGCCCTGTTCATTGTCATCCAGCGTATTGTTGTTACAACTTCTGAGAGAAAGAAGGATTCAAAAGCAAAAACTAAGCAGGTTCAGGCGGAAAAAACGTAGACAATCTGTAAATTTGGTGCTATAATTTTCACATAATTCGGCTGATTTTCAGCCGCACAACCGGATTCAACAGGGTGAATTCCTGTGAATAAAAAATATTTAGGAGGAAAAACCAAGAAATGAAGAAAATCCTGGCAATGGTACTGGCGCTGGTCATGATCATGGCGCTGTGCTGCACTTCTGCATTTGCAGAAGCGAAAGACGAGTACAATGTAACAGTGCTCGTATGGAAGTTTGATGACACTTATGGTTCCTCTGTCCGTCAGGGCATGCTGAAATGGGCAGAGACGATCGGCGATGAGCTGGGTGTCAAGATTAACCTCGACATGCAGGATGCCGGAGACGACATGGCAAAGCAGGTTGAGCAGGCTGACCAGGCTGTCAGCAAGAAGCCTGACTTTGTTATCATCAACCTCGCAGAGCCTGCAGGCGGCCAGACTTTGGTAGACAAGTTCACCGAAGCCGGAATTCCTTTCCTGTTCTACAACATTCCGCCCTCTGAAGAGACATATGAATCTGTTGTTAAAGATTCCGGTGCTTTCTTCGTAGGCACGCTGCCCCGTGAAGCCGGTGACATGCAGGGTGAAATCCTTGCAGATCTCTGGGCTGAAGATTCTGCCAAGCTCGACATCAACGGTGACGGCACTATCCAGTTTGTAGAGTTCAAGGGTGTTGCAAACAACCCCGAAGCAATTGCCCGTACACAGTACTCTGAAGAGACCGCTCGCGAACTCGGTGTTCCTCTGGAGATGGTCACTGATGTTATTGTTGCTGACTGGGATACCACCAAGGCAAATGATGCAATGCTCTCCACATGGCAGTCTCATCCTGAAATCGAGCTCGTTTTCGCCAACAATGACGATATGGCAATTGGCGTTATCGCAGCTCTGAACCAGTCCGGCTTCAACACCGGCAACGAGGGTGATCCTTCCATCGCTGTTATCGGCGTCGATGCTACTGACGCAGCATTCGAGGCAATCAAAGCCGGCCGTATGACAGCTACTGTAAAGCAGGACGGCGATGCAATGGGCGAAGCCAACATCCGCTTCATGATGAACTGGCTGCTCAACGGCACATGGTATGAAGGCCTTGAAGACATGTACAAGCTGAATGATGACGGCTGCTCCGTCTACATTCCTTACGCAAAGATCACCGCAGATTCTGTTAAGTAATTCTGAAACAGGAAACGTTTGATCTTTGAAGGTTCGACGGTTCCGGCGACTTCGGTTGCCGGAACCGTTTTGGAAACTATCGAATACGTGGAAAAGTGGTGATATATGACTATGTCTGAAAAACAGGTCGGTCAGGAGAATCAGCCGTATCTGTTAGAGATGCTGGATATAGATAAACAATTCCCCGGTGTTAAGGCATTGAATCATGCAAAGCTGCAGCTGAGAGCCGGTACGGTGCATGCCCTCATGGGGGAAAACGGCGCGGGAAAATCCACGCTGATGAAGTGCCTCTTTGGCATTTATACCCGTGACGGCGGTACGGTCACAATGAACGGGCATCCTGTAACCTTCACCAGTCCGCGTGATGCGCTGGACAACGGCGTTGCCATGGTGCATCAGGAGCTGAATCAGGTGCTGCGCCGGAATGTAATGGAAAACATGTGGCTGGGCCGCTTCCCGACCAATAAGCTGGGGATAGTGGACAGCAAAAAGATGTATGAGGAAACGAAAGCAGTCTTTGAACAGCTGGAGATTGATGTTGATCCGAAGCAGATCATCGGCAGTCTCTCCGTTTCCAAACGGCAGATGGTGGAAATCGGCAAGGCGGTTTCCTACAATGCCAAAATCCTGGTTCTGGATGAACCAACCAGTTCCCTGACAGAGGATGAAGTGGAACATCTGTTCCGTATTATGAAGCGCCTGACGGCTCAGGGCGTCGGCATCATCTACATCAGCCATAAAATGGATGAAATTCTCAGGATATCCGACGAAGTCACCATCATGCGTGACGGTCAGTGGATAGCAACCAGAGAAGCCAAAGATCTTACCAAGGCAGAGATTATCCGCCTGATGGTCGGCCGTGAAATGACCAATCAGTTCCCGCCGAAAAACAATAAAATCGGGGATGTGCTTCTGGATGTGAAGGATTTCTCCGGCCGTTATGAACCGACATGTCATAATGTTTCTTTTCAGCTGCATAAAGGAGAAGTCCTTGGAGTGGCCGGCCTTGTTGGTTCCAGACGTACAGAGCTGCTCAATTCTCTGTTCGGGTATTATACCAAAGGCGGCGGCGAGCTGACGATGCAGGGAAAGCCCATCAGCAATGTGACCACAGACGAAGCCCGCAGAAACGGTTTTGCCCTGATTACAGAGGAGCGCCGAGCCACCGGTATTTTCGGAGAGAACACCATCTTATTCAATTCGATTATTGCCAATATTGACAACTATGGCAAGCCTCTGCTGAACGGGAAAAAGATGGACAAGGACACTGACTGGGTTATTGACTCCATCAAGGTAAAAACCCCGTCAAAGAAAACACGCATAAAAAGTCTGTCCGGCGGGAACCAGCAAAAGGTAATCATCGGGCGCTGGCTGCTGACGGAACCCGATGTACTTCTGCTGGATGAACCGACGCGCGGTATCGACGTTGGTGCCAAGTATGAAATCTATCAGCTGATTCTGAACCTGGCGGAACAGGGGAAGGGCGTTATGATGGTCTCCTCGGAAATGCCGGAACTGCTTGGAATCTGTGACCGGATTCTGGTCATGTCCAACGGCAGGCTGGCCGGTATCGTGGAACGGGGTAAAGACTTCGGAGACATTCCCGGTGAGCAGGAAACCATTATGGCTCTGGCGGCCAAGTATGTGTGATGAGGTAAAAACAGATGAAAAAAAGAAGAATCTTCAGTATCATCATGCTGGTCGTGCTGGCAATCGGAATTGCCTGCATGGCATATGGTGTGACAGGTAGAAATATATATAATAACGCAGTCGTTATGATGGGCAGTGATAAAAAAACTGCCATGAGCTTCATTCAGGACCCCGAAAAGCTGACAGAACTTGGAAACCTTTCCAAAATCGGAGCAGATAATGTAAAGCGCTTTCTGAAAGGCTTTGATCTGGACGCGGCTGCAGTGGATAAGGCAGTGGATGAAAGAGCTGCTTTTGAAACAGCTCAGGCAAACGCCAAAGATCGGGACAAGTTTTTCGCCTACGCCCAGAGTGTGGATGAAACGGTTACCGAAGAAAACTTCAATGATCTGATCAAAGATCACAGCCGCAGTGATCCCATGCGCAAGGCAATGGCGATGGAAGAGCTTGGTGTTGATGAAGCAGCATATGACACGCTTGCTGCCAATGAAACACTTCTTGAGATGTACCGTGCCAATCTTCCGAAGCTGCTGGAAAACAACCATATGACCAATGCTGTTCAGATCCAGTTCATCGGTCTGGTACTGGTAACTGTAGCATTTGCATATTTTATCATTCAGGCAATGGATATTAAACCCCGTCCCCGTACCAGGGCGGAGAATCCGAAAGTAACGAAAATTACATCATTTTTCCTGAATTATGCACTCTTCATTATCATGGGTCTTATTCTGGTGGTGGTCTCCATCATCCGGATTGACTTCCTGAGCATGAACAATATTCTGAACATTCTGCAGAATGCCTCCACAAAAGGTATCCTCGCTCTCGGATGCGCAGGCCTGATTGTTCTTGCCGGAACGGACCTTTCCATCGGCCGTGTGCTCGGTATTTCCGCTGCAGTAACCGCATCGCTGGTACAGTCCACAACTTATGCCAGCCGTATGTATCCGACGATGGTTTCCTCGCTTGGAAGCTTTGGCCTGCTGATTCCGCTGTTTGCCTCGATCGCAGTGGCAGTTGTATTCGGCATGGTCAACGGTTTCGGTGTTGCAAAGCTGCATCTGCACGCCTTTATTGTTACGCTGGGTACCCAGCTGATTGCCTACGGTGTCAACTGCCTGTACATTGAATCCCAGCCTTCCGGTACGGCGCAGGCTCTTTCCACCTTTGATCCGAAATTCCTGAATATTGCTGCCGGTGCCTTTTATATTGGCGGTGTCCGTGTTCCGCTTGTGGTGGTTTATTTTATCGTTCTGGCGACGATTATCTGGATCATCTGGAACAAGACGAAGCTGGGCAAGAACATGTTTGCAGTCGGCGGCAATACCGAAGCGGCAGCTGTCTCCGGCGTCAACGTTGCCAAAACCATTATGCTGGTCTATCTGATGGCCGGTGTGCTTTACGGTATAGCCTCCTTCCTGGAAGCTGCCCGTATCACCTCTGTCGGTGCAAATACCGGCTTGAACTATGAAACAGATGCCATCAGCGCCTGCGTTGTCGGCGGTGTGTCGTTCTCAGGTGGTGTCGGTACCATTCAGGGTGTTGTCATCGGTGCTGTCATTCTCCAGGCAATTGTGTATGCACTGCAGTTCCTGGGTGTCAACCCGTATATTCAGTACATCATCCGCGGCCTGATCATCATCCTGGCTGTTTCCATCGACGTGCGCAAGTACATCGTAAAGAAATAATTAGATGATTGACAATTCTGAATCGCTGGCAGCGCGTGCTGCCCAGGAACAGAAGGAAGCGGCCAAAGCACAAAGCGGAACAACCTTTAAGGATGCTGAGAATCTTCCCAGAAGATATAAGCTCTATGACAGAATTCAGGAGCATCTCTCCCTGAGAGGAGTCAACGCTGTCATTATTGTGACGTCTCTGCTGATTGTTGGGCTGCTGATATACGGTATTCTGACAGCGAACCCCGTAAATCCCTGACCATTCGTTCAAAGTTAAAAAAGTCTCCGTTCATGAGCCAAAGCTTATAAACGGGGACTTTGTTTTTTGTCTGGTTTTCGCTCTCTTGTCGGGGTTCTTAGACGTGCTTAGCAGGGACAATCAGTCCAGAGATGCATACATGGATGCCATCAGCTTAGGGATAAAACGGTAATGTTCGCCAGGATAATTGGTTGTCAGATATACGCATGTGAGGTTCTCTTTCGGGTCAACGCAGAACCAGTTTCCGAAAGCGCCGTCCCATCCCCATTCGCCTGCAGAGCCGTTGATCTCTGCTATCTCCGGGTTTGTCATGACGCGCACACCGAGTCCGTACCCGTAACCGCGCTGGGTGTCCCAGTTGTGGGTTGCCTGCTGCTGTGGTGTCAGATGGTCCGTGGCAATCAGGTCAATGGTCTTCCTGCCGAGAATTCTTGCACCGTCCAGTGTTCCGCCGTGCAGCAGCATCTGTGCAAAGCGGGAATAGTCTTTGAGTGTGGAGAAAAGCCCGCCTCCGCCGCTTTCAAAGTTTGGTTTTTCTGTCGGGTAATCCCTGTCATATGGCTTCAAATGATCAAGAATGTTGTAAAGAGTTATAATCCGGTTCTGTTTTCCAGCAGGTACGAAAAACCCGGTATCATGCATGCCAAGCGGGTCAAAAATATTCTCTTTCAGATACTCTCCCAGTGTTTTACCGGACAAAACTTCAATAACAGCACCGAGCACATCGATGGAAAAACCGTACATCCATTTTTCCCCGGGTTCAAAAGCAAGCGGAAGCTGTCCGACAAGGTTGCAGTATTCCACTGTTTCCGGTTCGGGTTTTCCCTGTGCCTGAAAATCCTTTTCTTTCTCTGTGCGGATTCTGGCAGCAGCTGTGTCATTCCCGGGATAGGGAACACCGCTGGTCATTGTGAAAAGCTGCCGCATGGTGATTTCACCTTTGGCATCCGTGATTTCATAGCTTCCATCCGGTTTTTCTTCGGCAATTTTCGGCTGTTTGAATCCCGGCAGATATTCACTCACGGGATCCCAGAGCTTGAACAGTCCCTGCTCATAAAGCTGCATAATTCCGGCTACTGTGATCACTTTGCTCATGGAGGCAATGGGAAAGATGGTGTTATCGGATATCGGTATTTTCTTTTCAATATCTGCATAGCCGAAGTGACCTTCAAAGCAGACTTCATCATTCTGCATGATCCTTGCGGAGCAGCCTGCAATCTGGCCGGAGGAAACAAAACGGTTAAGGGTATTTTGTACCAGATCCATCATAGGTTTGTTCTTCCTTTCTTTTCATTTTAGTTTGTCTGAAAGAACTGCTACTATGAAATGTTATCATAAAGAGTTCGCTTTTTCAATGTATTTGCAGCATTCTCAGCAATGTGTTTGGCCGGATGGAAAAATCATTCAGCAGGGTTTTCAAAAAAGCTGTTATATGATACAATCAGCTGCATAAAAGCCATAAAGAATACAAAAAGCACAGAAAGGTCAATGAATGGATACATTATCTGATTATATACGCTGGATGGGGGATTACCCCTGTTCCCTTACCGGCTTTCATGAACCGGATGCAGTGCTTCTCTGTCTGCTCTCGTATATAGACTATACGCCGGTTGTCCGGGAAGCCTGCGGAAGTATTCGCCTCCGGGATTCTCTTCCTTTTGCTGAAAAGGGAGATCTCCGCGTAATGATCACCGGAGAGGGAAAGTCCTACCTTGAAATTCTGAAGCTGGCAGCGGATTCTAAGCGTTTTGGTGATATTTTTCTCAGGGATTATCAGGATCTGCAGAGAGAAGATCCGCCGCTGCAGTTTTCTGCGGTATGTTTTGATGATGAGGAATACTCATTTCTTGCATTTCGCGGCACGGACAGCTCTATTGCCGGCTGGAAGGAAGATTTTATGATCAGCTTTACACGTACGGAGGCACAGGAGCTTGCT
>JAEEGF012282907.1_pt1 | contig 16674 bp, 10 predicted proteins | sample 9134171 | NCBI WGS metagenome assembly JAEEGF01 (sample SAMN16246542, study PRJNA631951) | gut metagenome | biome: gut microbiome; feature: rumen; material: AP-attached | host: Bos | place: Iran: Karaj | collected 2018-10
GAAAAGCGGCACCGGAGTTCAGAGAGCAGGAAAGAACCCTTCGGGGAATGCTCTCTGAACTCCGGTGCCGCTTTTCCGCGAGCCGTCGCTAGACGATGCTGTTCGCTTTGGTCCAGGCGACAATCTCAGGGACATAACCGAAAGCGAGTCCGGTCACGGAATCGGCGCAGCCGTAATACACGGCCAGACGTCCCGTAGCCGGGTCATGCAAAGCCGCGCAAGGGAACGTCACATTCGGCACATCCCCCGTGCACTCATAAATCTCTCGCGGCGAAATCAGGTACGGACCGCTGCGGGCGAGGACCTTCCAGGGCTGCTCCAGGTCCAGCAAAGCCGAACCGAAAGCATAGACATAACCGTTGCACGAACGCAGCACGCCATGGTAAATCAGAAGCCAGCCCTCAGGCGTCTCGATAGGCACGGGACCCGCCCCGATCTTCATGCACTGCCAGGCGCTCACTTCGAAAGGCGCCGGTGACATCACATGCCGGTGACGTCCCCAGAACTCCAGATCCGGAGACTCCGAATAAAAAATATCGCCGAAAGCCGTATGCCCTGTGTCACTCGGGCGCGAGAGCATCGCGAAACGGCCGCCGATCTTCTTCGGGAACATGACCCCGTTGCGGTTATACGGCAGGAAAGCGTTCTCCAGCTGGTGGAAAGTCTCGAAATCCTTCGTCCAGGCAACACCGATGGTCGGGCCATGGTAACCGTTGCACCAGGTCACATAGTACACACCGTCGATCTCCGTCACCCGGGGATCATAGCCATACACCCATTCCGCGACTTCGGGGTCAGCACCCGTCAGCTTGAAATCCTCTTCCTCGATTTCCCAATCGATCCCGTTGACGGAAAAACCGACATGGATGCGCATCCGACGGTTGGTATCATCGCAGCGGAAAACGCCGGCATAATTATACTTGCCCTTCTTGAAAGGGACCACCGCGGAGTTAAAAATGGAATTGGAAGTAGAAAGCAGGTTGCGGGGAATGATGGGATTCTTCGAATAGCGCCACAGGACATCTTTCGAACCGGCGGGACGCTCCTCCCAAGGGAAAAAATCAGTCATGGTCATGATTGTTGGATTTCAGTTTTAGGTTTATCTTCATAAGTAAAGGGTACGAACCAGGTCATCAGGAAAGCCGGGACCGTGGCAAGCATCACGGCAAGGAAGAACCACTTGTAGCCCATCGCATCGCTCAGGAAGCCGGAAGCCATACCCGTCACCATCACGGACAGGTTCATGATCCCGGTTGCGAAGGCGTAATGAGCCATCTGGTGAGGTCCGGGAGCCACCTGCTGCATCATGAACAGCGTCAGCCCCACGAAACCAAAGCCGTAACCGAAATACTCCAGCACGATGCCACCGCCCACGAGCCACATGCTCTGGGGCTGCAGCCAGGCCAGGAAAGCATACACCAGGAAAGGAATATTAAAGATGCAGCAAAGCGTGAACAAGGTCCTCTTCAATCCTCTTTTCGCGATATAATAACCGGCCAGAAGCGAACCCAGCAGGAAGGCCGCCGCACCGCAGGTACCATAGTACAGGCCGATCTGCTCGTTGCTAAGGCCCAAACCGCCCGCAGCGACATCCGACTTCAGGAACAAAGGCACGATCTTCATCACGAAACCCTCGCCCAGCCGGTACAGGATGATGAAAGCGATGTAATACCAGATATGCTTCTTTTGGAAGAAGGAGACGATCACCTCCTTCAATTCCCCCATCACCTTGTTCATCGAACCTCCCCGGGCAGGCGTCTGCGTGGAGGGCAGCGCCTTGACGTGGTACAGGCCGAGCAGGACCAGCATGGCGCCGATCACCCCGAACACGATGCTCCACGAGGTCGCGACGCTGAACTTGTTGAAGAGTCGTCCGGCCAGCCAGACAAGACCGCCGGTCGCCACCAGTTTGGCCAAATTATAAAAAGCACCCTGCCACCCGATGTACTTGGACTGGTTCTCATTGTCCAACTCCGACATATAGACGCCGTCCGCGACGATGTCGTGCGTGGCCCCGCTGAACGCGACCACGGCCAGCAGCGCGATACAGACCGCAAAGAAAGACGGCAGGTGCAACGCAAAGGCCACCAGGCCGAAGAGCACGCCGCTCAGGACCTGGGTCAGGATGACGAAAAACTTCTTTGTCTTATATAGTTCCAGGATGGGACTCCAAAGGAACTTGATCGTCCAGGGCCACATGATCAGCGAGGTCCAGAATGCAATCTGGGCGTCGCTCACCTGCAAGTCCTTGAACATCACGGCCGACACCATGTTCAAGACCACGAAGGGCAGCCCCATCGCGAAATACAGGGTCGGAACCCATTTCAAGGGAGAAGCGTTCTTGCTCATCGGGGAATATCTTTCAGGATCATGGATTTCTTATAAGCCAGGAGGTCCGGAGCCGTGCCGTCAACTTCAATGAAACGCAGATAACCCCAGCGGAGCGGATGATGGATGTCCACCACGCCGGTCGGGGCCCAGACCCAGTTTTCCTCGGGTTTGGTCAGCCACTCGACACGGGAGAAATTGACCCGCCAGATCTTATGGTCCCGCGGGTCTTCCCCGCCCCGGCTCAATCCATCGAACGGGATCTTCATCTCCACGCTCCAACCCTGATCCATATCGCCGGAACGGTTGAGTGTCCCCTGTACTTTGACGGCAATCTCCAAGCCCGGGAAATCCCAAGTCATCATATAGGTGCCGCCTTCGCTGTAGGGCTTCTCCATCAGAAGGTCCATCACCGTCCCCAAGGCATTGACTTCCAGTTCATAATAGAGTCTTTTGTCACCGTAGGGATTGAGGAAGACCTCGAAATCGTTGTCATGGTATACGATATCGTCCCGACGGGAAACGAAGGCTTTCACATCCGGCTCCTCCAGCACGGCGCTGACATAGAGGTTGTCATCATCCCAGAGCATCCGCATCGTGGTCAGATACTTCGGAGCGGCGAAACCGTCGCCGCGGATATCGCGGAACTCGGTACAAGGCTCAGCGGCGACCCATTCCTTATCCGTGACAAGGCCGTCGACTTTGATTTTTCCCTCAGTGCGGTAACAGTCATATACAGGCTGCGCCATGCCGGCCAGGGGCAGGAGGAGCAAAGCCCAGACAAGCATTTTTCTCATATCCGGAAATCGATTATTCGTTGAAACTGATGACCTGTCCGCTCCCCCGGTATAGCTGCAGGGGGCCGTCCAACTCCAGGGCAAGGACCGTCATCCGGTGGTCCAGGACCGTGGAATTGACCTCTACATAATACACGCCGGGCACCTCGCTCCAGTCGATATCGTTGTACAGGCGCACCTTGAGTTCCGCGCCGTTGCCGACGACCCGGGCCCGTTGGATCTTGCTCTTCAATCCTGAAATCTGTATCGACTCGACCGGGGCATACGGGAGATAGACATAAAGGATGTCACCCGCCTTGTTGAGCGTCGTGTAAGCGTTGACATGCCCGGCCGGGATGCCTGCCCGCGTGCCATATACGGCCTCGGCATGCTTGGAAGTCCAGCGCCCCAGTTCCCGGAGCACCTCCACCTCTTCCGATGGAATGGTACCGTCGGCGCGGGGACCGATGTCCAGCAGCAGGTTGCCCCCTTTGGACATACAGTCGACCAGCATGTTGAGCACGATCTGCACAGACTTGAAGTTCTTGTCTTTTTTACGGAAGCCCCAGGAGTCATTGATGGTCATGCAGGTCTCCCACCAGCGGTCCGCCGGTTTCACCACCGGCACACCCAGTTCGGGCGTTGCATAATCCCCGTTGCCTTGGATGCGTGAATTGATGATAACCTGCGGATTGGAGGCGCGCAGCATCGAGACGATTTCGGGCGCCCGCCAGTCCTCGGACGAGAACTCCCAGTCCCCGTCAAACCAGAATAGGTCGGGATGGTAGGCTTGGTCCAACTCACGCAACTGGGCGCTGTTGAAGGAAAGGAAATGCGCCCAGCGATCCGGCTGTTCATGGATGTCATATCGCGCCGGGCCGGAGCGGAATACATTGGGATAGTCCTCCCTCGGCCAGTCGATCAGCGAATAGTATAAGCCAAGCTTCAAACCGCCCTGGCGGCGCACCTCCTCGACAAAAGGAGTCAGGACGTCGCGTCCCGCCGCCGAAGACTTGACGGCACTTACTTCGCCCGCCTGAGTATCCCAGAGGGCGAAACCGTCATGGTGCTTCGATGTGATGACCGTGTATTTCGCGCCACTCTCCCGGATCAGCCGGACCCACTCGGCCGGATCGTAGTTTTCCGCCGTGAAGTCGTCCTCTTGCGCGAAATAATCCGCCACGCTCACCACTCCGTTATGGAAAGACCAGCTCTCGGACCAGTCGCCGCGGGAATAAACTCCCCAGTGGATAAAGATGCCGAGCTTGGCGTCGGCGAACCACTCCATACGGGCCGCTTTCTGCTCTTCCGTCTCCGGGACAGGAAGCAGTTGCGCCCGAACGGCCGGCACGGACAGTGCCAGCAGCATACAGGAAAGACAAAGGATCTTACGCATGTCTATCGAATCTTCGGGAATACCCTGTCAATGCTCTCCCGCAAGGTCGTATTGTAGCCCTGGGAGAAATAATAAACCTTGCCGGAAGCGTCCGCGACGACGACATACGGCAGCGATTTGGGATCGGCGCCGCATCCAGCCGACTCGACCATTTCCTTGAACTCCATATATTCAGGATCACCGGGACGCACGATAACGGCATTCGGATCTCCCTCCAGCTGACGTAACGCATGGACCGTCGGCTCACCGTTTTCCTTTACGACTGCAAGGATGAATTTCGGCTTGTCGGAAACCTTGGCGGCATCGATCCGGCCGATTACCTCCAGCTGCACTTCCTCCGCCGTGCGTACATGCACCGGCAGCTCGTTGACCTGTCCGGGAAGGACGGTAAAGGTCTGCAGGCGCGCCAGGACGCTGCCGTCCGGCAGACGTTTGCCCGTCGTCACCAGATAATAACCCTCATCCAAGGAAAAACCGCCGGCCTTTTCAGGTCCGTCCTGCGGACCGTCATCCCATTCGGAACGGCGGGTGCGGACTGATTCGCGACCCGTTCCCATCCGGAAAGCCGCACGGAAGGTGCGCCCTCCTTCGATCTTATCGACGCTGAAATCGCCAAACCGGGGCTTCACGCCCGCATCGGAGACCAAGGCTACCTCTCCGGTCGGTGCGACCACGGACACGGCATCCTCCAGATCGACAGTTTTCCAAGTCTCCCCGTCCGTCATCACCTGGATGCGGCCGGCATGGTCAAGCACCGCCGGCCAGCCCATTGCACGGCAGGCAGCGACAAAGAATATCTTCGCGGAACTGCGGTCACTCATCCGGGAACGCCACACATACAGCGGCGGAATCTTGAGTCCCTGCGGATTGCGCTCCTCGTCGATCGGAGCGATGTTGTCTTTCATCCACACGGCCAGGTCATCCGGGCTGGCGACAAGGGTGGCGGAGAGCAGCAAGCCATGCCGGATTTCCCTCTTGCAAGGATAGAGCATTTCCGTCGCCACACGGGGATCCAGGACCAGCGGATCCAGGGTCGGTACGGCCTGGACTGCATCCATCAATACGTCCAGCGAGACATCTCCCTTATCTTTAGAGCCCATGTTGTCCCAGAGGATGCGGGCGGCTGCCATCCGGTCCGGGCAGGTCTTTTGGACGGCATCCATGAATGCGGCCTCACGGGCCACGGAAGGATCCTCGGCATGACGGGAGGCACGAAGGCTGTCCTCGTAAGCGAGACGCACGGCATTGGCCGCGATCTGCTCCTGGGTCGCAGGAGTCGGGAGCGGGTTCTCCGGCGGCGGGACCATGTCCAGGTCGACGGAGAAGACCTCCCCTTCGAAACGGTCCAGCACAAGCGTCACCTCCTCGCGGTCCAGCTTGGCAAAGCCGAACTTCGCCCCGTCGCTGGCCCAGACCAGCATGTCGCCCAAACCGGAATCCAGGCTGGCGCGGCCCTGTGCATCCGTCGTGACCTTCACCACGGTCCCGAACGAACCATAGTTGAAAATCTTATACTCCACCTCGATGCCGGGCATCGGCTCCCCGTTCTCATTCACGACCGTGACCGTCGTCTTGCGGGCAGGCACATAGTTGCGGATCACATTGATTTCGGTGTAAACCGGATTCTTCACGATGACATCCTCGGGGCCTTTGTAGTCTCCGGAGACTTTGGTATGCAACAGCAAGGCCCGGGAAACGGGACCGCTGAACCATCCCATGTTCAGCTCCGGATCTGGCTCGCAGGCACCCAGATAGTACCACTCGCCGTCCACCCAGGCCTCCACCCAGGCGTGGTTGCTGTCCGTATGGGCCCAGAGCGGCGTATAGACCTGCCGGGCAGGAATACCGGCCGCGCGCAGGGCGGATACCGTAAAGGTCGATTCTTCGCCGCAGCGGCCCAGGCCGGAAGCCATCAGCGAGAGCGGTCCGCGCGTACGCGCATCCGTTCCGACATAAGTCGCCCATTCGTGGCACCAATGGTTAATCTCCAGGACCGCATCATGGAGCGACATCCCTTTCACGCGCTCACAGAGCTCATCCGCACACTGGATACGGAAACGGTCCAGGTCTTCGTTGTTGACCCGGACTGGCAGCACGAAATGGCGGAATTCCCGTTCCGGTACTCCCCAGTTCATCCGGTCCCGGACCTCCAGGGTCTTATCCACGACCTCCTCCCAATAAGCCCGGTCGTTGACGAGGCTGTCCGGAAGCGGCATGTACTTGTACAGATAATCCACATACCCGTCCCGCGTCAAGGGCTTCTCCACCGTATTGGAGCAAGCCGCCATCAAGAGGCCGAGTGCCAGGAAATAAACGATTTTTCTCATATTCTAATCTATCTCAAATCTCAAAGCGAAAGACTCTTGCGCAAGTCCCTTGGGCAGGGTGACGGAGACCTTTCCATCCTTGACCCGGAAGGGCAGACGTCTGCCGTCAGATACCAGCTGGACTTTTCCGGCGGGAATGTTGCCAGTCCATTCGACGGTCGCGGGCAGGGTTCCGTCATCGGCCAGAGCATAGATCGCATACAGCGTTTTTCCGTCTTTAGACGCCGTGAACCAGAGGTTCCCGTCCTGATAGACAGGTGTCGTGCGGGTCCCATAAATGGCTTCCCCGTACTTGCGCAGCCATTCGCCGATCCCGTGGAGGCGGCTTTGCGCCAGGTCATCGATCGTGCCGTATGGCGTGGGAGCGATACCCAGGATCAGGTTGCCGCCCTTGGCGACGACCTCGACCAGTTCGGCCACAACCTTGCGGACGCTCTTGTAGTTGGGATTGAAACGCCAGCTGAAATCCATCAGCGGATCACAGGTTTCCCAAGGAATATTGCGCTGCTCCGGAGGTACGGTACACTCGGGGGTCTGGTAGTTCTCGTTGTCATCCCGGGAGACCCGGTCCACGCATATCATGCCGGGATTGCGCTCCCGGGCGCCGACCAGCACATCGTCCAGTCCCACTTCCTTGCCGGAGATCCAGCCGCCGTCCAGCCAGATCAGATCCATCGGGCCGTAATCGCGGGTCAGTTCCGTCAATTGCCCCTTCGTGAAATCCACATAGTTCTGCCACCAGTCCGGGTGGTTCTCCTTCTTGTAATTGATGCCCCGGCGCGGCGTGGCGAGGATGGGATTCCAGAACCATTTGCAATGCCAGTCCGGCTTCGAAAAATAGGCTCCGACCCAGAAATCTTTGGCCCGGAAGGCATCGAAAACCTCCTTGGCCACATTGCTGCGCGGGTGGTCTCCGAAAGGCCCGTTGGTGATCTTATAGTCCGTATACCTTGTATCGAACATGCAGAAGCCGTCGTGGTGCTTGGTCGTGAAGACCATGTATTTCATCCCGGCGTCCTTCATCACTTCCGCCCAGGCGTCCGGATCGAACTGCCGGGGGTTGAAGAAACGGCTCAGGCCCCAGTACCACTGCTTGAACTCCTCATAGCTCATGCCTGTCTCCTGCCTGTACTGATATTCCCACTCCTCGTCCTCGGAGCAAAGATTCCAAGACTCCATGATTCCCATCACGGAGTAAATGCCCCAATGGAAAAGGACACCGAACTTGAGGTCCTGCCAGGCATCCAGTTTCTCCAGTACCAGCGGATCTGTCGGCACGACATAGCCGTTGACCGGCGAATACTTGTGGGCATAGCCTGTCTCCTGGGCAGTAACCCGAACTTGGGAAACACAGAGGATCGCCAATGCGATGAGTAGAAGCAGGAGTTTACGCATAATCCGTCAGATTTAGGTTAATATACAAAGATAATAAAAAACGGGATACAAAAAATTCGGGCGGCCCGCAACGGGTCGCCCGAAAGGAGATAGGATTAGGGAAAAGCCTACTTGAGAGATTTTGCCCAGAAGAGAGTGAAGTTCTCAGAGTCGTCTCCGACATTCGCCTTCGCTTCCGTGTAGTTGGCCTTGTTGTTGGCGGCCTCCGTGTTCGGATATTTCACACGGTTGACGATGTTAGGGAACTTGACTCCGGTACCCGTATCCGTCGGATAATCAAGTTTCGGATATCCGGTACGGCGGATGTCGGTCCAAGCCTGGGTCGGCTGGGTAATGCCGAAGTGGGCCCACTTCTGCGTCATGATTGCGTTCATCTTGTCGGAGTAGACATTCCAAATCTTCTGAGCGAAGGCAAGAGCGTCTGCCTCGGAAGGAATGTCTTCAGCCTTGAACTTCTTGAAGTAACGCCCCTCCGTGGAAGTCTGCTTTTCCTGGCTTCCATTTACGTTCTCGTCATAATACTGCTCGATGGAAGCGGCGACGCCCTTTTTGAAAGCTTCCTCCGCGTTACCGGAAGCATAACCATTCTGATATGCTTCAGCAAGAAGGAACCAAGCCTCGGCCGCAGAGAAAATCGGGCTGACGAAAAGGTTGTTATAGGTGAAGGTCGCATAGTTCAAGCGCGCATAATAACGCTTTTCATATTCTTCAGCAGCGGTATGGTCATTCTGCTCTTGAGCGGTTTCGCCGACGTGCTCGCCGAAATACTCACCGTCTTCATTCGGGAAGTATACCACCGCCAGACGGGGATCATTTTCACCGGTAATCTGGAAAGCATCAATGACCTTCTGAGATGCCGTAGCATTGATATCCTTCCAGCTATCGCGGAAGTTCTCCCAATAAGCGAAGCTGTCAAAGTCTGCATGGACCTTGATGGACTCATCCCAATTGGTCGGAAGAGGACGTCCGGTCGCCTTGGCGACAGCCGCCTTACCTTCGGAAGTGAGCGCGCCCTGTGCTGCGACATGGACTCCAAGACGAAGAAGGAGGGCATTGGCGTAACTCTGCCACATGTCGAGGTCGCCTCCGCAGATGTAATCCTGCTTCTGGAGAGACGAGAGAGCTGTCTTACTGATCGAAGTAGCCAGACTGCCGATCTCGGTATAAAGCGCATCCAACTTGGTCAGCATCATCTTGTACAAATCGACGTCACTGTCATAGGCGGGATAAGAAGAGGCAAGGTCGCCGGAGATAGCCAGGTAGCAAGCCTTCTCAAACGGAACAGGACCGAAAATATCGACAATCTGGGAAAGATGGTCATAAAGATAAACCTCCGTAAGAGCGAGGAAAATCCGGTCATCCGCCTGCTGCTCCGCAGTCTCGGACTCGTACTGCCGCTGCATGATGCGATAGTTGCGGAGAATATCATAGAAGCTGTTCCAACGGTCGTTTGCATAACCGTCATTGATATAATACATGGAACCACTGTTGACGGAAAAACCGATGGTCTGAGCCAGTTTTCCAAAATAGTTGTCCCAGGTATACATCCTCCAGTAGGCATTGTACGTATAGCCGTTGCCCAGCATGAAGGTACCTGTCATCAATTTGTCGCAGGATACCGCCGTCGTTTTGGACGGATCATAGTACCTGTCCTTGAAGGCCTGGTCATTGGTGATGTCGCAGGACGCCAGGATAGACAAAGACGCGATAGCGAGGATCAGTGTATAGATTTTTTTCATTGTCTTATACATTTATAGTTAATCGGACGCAATTAGAAGTTTGCACGGAGGGTGAAACCGAAGGTCCGGGAAGAAGAGGTAGAGCCACCGATCTGAACAGCATCCGTCCAACGGGTGCTATCCATCGACTCAGCATCGAAGATAGGCAGGTTCTTGTAGATGAAGAACGGGTTACGGGCAAAGACAGACAAACGCAGGGCGTTGCACTTGAACTTGCGGGTGAAGTTCTCCGGCAGGGTATAAGAGAGGGAAAGCTCGCGGCACTTCAGATAGCTGTTCCGGAAAATGGAATGACTGTAATAAATCGGTCCGCCGGTTCCCCAAGAGTAGCTCTCTTCGAGCAGGTAGTCCGTGCTGACGATGGTCGTGTTGGGTTTGCCATCTTCAGTCACGCCTTCCAGGATCTGGCCGTCATGGTGTATATATTCGCCACCAGGACCTTGACTCATGCCATTCGCAGCGACATTCTGCCCGTCGGCATTGACATAATAGGCAAGACCGCCGTGTTCTTCATCACGGAAAGGCATCGTATCGGCAAGAGCGCCAAGGCCCATCATATACTGATAAGGCTGGTTCCAGACATCACCGCCGATCTGGAAGTTGAAGTTGGCATCCAAGGTCCATCTCTTGTAGGACAAGCTCGCAGCGAAGCCACCGATGAGATCAGGGATGGCATTACCGACCTTGACGGGCTCGGAAGTGACTTTGTAAAGACCTTCAGAATCAACGATCTTATTGCCATTGGCATCCTCCATCGGAGCAAAGGAATAAATGTCACCCATCTTTTGACCAGGAATGGAATAGAGATAGGCAGCGCCATTATCCCAACGGGAATGCTCAAGACGGTCAAGGCCATCCATCAGTTTGACAACCTTGTTGGTATTCCAGGCAATGTTGCCGGAGAGGTCCAAACGCCAGTCGCCAGTCTCAATCGGAGTACCATAAAGAGCGAATTCAACACCCTGATTCTCCAACTCTCCGACGTTGACAAGCATATTCTTACCACCGGCACTGCGGGGAGTCGTGGCCTGGAGAATCTGGTCGACAATACGTTTGTGATAATAGGAAAGGTCAAATCCGAGGCGGTTGTGGAAGAACTTGTTCTCAATACCGAACTCCCACTCATGGGTCATCTCGGGACGGATACTGTCGTTCCCAAGCTCATCACCGAGCTGCTGATAGACATACTTGCTGGAAGCGGTCTTCTGCGTATAGGAAATAGGAGCCTTATAAAGCTCAGGCGCCAGACCCACGACACCGTAGGACGCACGGAATTTGCCGTAATCCACCCAACTGGGGAGATCAAAGAGCTCAGAATAAATGATGGATGCGTTGACGGAAGGATACCAGAAGGACTGGCCGTTCAAGGTAGAGGTCTTCTCATTGCGGATCGTACCCTCCAAATATGCCCAGTCCTGCCAAGACAGGGATGCGGTCGCAAAGATCGCCTGCTTGAGCATATCGGATGTGCTTTCGCTGGCACGGGCATCCTCGTTGGAGAAATTCAGATGGAAATGGTTAAGGTCCGTCAAGCCGTTCTTTGACTTGGCCTCCGTCTGGAGATACTTCTCGTTGCGGATGGAGTAACCCAGGATGGCAGTAAAGCCCAGATCCTCGGTAATCTTCGTATCCCAGTTGAGCATGACGTCACCATACAGGGTCTGATAGTCCCGCTTCGTGATGGCATAATAACCATCGGGTTTTCCTGTGATGGCAGGAGAAGTCTTGGCATGCTCCTTGAGCTCGATATCTTGGACCGTCCAGTCCGTCGCAATGTTGGACTTAAGGGTGAGACCCTTGACGATTTCCCAAGAAGGAGTCACACTGGCGATAAGCCGCTGGTTTTTCTCATACTGCTCGCGGCCGATGATGTTCCATGCATACTCATCAAGGAAACCACCCAGGTTATTTCCAAAATACCAACCCTCTGAAGGATTCTCGTGATTGGCGTCCGTCCATGCACGGTTGTAAAAACCGGCGGAAGTCATCACGTGCTCGCGATAGTAGACCACATCGTCGAACGGTCCGAACATACCGCTATAGTTTGCAACAAGGCGGGCGATACGATAAGGACGGTTCTTGACATTCTGGTTCATATAGTTGACCGAATAGCCGAGTTTGAGACCCTTTGCGATATCCTGACTGCCGCTGACCTGGAAGTTGTGCTTGCCCAGATGGGAATTATACTGGTTGGGGATATTGTCCATCAAAGTATAGGAGAAACGGGTATTGCCGTGCTCGTTGCCGGTAGTGATGGCCAAATTGTACTGCTGGAGGATACCGGTACGGAACAAGTCGCTCCAAGGATCATCCGTGATGGGGAGGAACTTGCGATATCCTGTCGGGGTATATACCTCACGGCCATCATATTTGGGGCCGAAATAGTAATAGGCATTGAAGACAGAAGGAACATCGATGGTTTTTCCGTTCTTGTCTTTACCACCCATACGGCGGGTATCAAAACCGAAGTACTCGGAAGAAGGATCGTCGACGAGACCGCCGTAACCCCACCAAGGATAAGGATAACCGGGGCCGAAAGTAGTCTGATACTTAGGCATGTAAGCGACAACGTCGGCTTGTACGCTGGCATTGAAGTCAACGTGGACGCCACTGTTCTTTTTGCCCTGCTTCATGGTAATGAGGACAACGCCGTTCGCACCTTCGGAACCGTAAAGGGAAGTCGCGGAAGCGCCTTTGAGGATGGTGAGATTTTCGATATCCTCAACATTGATGTCGGTCAAGCCGTTGGACTGCATACGCTGAACGGCCCAGTAGTCACCGAGGTTCGCCTCGCCGTTACGGATCGGGACACCGTCCACGATGACAAGAGGCTGGCTGGTACCGGTGATGGAGCTCAGACCGCGGACATTAATGGAGATAGCACCCGTGGCGCCACCCGGAGCCGTGCTGATGCGGACACCGGAAGCCTTACCGTAGAGGGCGGAACCCAGGGAAGGAGATGCGGTGGCAACCAATTTGCTGGCATCGACGGAACTGACGGCATAACCGACCTTCTTCTCATCCTTGCGGATACCGAGAGCCGTAACGACAGTGCCTTCAAGAAGCTCGGCATCTTCGTCAAGGACGACGTTGAGGGGACCGCCATTCCAGGTCAGGACCTTGGAGGAATAGCCGATGCAGGAGAATTCAATCTTGTCTCCCACCTTGGCATTGGAAAGAGTAAAGGAACCATCCATGTCGACGATAGTGCCGTTGTGGGTCCCTTGTACGAAAGCAGACGCGCCGATGATACCTTGACCGGCGGCATCTTTCACTGTTCCTGTGACGGTGGTCTGGGCGAAAGCGGAAATGCCGAAGCCCAGCAGCGCAACCGTCATTGCAACTCTGATAAAGAGATTTTTCATGAGCAGTTTTTTAGGGTTAATAATGATTAAATGTTGTTGTCGATTTGGTTAACATTCGATACAATAATGGCGAAAATACATATATTTTTTTATTATTACAAATGAAATGATTTTTTGTCGACAAAAGGACAAAATCTTTTCTCTCCCCGTTCTCTCCTGAATACACAAAAAGGCTGCACCCGTGAGGATGCAGCCTTTTTTATTACAGATAAACGGTTAACGAGCTTGGCGGGCCTGGAAACAACGCAAAGTATTGACCATCAGCATCGCGATGGTCATGGGGCCCACTCCGCCAGGGACAGGTGTGATCCAGCCGGCGACCGGCTCGCAGGACGCGAAGTCCACGTCGCCGCAGAGTTTGCCTTCAGCGTTGCGGTTCATCCCGACGTCGATCACAACGGCTCCGGGCTTGACCATGTCGCCGGTGATGAGGCCGGCACGGCCCACGGCGACCACCAGGACATCGGCTTGCCGGGTTACCGCCCCCAGATCCGCCGTCCGCGAATGTGCGACCGTGACCGTCGCATTACGGTCCAGCAAGAGCTTGGCCACGGGCTTCCCTACGATGTTGCTCCGGCCCACGACGACAGCCAGCTTCCCGGACAGGGAAACGCCGGTGCTGTCGATCAGGCGCAGGATGCCCGCAGGCGTGCAAGGGACGATACAGTCCTTGCCCAGCCACAGGCACGCGACATTTCCGGGATGGAAACCATCCACGTCCTTCTCCCGCGCGATGGCATCGATCACTTTCTCTTCATCAATATGCCGGGGCAAAGGCAACTGCACCAGGATGCCGTCCACGAGGGGATCCGCATTGAGCGCGGCGATGCGGGAGAGCAGCGCCTCCTCCGATGTCTCCACCGGCAGTTCGATCTTCTGCGAATCAATACCCACATACTCGGCCGCCTTCACCTTGTTGCGCACATAGACCTGACTGGCGGGATTCTCCCCTACGATGATGACGCAAAGGCAAGGCTTGCGGCCATATTGCCTTTCGAGCGCAGGCACCTCCGCCCGTACTTCGTCTTTGATGGCGGCGCTCAGCGCCTTTCCGTCGATGATCTGTCCCATAGCTTACTCAAATGCGCAGTGCGCGATGTCGTGTCGGTAAAAGAGATTGTCACAGTCGATTTTCGCCACCTCGCGATACACTTTCTCACGGGCTTCGGCGATGGACGGACCTTCTGCGATGACCATCAGGACGCGGCCGCCATTGGTGACGAGCCGGCCGTCCTTGAAGGCGGTGCCCATGTGGGCTACGCGCGCGTCGACCTGGTCCATGTTATTGATGGCGAAGCCTTTCCGGTAAGAGCCCGGGTAGCCCTTGGAGGCCAGGACGACACCCAGGGAGAAGGCTTTCCGCCAGATGGGAGATTCGGTCTCACGGCCTGTCGCGACGGCCTCGAAGATGTCGTAGATATCGCTTTCAAGCAACGGCAGGACCACCTCCGTCTCCGGATCGCCGAAACGGGCGTTGAACTCGATGACCTTGATGCCCTGCGGGGTTTTCATCAGGCCGCCGTACAGAACGCCGGACAGCGGGCAGCCTTCGGTCACCATCGCTGCCGCAGCCTTGCAAAGGATCTCCTTATAGGCAAATTCGCGGTCTGCCTCCGTAATGAAGGGCAAGCCCGTGTACGCGCCCATACCGCCGGTATTCGGGCCCTTGTCGCCATCAAAGGCACGCTTATGGTCCTGAGACAGCGGCATCGGATAGACGCGCTTGCCATCGACAAAGCAAAGGAAGGAGAATTCCGGTCCGGTGAGGAAATCCTCGACCACGACGCGGCCTTCCCCGAAACTGTGGTCCAGTAGCATGTCGGCCAGCGCCGCTTTCGCTTCTTCGAGGTTCTGCGCGATCACCACGCCCTTTCCGGCAGCCAGGCCATCATACTTGAGGACGGCCGGGAACGGACGGGCGGAGACATAGGCCAAAGCCTCGTCATAATCTGAGAAGGCCTCATAGGCCGCCGTCGGGATGCCGTATTTGGCCATCAGCCGCTTGGCGAACTCCTTGGAGCTCTCGATGGCGGTGGCGGCCTTCGTGTGGCCGAAAATCTTCAAACCGGCCGCCCGGAAAGCATCGACGATGCCGGCGGCAAGCGAAGCCTCCGGCCCGACGACGGTAAGATCGATGGCATTCTCGCGCGCGAAACTGAGCAAACCCTCCACGTCCGTATCCTTGATGGGGACACAGGTCGCCTGAAGGGAGATGCCCGCATTGCCGGGAGCACAAAAGATTCCGCCCACCTGCGGGCTGCGGCCGAGCGCATCGACGATCGCGTGCTCACGGCCTCCGGAACCGATGACCAGTACCTTTTTCATATTCAATGTTTGAAGTGACGCATTCCTGTGAAAAGCATGGTGATGCCGCGCTTGTCCGCCTCGGCGACGGACTCCTCGTCCCGGACGCTGCCTCCGGGCTGGACGATGGCCGCCACGCCGTATTCCGCAGCCAGCGCCACCGTATCCCCGAAGGGGAAGAAACCGTCGGAGCCGAGCACGATGCCGGCCTCCTTGATATCGATCCCCCGCTCGGCCAGGGAAGCCTTCGCCTCTTCCAACGCAATCTTGGCGGATCCCACGCGGTTCATCTGGCCGGCGCCGACACCCAGCGTGGCCCCGTCCTTGACAACGACGATGGCGTTGGACTTGATGTGCTTGACGATACGCCAGGCGAATTGAAGGTCCGTCATCTGAGCCTCCGAGGGCTGCGCTTTCGTCACGCACATTGCAGGATCGAGCGCCTTCGTTACGAGATCCTGGTCCTGGACCAGCATTCCGCCGGTGACGGAGACATACTGCTTGCGCACGATGCCATCTTCCTTCATATCCACCTGCAGCAGTCGCAGATTCTTCTTGGTGCAGAGGATTTCCAGCGCTTCAGGCGTAAACGAAGGTGCCATGATGATTTCCAGGAAAATGGACTTCATCAGGGCCGCGACCTCCGCGTTGACCTCGCAGTTGGTGGCGACGATGCCGCCGAAGATGCTGACCTTGTCAGCCTCATAGGCCTTGGTCCAGGCATCTACAACATCCTTGCCGATGGCGGCACCGCAAGGATTCATGTGTTTAAGGCCCACGCAGAACGGCACTTGGCCGAACTCCCGGACGATACTCAGGGCCGCATTGGCATCTTGTATATTGTTGTAGGACAGCTCCTTGCCATTCAACTGCACGGCACCCGCCAGAGAGAACGGGACCGGCTCCATGGCGGCGTAGAATATCGCCTCCTGATGGGGGTTCTCACCGTAGCGCAGGCCTTGTTTGAGATCGTACTCGAGGAAGAGTTTCTCGTTCAAACCGGCCTGGGCGCGCATATAGGTCGCAATCATCATGTCATACTCG
>JAEEGF010147227.1_pt1 | contig 16670 bp, 10 predicted proteins | sample 9134171 | NCBI WGS metagenome assembly JAEEGF01 (sample SAMN16246542, study PRJNA631951) | gut metagenome | biome: gut microbiome; feature: rumen; material: AP-attached | host: Bos | place: Iran: Karaj | collected 2018-10
GCGTTTATATACGATTTCAGTAAGCGTATCAATCTCAGCACTGTCTTTCTGTTCACTAAACATATTGTAGTAATCTCCATTGGAGAAAGATGGGTCACGTTTGTTCTTTCGATAAGCCACCACTGCCTCTTGCGCATTCAGTTTCTTCTTCGTAAAGAATGAATACTTAAAAGATATACGACATTGCGACTCCAAGATAGGCTTAATCACCTCAGAGTATGATGGAATCTTTTTTATTACCTGTTCTGCAGCATCCTTATTTTTAGATTGAGCCAAAGCTTCACGTACAAGTTGTGCCTCTGCAGGATGCATCTTCTCATCAAGTAACTCTGCCGTATGTTCCCATGAATCAATCATAGGTTTGGTTTCTATTGAGACATTACCAATATGTATTCGTCCCCTGGCTGCTCTTGCACGTTTGTCGGCCAACCCCATATTATGCTTTTCATTGCCGTCAGGTGAAGCATAAGCCTCCAATGTAGCGCCAAGTATATGACCACCAGTAGCTCTCACATTTGCAATCGTATTTTCCAATGCCGAGATACTTTCGTAGTACATCGAATCTTCAATAATATCGGCAGTATTATATGTGAATTGAATGGCCAAATCCTTCTCGTCTTCAGAAGGACGTTCCTGCGAATTTTCGTAAAACTCATCTGTCAGCATCAAGTCGACAGCAGCGGTACCCATTTGCAAGAATTTATAAGGACTAATGCGCAAACATGTTCCAGGATCAACTCCCTCATAAGTCTTATGATGATAGTCTTCCACATAAAGTTTTAGAAAACCACGATATTTATGGTCTTTAATAGGTCTTTTAAAATCAATTATTGTATCAACGACTATTTTTCCATCTTTATGCACTAAATCTTCAATTGCACATATATAACCTGGTCTTTTGCGTTTCTCAATACGAGTATTTACTATGATACTATCATTATCCACATAAATCGTATCCATTAAGAAACCACCCTTTCCGTCTTCTATTGTTCGACCGTTTTTATCATATTTGGGCCTAATCACTTTCCGCTTTTCCCGATGAATGGTGTCGCGTGTTACTATATGAACTACCTCAAGGCGTTCTTTTCCTATTGGGTCAAGAGATTCATAGTCAAACCCTTTACGTTTGTTCTGCAAAGCATGATAATCTTTTCCTTCATAAACAGCAGCAGGTAAATGAGCTACTGTGTCTTCTGTTAAGCAGTCAACGGCATAAGGAAGAATGATGATTCTTGAGTCTTTCTCATGCTGACCTACAGGAAATTCCAAATGGTATTCCCAATGCTCATATCCATCTTCATAGTCGAACGACTTTCTTCGATTGCCACCTGTTGATCTCAGTTTACTATCAATATTCACATTGCCAAGTTTCTGAGCACTTCCTATGAAAACTTCATATTCATACCCCCCATCAATTTTTTTACAACTATAAGTTATATCATTTCCCTGACTTGTTTTTCCTTTCTTGTTCTTCCAGTTTCCATCGGCATGCATAATAATAAAGACCTCATTTTCATTTGTTGCAAATACAACGCCCATACCATTGGCACCAGCGAAAGTGAATACACCAGCACTACTACTTTCTAATGCGAATTCACTTAGGAAGTCACTGGCACTCTTATGATCGTCCCTTATTCCAGAGACCATTTTATCATAAACGCGTTGAGCCTCAGAATATTCATAATAATGTCCATAAAGGCCTGATGTCTCTAACTCTTTATTATCATTAGTCCGGTACTTTACCTTATACGTATAATTTGCTGTTTGTGCTAAAACATCATTACGCCCAAACATAAATAAAAGTAAGGAAATTGAGAAAAAGAAATAGTATAGGTTCCTCATTATGGATATATTGTGCTTTATAGGAATTTTCTACTTAATAATATATGTGATGGATACACCGATGCGGGTAGGCAGGAGGGTGTAGCCACGTGAATTGGGAACGATGTGGCCAGTTCGTGAATATTCCGTGTCATAGAAGTCGCCTTCAAAATGCTCCTTCTGACGGTAATAGAGGGCACCAAAGCCCGAATGTACGTCAATGTTCAGACGTTTAGTGAGATTGAAGACGTAGCCAAAGGTCAAGCCCGCACCGATAGCATTGCCGTTATAGACCTTGCTGCTCCAGGTCACGTCATACTTGGCCACATGAGCCCCTATGCCGAAGAACCAGCGACTCATGGCACGTCCAGAGAAGAAGTAGCGCAGCTCGGGTTGTATGCCCCACGCCTTCACGTCCTTGCCCCAAGGCTTCCTGATGAAATAGCCATGCAGACCCAACACCGACCGCTCGGCAAAATGACTCTTACCGAGTCCCATCTCCACACCTATGTTAGGCATCATCAGTGCATCCATCAACACGTTGGTACCGATAGCCAGCTGTTGCGCACTCATACGGGTGGCCGATAGTGAAATCAGAATGATGAGGACAAACTTCTTCATGAGTAGTTTTCTTGTTTTGCTTCTTTTTTTATTTGAAAGGATATGCCCCCACCCTTTCTGAGCGGTAGGCATATCCTTGATAGAGGGTTATTAGTTCAGATCCAGATCGTCGAATCCTTCGTCGTCGATCTCTTTCCATGGAGTCAGGGTAGCATTGAGCGTCACCTTCTGAGGACCAGAAATCTTGATAATCACACGGTAGGTGTGGCCTGCCTGTATGCCAGATGTGGTATTGTTCAGGTTCAGGTCCAGCGGAGAAGCGTCATTAAACTTTGCCACCACATTTCCGCCATCAACCATCTTGAGGTTGATTTGCGCACCATAGAGAAAGCCGGTGCCCGCACCTTCATCAGGAACTGGCAACAGAACGGGCTGACCCACCTTGATGGTGTCACCGTTATTCACCTGCTTCTTATCAAGGTAAGGCTGATCGTCCGCATCAAGCATAGGAATGGTCGATTTAGGACCGTCCCAATTGATGAGGAGCTTGCCCTCATTGGTGGGGTTGTCCAGATCGGCTATAACCAGCTGAGCTGTGGTTGGAATACCATCCCAAGAGCCAGGTAGATAGTTGCTGTTACGAGCATACAACACAACCGAGTCGAGCACCATCTTGTTGGCCATCTCATAGCCGATGCCTGGGTTCTCATCCTTTACGCCCTGGATATAGAACTGAATACGCATCAGTTTATGATTAAAGGCCACATTGGGATACATCGTGGCATGGCCAGCCTGACGGAAGTACTGTGCGCTATAGGCATATTTCTCAGTGGCATCGTTCATGTCAGCGCGCTTGCTCTGCCCCCAGATGATGTCTTTCGTACCATCAAGCTCACTGTAGCTGGCCTCAATATATCTGCTTTCCAACGAGATATCAGAGTTATTCACTCTCGGATAGTAGCCGTAGAAACGGAAGGCATACCAGTTCTCGTATGGATACCAATAGGTGACTGTAGGATCGGCCCAGTTCAGGTCGGTAGCACCAGTCAGGTCATTTTTCTCAGCATTGGCCTGCACATTCGTCATCTTGATGCAACGCGAGTCAAGCCAGTCTATGGGCGCCACTTCTTCGGGGTTGGTACGAATCTGATCGGTAGCCAGCATGTAGATACCGATACTGTCCACCTCGAAGCTGTCCACCCTCGACTCAATGCTGGAACGGGTGGCGAGACCGCCTGACGACAGGCGCACCTCCACGTCGCTATTCAGCTCGAGAGCAGCGGTTTCTGGCCCCTGCCAGGCTGCCTGGTCCTCATCCATCTGAGAACAGGCAGCAAAGGCAGTAGCCATGAGTAATGCACAAAATATGATTCTGATGTTCATATTTTAATGTCTTATATTCAGAAACTTAATTTTGCTCATTGAATGCGTCATCTTCAGGAGTAATCTCGATAGTTCCACCATTCATCCAGCCAGTCAGCGTTGTGGTAACTTCGATTGGTGACAATCCGTAGAGCTTTATCAAGACTTCATAAGAATAACCGCGCTTGAAGGGTTCTGTTCCAGCAGTATTGATTTTGACAACGTCGGGGGCAGTAAACACCATCTTTTTGACATTCTGACCGCCTTCAGATGTTGGCTTATATTGGTGCATGTAAACCTTAATTTTGTAACTATTATCAGGTGCTACGAGCAAAGCTTCACCAACAGAGCGGCCTACTGTAGTAGAATTGGGCTGAATGCTATCCAACTTTACCAAATTCAGACTATCTACACGTGTATCAACTGCATGTTCAGCACGCTGCTTCAAGAAAAGTTCAGACTTAATATTGTTGTCCCAAATGATGCGGTTTTTCAAATTAGTGGTGTCATCCATAGCTGCTAAAGTATCTTTAGGTGTATAAGCTACAATAAGTTTACCTGTAGTCTTTGACTCAATAGAGATAGAATCGACAAAAATGCCAGTAGTGGGATCCATTGCATCAGTATTACCAGCAATAATCTTAAAGGAAAGACGAGTCAACAAGTGCTTGAACTCAAGATTAGGCTGCACATTATTACGAGCTGCGTATGCAGAATATGCACGATTAACTTTATCTGTTCCTAAAGCAAGAGTGTCATCATGGGAAGGAACGGCTTTTGCCACCATAACATCTTGTGATCCATCAATTCTGAAAGGAAGTACTGCACGAGTTGAATCTTTTCTATTTATTCCTGCAATCGTGTCAAGTCTCACCGCATCATCTAAACGATATCCCCAGAAGTCGAATTTATCGGTTGTAGGATAATACTTAACAGCATTAGTTAAATCAATGGCACGATTGCTCAGAACTCCATCAGGAGTGAAGAACGTGACATCGTTGTAAAGTGGTGTTGGATCACTCAGATCTGTAAGAGCAAGACGAAGGCTGTCCTTTTTAAACATAAAAACATTAACAATCTGCTTGTTCCACACATTATCTGCAGAATCTGTCAGAGAACCTACGGTACCCGTACCACGAGTCTGTACTGAGGCAACTTTTCCCACTCCAATTTGGATAGGAACAAGACCATCGTTAACATTCTGTTCAACAACAGCTCCTGCATCGAAGTTGTCGTCCGATGTGCAACTTGCAAACAGACCTGCTGCTGCAATTGCGAAAAACATAATTTTTTTCATGTCTTAAAATTTTAAGTGAATAAAAAAGATAAAAATAAAATATTGTTTGTTATATGTCTGCCTATTTTTCGTCGTCATCGATGAACACGTCATCGCCTGACTTCCAGTTCTCAATCGCCGTATAGACTTCAATCTTTTGACTACCATAGACTGCGATATTAATGGTATAGACGTAGCCGGGTTTAAACATCTTTTCCGTACCTGTCAGCACGATAGTTTTAGGTGACGTGAAGGGCATGATGGCGCCATCGCCTTTTTCATTGATTCTAATAATTTGGGCTGCATGAATGTACATCTCATACACGCTATCGGGAGGAACAATCAGGTTCTCACCTATCTGGATAGCCTTGCGCTCATACCACTTCTTATCGGTCGAGACTGTGTCGAAGCGAATGATATAGCCAGGATCACTAAATTTTCCATCGTTCGACCTCAACCTTTCCGGAAAGTCTCCACGCAACTTCAGGTTAGCTTTATTGTCGTTGAATATCAGGCCCAACGGATGATTTGCAGTGTCGCGTGTGGCTACGGTCAGGTCGGCCTGATTGCGACAGCGCACCTCAATGCCTGTGATGATGAGACTGTCGGTCGAGACATCGGCAGGATAGGCCACGAACTTCAACTGTGAGAGCTGGTGCTTCAAGTCGATGGATGGGTGTATGTCGCGGTCGGCAGCAAACTTGCAATATCCTCCAATGTTGCGTAGGCTGTTGCGTTCGGCAGTGGACAAGCGGTTATACTGCTGAGGATAGCGTGAGGTGAGCACTGTGTTCAGGTCGGGCGAAGCACCGCACATGATGTCTTGCGTGCCGTCGATGGTGATATCGTAATGAATATGCGTATCCTCACGGTGTGCATTCGAGGCATTAGGCACGAAATCGTCAACATAGTAGGCAAAGAAGTTGTAAGGTATCTCCTGATAGACGTTACTATAGAAGAAGTCGCGTCCCACATGATTGCCGAACTTCAGCACGTCCTGTCCTTTCTCGTCTTTCTCGTAATGATAGTTGTAGAGCAGTTCGCCCGAGCTCTCAGGTACAAGCTTTGTAGGCACACCCATCAAGTAGTCGCTACCGTCGAGTAGACAGTCGGGGAGATTAATACTGTCATTGACAATACCGGATGGGCGGTTCTGTGTGGCATAAGCTGTGTTCCGCAGTGAGGGGAGCGAAGTGAGTACGGTGCCCTGCATGTTGTAGTCGCTACGGAAGGCATAGACGTAGATAGTACCGTCCTTATACTTACTGAAGTCAGATGGCGGGAAAGGGCCCATACCACGCGTTGCGGTAATGGAGAAGAAGTCCTGCGGATTGACAAACATCATAATAGGTGTTCTGTTCGACAGCACATCTTGGTTCAACTCATCCAGACTGCCTTGCGGCTCTTCGTACACCAGTGTAGGGAATGATTGGGTACAAGCTGCCATGACTGCAACTATGGCCAGCAGTCTTAGTACCACGCGTATGTTGTTTGTTCGTTTCATCAGTTTGTTTTGTATATCTGTCTTGTCATTACATATCGACAATATTCGTTTCTTCCTTTGCACTCCTCCAGGCATCCAGTCCGCTGGCAGCATCCGACGACTCCAGAATCTTCTCTCCATCAACTTCCATGTTTGACTTGATGTTGAGCGTCACTGTCCGTGCTGCCACCTTTGCTGTCTGACGATCCTCGCTGTTCAGCTTAAGCGACGGGGTTGCCGTGAGCGTGTTGTACAGGTTGATCTTGCCTTGGAACTTCTTTGCCTCGCGCTTGCCTGTATCGGCAGAATAGGCACTACAGTAGATCATGACCTGCATGATGCCCGGACCGAAATAGACATTGTCCATCCTACTGCGCACGATGCCCGGCACGTGAATCTCAGCATGGCAAGCAACGGTACTGCTGGTCTCAGTATCCTTGATCTTAGCAGCTGGGAACATCATCTTACCGGTGCGCTCTATGTGGAGTGCGCCGGTGGCCAGATTGACCGACAAGGGCAGGCCCGAAATCTCACCGAACACCGAATCGACGGTGAACTTCTGCTTGCTGGTCACCTTTTTAATATTAAAGTTGATGTTCACCTGCTGGGTCAGCTCTTTGGGTGAGAACTTAATTTCGTAGATCTGTCCGCTCGACAACTCTCTCGTTGACAGCGTGTCGTAGTACAGCGCATGTGTACTGGGCTGGATATAGTGAGCGTATGAGTTATAGTCTGTCCATGAGGGAATGATGAAATGCAGTCCGCTGTCGCCCTGACGATAGGTGCGATAGGTGATGTTGAGTTCGGAAGTAGGCATCTCCGGATTGGAGAAATACTCAGTCACATGCGAATAATCCAGCTCCTCAGCCTCCATATTGAATGCTATGAACTTATACTCACCTACAGGCACCTTGTACAGGCCAGTCTGCCATGTCACCGGTTCAAGCGTGCGGTTCTCACTTGAGCTTGTTCCCGGACGATAGTCGAGGGGCGGATTGAAGATATAAGAACCGCCACCGTTTAATGAGTTCACTGACATGCCCGACTTCCACATGTTGACCACACGGTTGGACAGTACAGTCATTGAGTCGGGAGTGAAAGTGTTGGTCTTATCCCAATTGAAGCTATACACCAGTCTGGCACGATGCGGATGCTCTGGTTCATCGCAAAGTTCCACATCTACCTGACAGGCCCACATCGCCAAGAGCGCAATCAGGCAGAGCGCGTTTGTCATCCATACCTTCATGACTGCTCACCTCCTTTCTCTTCTTTAGGCTCAGTGTTCTCCACTGGAGTCTGCTCAGCAGGCTGTGATTCAGGCTGGCTTTCAGGTTGGGCTTCAGGCTGTGATTCGGGCTGAGTTTCTGATTGAGCCTTTTCCTTGGCTGCTTTCTTCTCTGCCTTCTCCTGAGCCTCCTTCTGCTTCTGCTCTTCCTTGGCCTTCTCCTTGTTCAGTTTTTCTTCCTCTTTTTTCTTGCGCTCATCTTCTTTGGCCTTTTCCTTCTGCATGCGCTTCTCTTCCTCCTGTCGTTTCAGCTCATTATCGTTCTTGGCCTTATTCTCCATCTCTTCTTTGAGCAGGGTAGAATAGTTTTCAATGAAAATTTGGTCGAAATACTTTTGTACATCGCCCAGGTTTTTCAGCTCAATAGCCTTTTCCTCCTTGATACGATGTTCTTCCTTCACCTTCTCTATTAATGCGTCACGGAAGGCAGCATCCACATCGTAGCGCCAGCGGTAGCGCTCAGGCAACTGGTGGCGATGTGTACGGGTAAGACGATAGACCAGTCCCAAGCGCAGTTCGTTCAGCATGGGATAAGGCAACACGTGCCATCCCTTCGACGACAGTCGTTCGTAGCAGTCGCTCTCACGGTCGAGTCGATATTTGTCGTAACGCATAAAAAAAAGTCCGCCACTGATGCCCAGATCCAAATCAAGAGCATTACCATTGGCGAACTGATAGAGCGGTTTCACAATACCATAGACGAATCCTGCACTGGCAGCATAGCCTTGCTTGCCAGTGCCTGTCAGCAGGAATGAAAATTTCGAGAATGAGAGATAGGCTCCTCGGTAGTAAGTGGTGTTGGGATGCTTCAGCGTGTCGCGTCTGCAAGAGAACAGGCGCTTGAGGAAGAACTTGTTGCGCGGATGTTCATTGTCAATCAGTCGGGTGTGCCAGTAGTATCTGAGTTCTGCTCGCGCCTCTACCATGTTGTACACCAAAGCAGGCTTAGTTTTGTGGTAGGTCTGCCAGTTGCCTTTCACTTTCAGTCCAATCGACCACCGGTTCCATGTCACCCCGCGCAAATCGTATTCCAAGTTCAGATTTGGCAGCAGGAGTGCCCATTCTGCGATGTTTGTTCCTATCGACAGGCGCTCCATCACACCAAGTGTGTCGGGATGATTCAGCTGGGCATGGTTCACCTGAGCACGTACACACATACAACATGTGAATAATGCCAGCAGGACTACCTTCAACCTAATTCTTAATTGCACGGGGTCAAATAATTTTATCTATAGTTATATTTAACGGGGTGCAAAATTAATAAAAAACACACACCGCTTCTTTGGCCGTTAGTTTTTTTTTTTTTTTTGTTAACGACTATTTAAACATAGATTTACAATATCTAATAGCACGGTTGCACGCCCCACGGCGAGCCCCAAGGTATCGAATTGTCACAAATTAAGAATAATTATTTACGTTTTACATGGAAAATCGAATAATTATGATTAGTTTTGCATCGATATGACAAACGACGAGATCTACATGCAGCGTTGTCTGCAACTGGCACGCAACGGCCAGCAGAATGCGCACCCCAATCCTATGGTGGGGGCAGTGATTGTGAGCAACGGCCGAATCATTGGCGAGGGCTATCACGTTCGGTGCGGTCAGGGCCATGCTGAGGTGAACGCATTTGCCTCGGTGCGCCCCGACGATGAGCCACTGCTGCCACAAGCCACTATCTACGTATCGCTCGAGCCTTGTTCGCACTACGGAAAGACGCCCCCCTGTGCCGACCTTATTATAAAGAAAGGTGTAAGGCGCGTGGTGGTGGGATGCATTGACGAGTTTGCTGAGGTGCGGGGGCGCGGCATCGCGAAGCTGCGCAATGCCGGCATCGAGGTGACGGTTGGTGTACTGGAGGAAGAATGCAAGCTGCTGAACCGCCGTTTTTTCACATTTCATCGTGCGCGTCGCCCGTACATTATATTAAAATGGGCACAGACAGCCAACGGCTTTATCGACAATCACGGACAGCCGTTAGCCATCTCTACGCCTTTCACCAAGATGCTATCACACAAGCTGCGGGCAGAGGAAGATGCTATCCTTGTAGGTCGCATGACAGATGAGCGGGAACACCCTCTGCTGAACGTGCGCGAGTGGGTAGGAGAAGCCCCGAAGCGACTGGTCATCGACCATCAGCACCCGCTCAACTTGGAGAGCCTGCATGCCCACAATGTGCAATCGCTCATCGTGGAGGGCGGTGCCAAGACACTGCGCTCGTTCATCGACCAGGACTTGTGGGATGAGATTCGCGTGGAGACAGCACCCATCACCGTTGACGGGGGCACTCCTGCCCCACCCGTCCCTCACAACGCCCAGGTGACGAGTGTGGCTCACTATGACGGCAATCAGATCATCCTCTACCGGAGAGCATGACTGCCATCATGCACAAATAGCATCGGGCCCCTGACACATTGCGGTCAGGGGCCCGATGCTTTTTTAGGGGGATGGGGCTCATGGGGCCTATAAGGCTTATAAGGCCTATAGGGTCTATGGGGCTCATAAGGCTCATAGGGCTCATGGGCCCCAGTCTTTTTTACTTCAGCAGGGCGTTGCGGGCAGCATCGATCTCCTCCTTAGCCTCAGCCACCTGAGCCTTCAGCTGATCCACCGAGATGGCATTGAGCACCATCAGAGGCTCGATAGCCTTAGCCACGGGAACAATCTCCTCGTCATACTCTGCCAGACGAGCTACAGCGTCGGTCAGCAGCACGATACGGAAAGTGATGTTCGAAGCAGCATCGTCGTCGAAAGATGCCAGGAACTTATCAGAGTTCTGAGAGATCACGTAGAGCTGCTCTACCAGTGAGGTAGCTACCAGCTGCCAGAAGAAGTTGATGCGTCCGTTCTCGTTCATGGCATCGTAGAGAGCCTGTGAGGTCTCATATACATCAGTGGCATTGTCGAGCACCTTGAACGAAGGATCGTTCACGTCGGCAGCCAGCTTGTTGATAGCCTTGTCGAACTCATCGGTAGGCATGTCATACATTGAGGCAATCTTCTTGTCCACGGTCAGTGCGCTCAGCATACGATACTTCTCAGCCAGTGTGGTGGCGTTCTCAGCGATAGCGGGATCGAGCAGATAGTCGGGCTTCACCTGCTTCTCTTCGTCGGTGAGTTTGATGCCATCCTCGCCGTCCTGTACAATGGGCAGCTGCTTCAGTTCGCCCAGAGCCGATGCCAAGCTGTCAATGTGAAGTTTGATGCTGGCTTCAACCTGCTCCTGCTCAAACGACTTAGTTGTTTCTTCTACGGGTTCTGCACTCTTCTTGCCTCCACATGCAGTGAAAGCCAATGCTGCAACTGCTACAGCAATCATTGAAAGTTTCTTCATTGCTTTTTGTTTTTTTGAATAATTGTTATTAATGAATTAATTATGATTCTCTATTTTCCGAAATTCTTCACTACGACTGTTCCTTCCTGATGTATCGCCCCGGACAATCGGTATAAAGCAGCAGAGCTGCCACAATGCTCATGAGCAACATCACACTCAGGTTGAACCAGAGGGTCTTCACGTGCCATGAGCCCAGAATCTTCTCGCTGCTATAGAACGGGGCGCGTCCTATACGGCTGCTGGGGGTGAGATAAACGAGACCGGCACGGGCCACGATGTGATCGTCCACGATGTCGAGCATGCGCTGGTTCTCAGCTCCCACCACAAACTCCTCCAGCTTCAAGTTATAGTTCTTACGCTTCAGGTCCAGCACGCCCTCCTTGCCGTAGTCGCGCAGGTACTGGGCCATCAGGGCATCACCGCGCAGGGTGGCCTTGTTGCCGCGCTCGGAGAGCACTCGCTCCACCTCTTTCATATATAGGCGCAGCGACTCGTAGCTGTAGTCGCCCTCATAAGGCTTCATGCCGCTATACTCAGTCACCGTGGGCAGGTTGGTCTTGATCACCCTCATGTGACTGGGCTTCACCTCTCGTCCGCGCTTCTGCTCGTCTTTCAAGGTTTCCAGTTGCGACTGCAGCTCGTACAGGAAGCCCATGTTGTAGTACTGTGCCTCATATTTCTCCTTGTCAAGTTCGAAGAAAGGCTTCTTAAAGTCATTGTCGGTGAATGAGGTCACAGCCAGTGCCTCAAACGACCATCGGGTGGGAATCAGGTCGCCCACCAGCGGCACATTGCCTGTGGTGCTCTTCGGTGTCAGGTCGGAGAAACTCACAACGAGTCCGCACAGCAGTATCTGCGGTATGAGCAGGATAGGTATGCTGATGTAGATGGCAACCACCGAACTCAGACACTGCGACAGCAACAGGCCCACCAGATTGGAGAGCAGGGCAGCGGCAAACAGGATGATCCACCACACGCCAAACAGTCCGTGAAGCCCCATGATGGCATTGCCCACCACGATAAACAGGAGTGTCTGAATGAGCGACAGCATTGCCACAAACACTATTTTCGATGATATGTAGCTGGCATACGACAAGTGCAGGAATCGCTCGCGCTTCAGGAGTGCTCTGTCCTTGATGATTTCCTCGGCACTGCCGCTCATGCCCAGAAACGTAGCCACGATGACCGACATGAAGAAGTAGCTCACCAGGTTCTTGTTGTCCATCACGGTATAGCCATCAGGACCGGAATAGCGCGTAAGCAGCGAACAGATGACAGCCAGCAGTGGTGCCTCGAGCAGTGCTATGCAGAGCCACTGCACATTGGTGATCTTAGTTCTTACGTTTCGGCGCAGGAAGATGGCAAACTGTTTCAGCACACCAGGCTTGCGCTGGTCTGAGCGCGGCACGTTGCTCACGCTCACCTCTTTCTCTTCACTCTTATCTCTGTTCTTCAAATACAGGTCGTGCCACTCCTGAGGGGTCATCTTACGCTCATCCGAGAACTCACCACTGCTGTTCAGTGCCTTCTCGTCTATGATGTTGAGCACCACCTCGGGATTCACGTTGCCGCATGTGGGACAGGCGCTAGTCTCTGCATCAGCATAGTTGGCTGCCTGCTTGAAGTAGGTGATGGCGCTGATGGGGTTGCCGTCATACACGGGATAGCCGCCCTTGTCGAGCAGCCACAGGCGGTCGAACAGCTTATAGACATCGCTCGACGGCTGGTGTATGTTCACGATGATGAGCTTGCCCTTATACGTCTGCTCCTTCAGCAGGTTCACCACCTTCTCAGTGTCAGCCGACGACAAGCCTGAGGTAGGCTCGTCCAGGAAGAGCACAGCCGGCTCACGTATCAGCTCGAGCGCTATGTTCAGTCGCTTGCGCTGACCGCCGGAGATGTATTTGTTGATGGCCGACCCCACTTTCAGGTGGCTCACTGCATCGAGGCCCAGGTCTTTCAGCGTCTTTTTCACCCTGCGGTCTATCTCTTCGTCGCTCATGCCCTCGAAGCACAACTTGGCGGTGTACCACAAGTTCTGATACACGGTGAGTTCCTCGATGAGCAGGTCGTCCTGCGGCACAAAGCCTATGAGATCGCGTGCCTGCGGTTCGGCAATGTCGTGGCCATTGATGGTGATGGTGCCTTCCTGGGGTCGCATGCTGCCGTTGAGCAGTGACAGCAGTGTGGTCTTGCCAGTGCCTGAACCGCCCATGATGGCCAGCAACTCACCGCTGCGGAGTGTGAAGCTCAGGTTGTGAATGCCGTTTTCACTGCCGGGGAACCGGAAGTTCACGTTGCGCCCACAGAACTCCACCGTCTGCGTCAGGTCTTCCTTCTTGCCGTTGTGGTGGTTGTAGGCATCAATAATGGTCGAGTAGTACACGGGCTTTCCGCTCTTACCCTTCAGCACGCTGCTCTGCAGCCACACTTGATAGACGCCCGACAGCACCGGCACGTCGTTGAGCAGCACGGTGTCGTCGCCTAAATAGGTGAAGATCAGTCGTCCTGTCGTGGGGCTGAGCAGTGTCTTCAGCTGTCCCTCGAAGCCTCTCAGCTTGAGCAGCAGCACGTGTTCCGACTTCTTGTCGGTCACGAAATCAACAAAGTCCGAGAAAGTCTCGTCACTGATGTTGAACTTATCGGCCATCACCCTGAACATGGGGTGCACCTTTCCGTCGCGTATGCCACGCCGCTCTGAGCCTTTCGTAGTGCCCTGCATGGAGAACTCCATGATACGCAACAGCAGCATAGGCTCTTCCTGGGCAGGAATCTTCCCATGCAGGCTTTCGCAAATCTGTGCCACCGTGTCCTCGGTGTTCAAGTTGTCGGTCATGTCGTAGGCCATGCGCATATCACTGTAGAAATCGAGATATGCATCGATGTTGCGCACACCAAAGTGATGGCACAAATAACTAACGAGCATGGCCTTTGCTCGTTCTTCGTCCACCTGTTCTTCTTTGCCAAACAAGGCAAACAAGCTGAGGAAACTTGACAAAACTATATCAGTCATTTGTCGTGGTGTGCCTTAAGAAAATTGTATTAAAATCTAGATTTAGGTGCAAATATAGGCATTTTTTCAGAGTGTGGGCTTGTTATAAGCGTTAAAATTTCCTATTTCCGCCCAAAGTCGGCTGGAATCTCGCCCCACTTGTCGGTCTCCCATTTCACAATGGGGTTGCGATAGTCGTGTGTGCGCAGCCACTGTTCGGCCCGTAGAATGATTTGATAGAGCTGTTCCGTCTGGGGTGTCCGTTCCAGTTTTGTCTTGCATTGTCGTTTCTTCACCCAGAGTATGGCGTTGTAAGAGTCGCTGTAGATGGTCTTGTCGTGCAGTCCTTGTTGCCAGCAGAGGGCGAGTGCGTGCACGATGGCCAGGAACTCGCCAATGTTATTAGTCCCCTTCATGGGGCCGAAGTGGAAGATGCGCTGTCCTGTTGCCAGGTCAACGCCCTGATACTCCATCGGTCCCGGATTGCCAGAGCAGCCAGCATCGACAGCCCACGCATCGGCCCGTACTTCCATCGGGAGTGGAAGCACGGTATCGTTGCGATAGTCTGGGGGATTACTTTCAGTCTTCAATTTTCAATCTCCAATTTTCAATTTTCAATCTTCAATTTTCAATCTTCAATTTTCAATCTCCAATTTTCAATTTATCACATTCTCTCCGGCACCTCGATGCCCAGCAGACTCATGCCGTTCTTAATGATCTTAGCCACGTTGCGAGCCAGTACCAGTCGCACATTACGTTTCTGCTCGTCGGGTTCGTTCAGGATGCTATAGTCGTGGTAGAACTGGTTGAACACCTTCGTCAGCTCATAGCAGTAGTTGGCTATTCCGCTGGGACTGTAGTCCTTGCCGGCCTGCTCCACCGCAGCTCCAAACTCGTTCATCTTCTGGATGAGCTCTATCTCCTTGTCAGAAAGGAACCCACCCCCTGCCCCTCCCGAGGGGAGTGGAGACTGGACAGCCTTTCTAACCGAACTCCCCTCCCCTGGGGAGGGGCAGGGGGTGGGTTCTTGGGTGTTGCTCTTCCTCAATATACTCCTGATGCGTGCATACGTATATTGTATGAAGGGGCCCGTGTTTCCGTTGAAATCGATGCTTTCTTCGGGATTGAACAGCATGTTCTTGCGGGCATCCACCTTCAGGATGAAGTATTTCAGTGCGCCTAAGCCCACGATGCGGGCTATCTCGCGGCGCTCCTCCTCGGTCATGTCGTCAAACTTGCCCAGCTCCATCGACGTGTTGTAGGCATCGTCTATCATGAGCTGCATCAGGTCGTCGGCATCGACCACCGTACCCTCGCGGCTCTTCATCTTGCCGTTGGGCAGCTCCACCATACCGTAGCTGAGGTGATAGACCTTGTCGGCCCACGGGAAGCCCAGCTTGCCAAGTATGAGTTTGAGCACCTTAAAGTGGTAATCCTGCTCGTTGCCAACCACATAGATAAGCTGTTCGGCGCCGAAGTCATTGTGACGCAGCAATGCTGTGCCGAGGTCCTGCGTCATGTAGACGCTGGTGCCGTCGCGACGCAGCAGCAGCTTCTGGTCAAGTCCGTCGCCCGTGAGGTCGCACCACACCGAGCCGTCTTCCTTGCGGAAGAGCACGCCCATATCCAAACCTTTCTGCACCAGCTCCTTGCCGAGCAGATATGTATTTGATTCATAGTATACTTTATCGAAACCCACACCGAGGCGGCGATAGGTCTCGTCGAAGCCGGCATACACCCAGCCGTTCATCTTCTCCCACAGGTCGCGCACCTCCTTGTCGCCCTCTTCCCAGCGTTTGAGCATGCTTTGGGCCTCCACCATCAGCGGCGCGTCCTTCTTGGCCTGCTCCTCCTCCACCCCACTCTCCATCAGCTGTCTGACCTCCTCCTTGTAGTGTTTGTCAAACTCCACATAGTACTTGCCCACCAGGTGGTCGCCCTTCATGCCGCTGCTCTCGGGCGTCTCACCGTTGCCGTAGCGCAGCCAAGCGAGCATGCTCCTGCAGATATGGATGCCGCGGTCGTTGACCAGATTCACCTTCTTCACGTTGGCGCCGGCGGCGGCCAAAAGCTGACTTACCGACCAGCCAAGAAGGTTGTTCCTGATATGACCCAAGTGCAAAGGCTTGTTGGTATTAGGGCTGCTGTATTCAACCACTACTGGAGCAGTGTTTGCATCGGATTTGGTGATGCCGTAGAGCGGTTTTCCGGCCGTTTCGGCGAGGAACCTCAGCCAGTAGCTGTCGGCAATTTCGAAGTTCAGGAAGCCCTTGATCACGTTGTAGCCCGAGACCTCAGGCAACGCCTTCTTGACGGCCTCGCCAATCTCCGCTGCCACCGCCTCGGGGCTTTTGCGTGCCTGTTTTACGTAGGGGAACACCACCAGCGTGCTGTCGCCCTTGAAATCGCGGCGCGTCTCCTGCAGCACCACGTCGGCGGGCTGCTGTTCGATACCATAGAGTTCTTTGAGTGCCTGTGATATGGCACCTGTCAACGAGTCATTTATATTCAATGTCATAGCCATTACGTTACGTTCAAAACAAAATGCAAAGATAC
>JAEEGF011212321.1_pt1 | contig 16670 bp, 13 predicted proteins | sample 9134171 | NCBI WGS metagenome assembly JAEEGF01 (sample SAMN16246542, study PRJNA631951) | gut metagenome | biome: gut microbiome; feature: rumen; material: AP-attached | host: Bos | place: Iran: Karaj | collected 2018-10
CCGACCTTGAGTCCAGCCCCGCCATCCTTACTCACGAGCGTATGCACGTTAAAAAACTGCATTCCTTCGACAACGCCCTGTTCTTCGTCGTCACGGTCTTCCACTGGTTCAACCCGCTGGTATGGATCACACTCTCCGAACTTAAGCTCCTGCACGAGTACGAAGCCGACGAAGCAGTCATTCAAAACGGCATTGATGCAACTCAATATCAGTTACTTCTGGTGAAGAAAGCCGTGGGAGAAAACCGTTTCTCCCTGGCCAACGGCTTCCAGCACTCCAAACTCAAAAACAGAATCAACATGATGCTCATGAAACAAACCTCCGGCTGGATGCGGTTCGCGTACCTCCTGCTCCTGCCGGTCCTTGCAGGCGCGATGTTCGCCTGCAACCCTGCGCGGGAGCAGGATGGGGACCTTGTCCTTGACGAGGAGCAACTCGAGACCAAAGCCGCGGATGAGACTGTTCCTTTCCAACTGGTCGAGGTCAAGCCAACTTTCAACGGCGGTGATGCCAATAAGTTCTCGGAGTGGGTCAATTCCCAGTTGAAATACCCCGAGGCGGCCAAGGAAGCGAGTGCCCAGGGTCGTGTGATCCTCCAGTTCACTGTCGGAGCTGACGGAAAGGTCGGTAACGTCAGCGTGCTTCGCGGCGCTCACGAAGCGCTTGATGCAGAGGCTCTCCGCGTAGTCAGCGCATCTCCGGACTGGACTCCGGGCAAACGGGACGGCAAAGCTGTACCAGTCACTTACACTTTCCCGGTGGTCTTCCGCCTGTCAGGAGACGACTCAGGTAACAAGGCCTCGACGTCCGGGGAAAGCGCCCCTCAAGACTTCGCCGCGATCGAGGTCAAGCCCACCTTCAACGGCGGCGACGCCAATGAGTTCTCCAAGTGGGTCAATTCCCATCTCAAATACCCCGATGCAGCGAAGGCCGCAGGCGACCAGGGCCGTGTGCTCATCTCCTTCGTAGTCGGCTCCGACGGCAGTGTCAGCGATGTCAAGCTCCTCCGCGGCGTCAGCGACGAACTGGACGCCGAAGCCATCCGCGTCATCAAGGCTTCCCCGAAGTGGGAACCCGGCAGACAGGACGGCAAGGCCGTGCCGGTCACCTACACCTTCCCGGTCACCTTCAAACTTAAGTAGCCCCGCGCGTTAGTTGTACAGACAGTGCCGCTGACGGAGCATTTTCCGCCAGATAGTTGCCTTGCCGCAGTTGTACGGACAGTGCCGTCGACGGAGCATTTTCCGCCAGATAGTTGCCTTGCCGCAGTTGTACATACAGTGCCGTCGACGGAGCATTTTCCGCGGAGTCGATGGCACTGTCTGTACAACGGAGGCAGAAAAAAGATTTTAAAATTTCTGCAAAAGGCTTGCATATTATAATTCCATTGTCTACCTTTGGCACAGAATGAGACTTGAAAGCAACATATCCAACCTGTTTTTCTGGTGGCGTCTGAGCGAATAGATCGGTCAGACTCTTAAGATGTTGCGCAAATCTCACCGGGGTGTCCCGGGCTGAAATATCGAGGGCTGTCCGATCGCAGGACAGCCCTTTTTGCGTGAAATCAAACAAGTAACAAGTAATATTAACCTTAACAAACAGACACGTTATGAAACAGAAAAAGTTCATGCTTCCGGAGTCAGAGATTCCGACCCATTTCTTCAACATCCAGGCCATCATGCCCAACAAACCGATGCCGTTCCTGAATCCCGCCACCAAGGAGCCCCTCAAGGCCGAGGATCTTTACCCCATCTTCTGCAAGGCTTGCGCCGACCAGGAGCTCAACCAGACGGACGAATGGATCCCTATCCCCGAGGAAGTGCGCGAGCAGTACGCCGCCTATCGATGTACTCCGCTTGTACGTGCCTATGAACTTGAGAAGGCTCTTGGTACTCCCGCCCACATCTATTTCAAGAACGAGAGTGTCTCGCCCGCCGGTTCGCATAAGCTCAACTCCGCCATCGCCCAGGCATACTATGCCAAGGAGCAGGGCATCACGAATCTGACCACAGAGACCGGTGCCGGCCAGTGGGGCGGTGCTCTCAGCTACGCCACCAAGAAGTTCGGCATCGACTGCGCCGTCTATATGGTCAAGGTCAGCTACGAGCAGAAGCCTTACCGCCGCAGCATCATGCAGACCTTCGGCGCGGCCATCACTCCTTCCCCGTCCATGTCCACCCGTGCCGGTAAGGATATCATCACCCGTAACCCCAACGACCAGGGGTCCCTGGGCTGTGCCATCTCCGAGGCCATCGAACTTGCAGTGACCACCCCTAACTGCAAGTATGCGCTTGGATCCGTGCTGAATCACGTCTGTCTGCATCAGAGCATTATCGGCCTTGAGGCCGAAAAACAGATGGAACTGGCCGGCGAGTATCCGGACATCGTCATCGCCTGCTTCGGCGGCGGCTCCAACTTCTCCGGCATCGCCTATCCTTTCATGCGCCACAACATCCAGGACGGCAAGAAGACCCGCTTCATCGCTGCCGAGCCTTTCTCCTGCCCGAAGCTCACCCGCGGCAAGTTCGAGTATGACTTCGGCGATGAGGCCGGAATGACTCCGCTCCTCCCGATGTACACCCTCGGCCATACCTTCAAGCCCGCTTCGATCCACGCCGGCGGTCTCCGTTATCACGGAGCCGGCGTCATCCTCAGCCAGCTGATGAAGGACGGTCTGATGGAGGCCGTCGACATCGAGCAGAAGGATTCCTTCGCCGCCGGTGTCCTCTTCGCCCGCACCGAGGGTATCATCCCTGCACCGGAGTCCTGCCATGCCATCGCCGCCACTGTCAACGAGGCTCTCAAGTGCAAGGAGACCGGCGAGCAGAAGACCATCCTCTTCAACCTCTCCGGCCACGGTTTCGTGGATATGGCCGCATACGACCAGTATTTCTCAGGTGAGATGCAGAACTATCACGTCTCCGAAGAGGATCTGGCCAAGTTCATCAAGAGCGCCGACGCGCTGAACCAGTAGGCGAGGTGACCAGAAGCAGCAGCATGGTGATGGCGGCGTTTACCAGAAGGTTCTCGAAGCCCATCTGGTAGCCGCCGAACCAGCGCTCGCTGTTCATTGCAAGAACATAAGTCAGGACCGGCGAAATGCCGCAAATGAACGGAACGATCGTGTCGCGGACCTTTCTCCGCGACACGATTCCGTATATGAACAGACCGAGAAGCGGCCCGTAGGTGTATCCGGCTATTGTATAGACTGCGTTGATGACGCTCTGGCTGCCGATAGCGCGGAAAGCGCAGATGATCAGGCCCATCAGCAGGGCGTTCAGGATGTGCATCCTGAAGCGGACGGAGTCAAGTTTCCGGCCTCCGTCCCTGCGGTCGGCCTTGAGGATGTCCAGGGTCATCGACGAGGTGAGGGCCGTGAGGGCCGAGCCGCTGCTGCTGAAACCCGCAGCGACGAGCCCCAGCACGAACAGCACTCCCACGACCGGAGGCATATACTGCGTCGCGATGGTCGGGAAAAGATTGTCCGCTACGGGAATGTCCAGTTGCAGCGAGGCCTTCATCATGTACAGCAGAACGCCAAGGGCGAGGAAGAGCAGGTTCACCGGCAGGAACGCCACTCCGTACGAGAGGACATTCTTGCGCGCTTCGCGCAGGTTCCTGCAGGACAGGTTCTTCTGCATCATGTCCTGGTCCAGGCCGGTCATGGCCACCGTCGTGAACAATCCGGCAAGGAACTGCTTCCAGAAGAAGCGTTTGTCATTGATGTCGTCGAAGAACCAGGTACGCGTCATAGGACTGTCCTTGATGGCAGCGCACATGCTTCCGAAACTGAAGCCCATCTGCTTGGCAATCAACCAGATGCAGAGGATTACCGTGCCGACCATCGCAAGGGTCTGGAGCATGTCTGCCCAGACCAGGGTCTTCACGCCTCCGCGGAAGGTGTAGCCCCAGACGATAAGCATCGTCACGGCTACGTTGGCCCAGAAGGGCACGCCCAGCGAGTCGAAGAGGATGAGCTGGAGGATGGATGCGGTGAGATACATCCGCACTCCGCATCCGAGATACTTGGAGACCAGGAAGAGGACTGAGCCCGACAGGCGGCTGCGCCCGCCGAAACGCCCTTCCAGGTATCCATATATGCTGGTCATATCCAGCCTGTAGTACAGAGGCAGGAGGACATAGGCAATGACGACGTATCCGGCGACAAAGCCCAGGACCATCTGCATATATGAAAACAGTGAAGCCTCCACCATTCCGGGCACCGACACGAATGTCACGCCGGAGATCGAGGTCCCGACCATAGAGATGGCGACTATCCACCAGGGTGACTTGCGTCCTCCGTTGAAAAAGTCTTTTCCCCGCACTTCCTTCCGTCGGCCGGCAGTAAGGGCGCTGACGAGGAAGAGTGCGAGGAAATAACAGAGGATGACAGCCAGTACAGCCCCGGTCTTCATAAGTCTATTCCATTACCGGGAGCAGGGATGAATAACCGCCGTCGTGATATAGATTCTGCATCGTGACCTTGCGCGTAAGGTCGGAGAAGAGCGTCAGGACGTAGCCTGCGCAGTCCTCCGCAGTGGCGTTGCCAAGCGGAGAGATGCGGTCGGTATACCCTACCATTTCCTTCATCCCGTCGATGCCCTGTCCGGCAGTGGTCATGGTAGGGGACTGGGAGACGGTATTGATGCGGACGTGCTTCTCGCGGCCGTATATGAGGCCGAAGTTGCGTGTGATGGACTGGAGCATCGCCTTGGCGTCGGCCATGTCGTTGTAGCCGGGCATGGCACGGTCGGCGGCGATGTAACTCAAGGCAACGACTGATCCCCATTCGTTGAGGGCGTCCTTCTTGTAAAGTGTCTGGAGGAGCTTGTGGAACGAAAGGGCGGAGATGTCGACAGTCTTCTGGAAGAAGTCGTAGTTCACGTCAGTGTACGCACGCCCCTTGCGGATGTTGGGAGACATTGCCACGGCGTGCAGGACGAAGTCGAACCTGCCTCCGAAATGCTCCATGGTGCCGTCTACGAGTGCCTCCAGGTCCGCCACAGAGGTGGCGTCCGCGGGGATGACGACGGTTCCGCACTGCTCCGCAAGGCGGTTGATCTCGCCCAGACGGATGGATACGGGAGTGTTGGTAAGGACGATTTCCGCGCCTTCCGCCACTGCGAGCTCCGCGACTTTCCAAGCTATGGACTTGTCATTCAAAGCTCCGAATATCAGGCCTTTACGGCCTTTTAACAACTGATGTGACATAGTCTATTCCTTAGGTACAAGATAGAATGAAAGGTCGCCCTTGCAGGCGAGCTGGCCGTCGACGGTAGCGACTGCGTCGACGACTATGACGGTGCTGCGCTTGACCTTCAGGCTCGCGTTCACGACAACGGTATCGCCGGGTTTGACAACCCTCTTGAAGCGGATCTTGTCGAGCCCTGCATACAGGGGCAACTTTCCTTCAAGCTCGTCCTTCATAAGAAGGATGCTGGACTGGGCCATAATCTCGCAAAGCATCACTCCCGGGACAATAGGATTGCCCGGGAAGTGACCGTTGACGAATTCTTCCTTGCCCGTGATCGTGTACTCGGAGACCACATGGTTCTCTTCCACCATCTCGGACCTGTCCACCAGGAGCATAGGCTCGCGATGGGCCATATACTTTTTCAGTTCTTCTCTTTCCATTATTGGATTATTACCCGGTAAAGGTAGTAAATATTTTTAAAAACCTATTTGTACATGAAGCGGCGTATACTGCCCTTCGGAGTCTTTGAGAACGGCTCGAATCGGAGTTCGTAGTCATTGACCGCGGAATATGCTGGGAGCTTGCTGTCCAGGGCCACGATGTTCTGGCGCATGACGGCATCGAGGCCGTCGGCTCCGAGACCGGCCTTGTCGAGCGCATCCATATTCGGGACTATCAGTGCTATGATGCGATGCTCGCGCTGGAGTACGATGGATTCGGCAACGTAGGGGAGTTCGTTGAGCACGACCTCTATCTCCTCGGGATAGACGTTCTGTCCGTTCTCGGTCAGGATCATGTTCTTGGAGCGGCCGAGGAGGAACACATTGTTGTCCTTGTCGATGGTGCCGATGTCGCCGGTACGGAACCAGCCGTCCTTAAGGACTTCGGCAGTGGCCTCGGGATTCTTGTAGTAGCCGCAGAAGACGACATCGCCCTTGACGTAGAGTTCGCCTGCGATGTGCTCCGGGTCGGGCGAGTCGATGCGTACCTCCATTACCTCGGGAAGGTATTCTCCGCAGGACTTCGGAACATATTTGCCCAGTTTGCCATAGGACACGATGGGTGCCAGTTCGGTGAGGCCGTAGCCGGTGATGAACGGGACCTTGAGTTTGTAGACGAAGAGGGACTCGACCTCGGAAGGGATGGCGGAGCCGCCGGTGGCAAAGACTTCGATATTGCCGCCCATTGCCGCCATAAGCTTGTCGTGCAGCATCTTGCAGAACTCGGGATTGTTCTCGTAGTCGGCAAGTTTCGCCTTTCCTTCAGGAGAATTGATATCGGCTCCGAGCACGTACTCCGCGAACTTGACGAAGATGAGGGGAACACCATAGAAGATATTGGGTCTCACTTCCATGAGCGCCTGCTGGACGTTCATGGGAATCGGGGGGATGCCGAGCACTGTTACGTGCATTCCGATGGTCAGGGGGATGACCACGTCGCACATCAGGCCGAAGCTGTGGGCGTGCGGCAGCAGGCTCAGGTAGTTGCCTCCCTTATGGAACGGGAATCCGGGAGTGATGGCCTGGACGTTGGCGGTGTCGTTGCGGTAAGTGAGCATGACACCTTTCGGGTTACCGGTCGAACCGGAGGTATAGAGGATGGCGCAGACGTCGTCGAGGTCAACGTCGATGACCTTGAAGTCCGAGGGCTTCATTCCGCCGGGATAGCGTCCGGCGAGGAGCTGAGGGCCTTCGGCGTAGATCTCCGCAACGCCGTTACGGCTGGCGAGGATCTCTCCCGTGGTGCAGTCGATGGCGCAGAGGACGGCGGGCATCTGCTCGAAATCCATGGCATCGAAAGTGCGCTTCTCGGTGTAGAGGATCTTGCAGTCGGAATGGTTGACAAGTTTCTGTGTGTCGGCGGGGGTAAATGCGTTATAGAGTTCCACTGCGATGTAGCCCTTGGATACGGCTGCATAGTATAGTGATGCGCCCATGGCGCAGGGGCGGGCGTTGATGGCGATCTTGTCGCCTCGTTTCAGGCCGGCCTTCTTCCAGACCAGGTCGAGGGTGTCGATGCGTTCTGCAAGTTCGCGGTAGGTAATGGTGGATTTTCGGAAGTCGGACAGTGCGGGATTGTCCCAGCTGTCGCGTACCGCTCCTTCGAAGAGCTTGATGAAATTGTCGATCTTAATCATTTCCGGTAAGGTTTGTTTAGTCGGCTGCAAATATATATACGTGCGCAGTACGGGATACCCCATATGGGGCGAAATCGGCGGTCGTTTGGTGAATTCCCGTTTTTTGTGGCATTCTCAAACCCGCTTGTGGCCAAATACACCACTTTATTGTATGGGTATATTTGTGGGGAATTGTTATATTTGTAAGGTTATGGTGCATTCTTGATACAATGAAAAAAGGCTTTAAGAAATATCTCATCATCACATTGGCGGTCATAATCGCCCTGTTCGCCCTGAGGATGGTGTTTTATCGCGAGACTCTCTGGATCGGTGTGCTCCTGCTGCTCGCCGTAGTGATAGGCTTCCTGGTGTGGAAGGCCTTTATCCAGAACGGCCGCGAGGACCTTCGCCGCTCGGAGCGCAAGGGCAAAGCCCTCGAAGAAGAGGTCGGCAGCCTTAAGCGCGAACTCGCAGGCCTGTACCGCGAACTCGAGGAGAAGAGCCGTTCACCCCTCAATGTCGTGGAACTGTCTCCCATCCTCCATCTTGCAGTCATGAACATCGACTCGTCCTTTGTCCGCACATACATCCGCGAGGATCAGGAAGAGGGGCTGACCTTCAACGGCGCCCTCCGCGCCGATATCTGCGCCGAGTACGGCATAAAGCTCGAGGACGTCGGATTCCGTTACGACGCCGATACCAATACCCTTTTCCTCGCCAATTTCCAGCCGGGTCTCATCTCCTTTTCCAAGAAGCAGCTCAATTGGGAGATTGCCAACAGTTTCGCTTCGCGGACCATTTTCGGAAGGCACTTTTCTTCTGCCAGCAACCCCGCTGCCAAGGCCTATACGGCCAGGATGTGCCGGGAGCTCAGGGACGACCTTGAAAAGGAGATCGACGAGCGCAAGATTTCCGAGTTCGCGTGGCTGTCGCCGATGATCTCACAGCAGGTGACAGACATGCTGAAGGTGCTGGTGGGCCGTCCGGGCATGAGCATCGTCACCATGGAGGGACGCCCGGAAGGCGATTTCCTGACCTTCCCCGAATTCCGCAAACAGCTTGCGGCCCAGTCCGCAGTCGCAAAGATCGAAGATAACTGACCATATAGATATGACACGTATCCTTTCTTCATTCCTGCTGCCATTGGCTATGCTTGCCGTGGCAGTGTTTCCTGCTGCCGGCCGTACCGCCAGGACCGTCCAGGTCGAAGGCGGCGGCACGGGCCCCTACAAGGCCGTCATCGTCGAGGACGACGAACTCCCCGGCTATTCCATCTTCCGTCCCGCTGACCTCAAGTCAGCTGCGGCGGTCGAAGGGCCGCTGCCCATCATCCTTTTCGGAAACGGTGGCTGCTCGCACAGCTCGGTGGGCTTTTACAATTACCTGACGGAACTGGCGTCCCACGGCTATGTCATCATATCCAACGGTGTCTGGACTGAGGGCGCGCCTCAGCCGAGGCCTCAGCAGATGCCCCAGCAGGCTCCTCAGCAGCGGCCGCAGCAGATGCAAAGGCCGCCGCAGGGCCAGGCCGGGCCCCCTCGTGGGGCAGGAGCCATGCCCGCTCCGGCCAATAATCCTTCCCAGTCCGCCGATGCGCTGGAGATCCTCGACAAACTCGACTGGTTCGAGGCCAAGAATAAGGAACAGGGGAACGAGTATTATGGTACCTTGAACCCTTCCTGCGCCATCGCCATGGGCCAGTCCTGCGGTGGCCTCCAGGCCATTATCATGAGTACGTCCGGTGACGAGCGCGTCCGCACCACCGTCGCTCTCAACACCGGAACCTTCGCGGACCAGGTCTTCGTTGTGGAAAAGGCTGCGCTTGACCGTCTTGGCGGACCCATCGTGTACATCATTGGCGGCGAATCCGACATCGCATATCCCCAGGCTACCGACGATTTCAAGAAGATCGACAAGGTCCCTGTCGCCATCGCCAACCTCAATGTCGGCCACGGAGGCACTTACAACCAGGAGAACGGCGGTTCTTTCGCCGACATGGCCCTCCTGTGGATCGAATGGCAGATCCGCGGCCGCGGCGACGGCGAGAAGGTCTTCCGTTACTGCCAGGTTCCCGAGGAACTTGCCGGCTGGACCGTCCATTCAAAGAATTTCACCCGGGATAAGGTGATCGACCTGCCAGGCGGCACGGGAGGAGAGGAGCGTGCTTCCTTGAACGCTTTCGGAGAAGTCAATACTTATTCAGGCGTCAAGAACCCTTCCATCTCGGTAAGGCTTCCCGATCCGGACAAGGCGAATGGTGCCGCCGTGTTGCTTTTCGCCGGCGGCGGCCTGATGTCGCTGTCTTGGGAGACCGACTATATCGAGATGGCCAACTGGCTTAATGCCAGGGGTATCGCCGCTATCGGCGTAAAGTATCGCCTACGCGATATGTCGGCGATGCGGAGGCCGGCGGCCCCGGCGGCTCCTGCGGCGAATGCCGCACCCGCCGCGCCTGCCGCCCCGGCGCGCGACTTCTCGAAGATCACCGGCTTCGGCGTGCTGGAGCACGCTAATGCCAATCCCGCCCCGCCGCAGCCGGGTGTCGAGGACCCGAGCATCGTGGCCTCGGCCGAGGATTGTCTCAACGCGATGCGTATTGTGCGTGAGCACGCTGCGGAGTGGGGCATCGACCCGGCCCGCATCGGCGTGATGGGCTTTTCCGCCGGCGGTGGGGTTGAACTGTCCGGTCTCATCCGCGCCAAGGCTGCGGAGCGTCCTGCCTTCGTCTGTTCCATCTTCGGTCCTGCTCTTGAGGACATCGTCCCGGAAAGTGATTATCCTCCGCTTTTCGTGGCAGTCCACGCGGATCACTTCAATGTCGCTGCAGGGTGTCTGGCCCTTTTCATGGAGTGGAAGAAAGCCGGCGTCGACGCCGAACTCCACGTCTATGGTGAGGGTACCGGCGGCCTGTTCGGTGGCGGCGGAAGCACTCCCGACCGCAATACCAGGAACGGAAGCTGGCTTGAGACCTGCTACAGTTGGCTGTGGGCCAAGGGTTTCCTCAATAAATGATTATGATCTACTCTGACTTCAAGGATCTCCGCTTGTCGAAACTTGGTTTCGGAGCGATGCGTCTTCCCCTGCAGGAAGACGGCAAGACCATTGACGCCTCCGCGGTGTCTGGGATGGTCGCTTATGCCATGGAACACGGCATCAACTATTTCGATACTGCTTTTCCTTACCACGCCGGCTTCTCGGAGATCGTGCTGGGGGAGGCGCTAAAGGCCTATCCCCGTGACAGTTGGTACCTTGCGGACAAATTCCCCGGCCACCAGCATCATCTCGGGATGACTCCTGCGGAAGTTTTCGAACAGCAGTTGCAGAAATGCGGTGTCGATTATTTCGACTTCTATCTTCTCCACAATGTCTGCGAGAACAGCCTGGACAATTACATGGACCCGTCAAAAGGCATTGTCGACTATTTTGTCGAGCAGCGCAGGCTTGGACGCATCAAGCATCTGGGATTCTCGTCACACGCCGACCTGGGAGCCCTGGAGGAGTTCCTCAATTCGCCATACGGGGCTCAAATGGAGTTCTGCCAGATACAACTCAACTACCTGGACTGGACGCTGCAGAAGGCACGGGAGAAGTGCGGGTTGATCAGGTCGAAAGGTCTCCCGATATGGGTGATGGAGCCGCTGCGCGGCGGGCGTCTGTCGTCTCTCGGAGACGAGGCTGACGCCGCGCTCAAGGCCCTGCGGCCGGACGAGTCCGTGTCCGCCTGGGCTTTCCGCTGGCTGCAGTCGGTCCCTGGAGTAACCGTTATCCTCAGCGGCATGTCCAACCTGGAGCAGATGGTGGACAACGTCCATAGTTTCGAGGCGGAGCGGCCGCTGTCGGCGGCCGAGGAGGCCGCGCTGCTGGACGCGGTTGCGCCGCTTCGCTCGCGCGTCCCCTGCACTGCATGCCGCTACTGCTGCGACGGCTGCCCTATGGAACTGGACATACCTATGCTCATCGCCGCATATAACGATCTCTCGCTAGGTTTCAATTTCACGCCTATGATGCGTCTGGAGGCCCTTCCTGAGGACAAACGGCCTTCGGCGTGCCTCGCCTGCGGGGCCTGCGCCGAGATCTGCCCTCAGCATATCCCTATTCCGGATGTACTGGCGGAACTTGCTGAGCGATATGATTCCATGCCCAAGTGGTCTGACATCTGCCGCCAGCGCGCCGAGGAGGCAGCGAAGTTGAACAAAAACGATTAGTGCTTATGGCCATCCGTTTGGATTTAGTTGAAAAGAATCGCAACCTGTTCTGCGAGAGCAAGTTCTGGGGCGACCCCGATATGCCGGAGGATATGCAGTATCCTATGATTGACGGCCGTCCTCTGACCTTTCTTTGCCAGATTGACTGCTACGACATCGCCCCGCTGGACCCTGAGGGGGTTCTGCCCCGCGAGGGCATGCTCTATTTCTTCGCCGACATAGACGATCTCCTGGGCTATGACACCGGCATCCGTCACGAGGCGGGGGAGTGGCCGAAAGGACACGCCCTGGTCAAGTTCACCAAGGCCGTCAATATGGAGACCTTCAAGAGCCAGGTCCAGGTGGACGAGGACGACGAACCGCTGGCGCAGAAGGCCGTCGCGCTGGCCTTTACGGCCTGCGACGGCGCTTTCGGCGGCCTGCGGATGCTCGGTGACGCCCCCGAAGGATACGTCACCCTGCTGCAGGTCCCGCTGGACCCTCAGCGTACGCTGCGCTTCGAAATCAAGGCCACCGACCTTGGTTTCGGCAATTGGAAGAAAGCCCGTTTCCTCCTTATGGAGAATTGAATTACAACTTTATGAGTCCCAGTCCGGGACGGTCGGGGAGAACCATCCTGCCGTCCCGGACTGTCATTCCCTCGAAGCGATCGTTGGAAATCAGGAGATTGCCGTCCAGGTCGGCGAAGTCCACGGCGGGGGAGAGCTGCGCGGCAGCGGTGCAGGCGCAGGAAGTCTCCGTCATGCACCCTATCATAACCCTCATTCCTTCAGCGCGGCCATAGTTGAGCATCTTCCAGGCTTCGCGCATGCCGGTGCATTTCATCAGTTTGATGTTGATGCCGTTGAATGCGCCCTTGATGGCAGGGATGTCGCGGAGGCGCTGGATGCTCTCGTCGGCGAAAATCGGAAGGGGACTGTGCTCGGTGATCCAGGCAATGTCGTCCAGCCGGTCTATGGCCATAGGCTGCTCCACCATCACCACGCCCTGCTCCTTGAGCCAGAATATCTCATCCAGGGCCTTCTGGCGGTCCGTCCAGCCTTGATTGGCGTCAACCGCCAGAGGCAGGTTGGTGACTGTGCGGATGGTACGTATCATCTCCTCGTCGCTGTCCAGTCCGACTTTGACCTTCAGGATATTGAAGCGGTCGGCGCATTCGAGGGTTTTCTCGCGCACGACCTCAGGCGTATCGATGCCGATGGTGAAGGTCGTGCTGGGCGCCTTGGCCGCGTCGAGGCCCCAGAGGCGCCACCACGGCTGGCCTATGAGCTTGCCGACGAGGTCGTGCAGGGCGATGTCGACTGCCGCTTTCGCGGGTGCGTCGCCCTCGGACAGCCCGTCCACGTACGCGAGTATGTCCTCCAGCTGGAAAGGGTCGCTGAACTGCTCCAGGTTTACTTTCTGCAGGAAAGCGCAGACGCTTTCTACGGTATGGCCGAGGTACGGAGGCATCGAGGCCTCGCCGTAGCCTACGTACCCGTCGTACTCGATCTCGACCTGCACGTCGGGAGTCGTCGTGCGGGAGTACGACGCTACGGTGAACGTATGCTGAAGCTGAAGTTCGTACGGGAAGAAACTCAGGTGCATCCTTGCATTCCCTCCGACCCTGCCCATATCATACGGGCCTTTCCCTTCGTTTCCCTGTTTCGGCATGCAACCCGCCAGTCCGGCTCCCAGTCCGGCCAGCGCGGTAGTCTTTATGAAGTCCCTTCGTTTCATCCTGTCCTGTGTTTGTTTCCACGAATATACGCGAAAAATCCCTTATATTTGTGCAGTCGAAAACAATTCTTTCCCATGGCACAGGAGATTGAACGCAAATTCCTCGTCGTCGGAGATTTCATGCCGGAAGTCTTCCGCTCTTACCGCATCTCGCAAGGCTATCTCAGTTCTTCGCCCGGGCGGACCGTACGCGTACGCGTCAGGGACGACCAGGGTTTCATCACCATTAAGGGACCGTCGAATGACGGCGGTCTGTCTCGTTTCGAATGGGAGAAGGAGATTCCGGCCGGCGAGGCGGAGGAACTCCTCGCCCTCGCCGAGCCGGTAGTCATAGACAAGACCCGGCATTTGATCCATAACACCGATGGCACCCATATTTGGGAGGTCGACGTTTTTCATGGGGCCAACGAAGGCCTCGTCCTGGCCGAGATTGAACTCGGCGCTCCGGACGAGCCCTTTGACCGCCCCGCCTGGCTCGGCCAGGAGGTTACAGGTGACCGTCGCTACTACAACTCCTACCTTTCCCATCACCCTTTCACCGCAGGGTAGGCTGTTTTTAGTGGTACCCTGCGGGCAAACTCCCGCAGGGTAGGGCATTTTTGTGTGTACCCTGCGGGTACTATCGCCTCTGGCGCTTTTCGCCGAAGACGCACCAGCGTATGAAGGGGATGCGATGCAGGACTTCATACAGAATCGGCGAGAAGCTGAATACCGCCACGAACAGGATCAGGTACATCGCCACCGGAGGAAGATGGGTATATGTCTTCATCATATAGCCTAGTGCAGCGACTATCAGATAATGGACGATGTAGAGTCCGTAACTGCTTCTTGTCATATACCAGGCGAAAGGTCCTGTCCTGTCGAAGCATGCCTTGAACCATGCCATCATCGCCAGGCACATCAACCAGCCATACAGGCAGTTGAGGGGGCTTCCCAGATACTGCGGCGATGTGTTGTCCTGTCCGAATGTTGTGGCGATGAGTATGGATCCCGCCGCTACTGCGCAGACCATCAGGGGGATCCACGCTTTGGACAGGCGCTCCTGGACTCCATCGTGGGAGAATACGAAATACCCCGTCAGGAAAGGAATCAGGTAGAACAGCGGTTTGTAGAGATTGAGTAAGCCGTCCGCAGAATCGGGCCGCGGTTCCTGAATGAGAGTCTTTTCTCCGAGCAGGAAAAGGATGCCGAGAAGTATCAACCAGACAATGCCCGTGTTTCCTCCGAACACCCTTCCGCACCAATCGTGGAAGCGGTCGCGTGAATCCAGTTTACGTACCCCCAGGAGGATCAGTGAGAACAACCACAGGTCCTGTATGAACCACAATGGCCCCGTGCCGCTGAAGGCCATGATGAAATACTTGGCTATTATAGGTATCCCGTCAAATATGCCTGTCCTTGATGCAACGGCGGTGTTGAAATAGCCTGTCATCCAGTGGAATACGAGGAGGCCTATGGTGCCGGGTACCAGCAGTTTGCGCGTGCGCGCCCTGAACCATTCCTTCCCTGTGTGCTTGTCCAGTGCATACCGTGCGCTGATACCGGCCAGCAGGAACAGCAGCGGCATGAACCATGGGTACAGGATGTACATGACTACGTCCTGGTACTGTGGGCATTGCGGATAATCGCCGAATCCTCCTATGCCGCCGAAGACCCCCTTGTTGTTATAGAAATAAATGACATGGTAGAAAAGCACCAGGAGCACGATCACCCAGCGCAGGTTGTCTATCCAGTGCTTTCTCATTTCGTAAGGCCCTCCATTGCCTGGTCGATCACATCCTGGAAAATCTCGGTTTTCAGTATTGCGATGCCTTTCTGGTCTCCCAGCATTATCAGGGCATCTCCCGGATTGATGTTGTAAATCTTTCGGGCGTCCTTCGGGATGACGATCTGTCCCTTGTCTCCCACCTTTACGACACCGAAAATGTATTTTCCGTCTTTTTCCTGCATATTGTATGAAAAGTTAGAAATTTCCCACAAATATAACAAATTGCAGGTAATAAAGAACCCCACTGCGGTTTTTTCCGTAAAATCAGTATCCTCTCTCCCGCCCCCTCTTTTCCGCCATCTCCTGTCGCTTCCTAAGGCCGCTTTCTTTCAATGGTTTCCTTCTTCTCGACAAATCGTTTAGGACACAAACCTGCTCTCTGACCGTCTGAGAGCTTACTCCTTGTTCTCATCCCTCCGAAATCCCTTGGGATAAGAACACTCACCCTTCCCAGAGTGCTTTGGAGCCATTATGTCTGTCCTCGACGATTTTCGCACTCCTCGCCATTCCCCCTTTCGTTCGTTCTTTCTTTCCCCCTCTCCTCTCTCTGCTCTCCCTCCTCTCTCTCCTCTTTTTCTTCTTTTTCTTCTTTCTCCTCCCTTTTCTCCCTTTTCTCCCTTTTCTCCCTTTTCTCCCCCTCCCCCTTAAGTATCTCATTTCATGCTTGCCTTTATAAAAAGTGGTTGCCCGAAGGATCTGGTGTTTTCAAGCCCTTCGTTCGGGAAATGCCCGAAGGATGTGGTGTTTCGTGCTCTTCGTTCGGGAAAAGCCCGAAGGATGTGGTGTTTTCGTGCTCTTCGTTCGGGAAATGCCCGAAGGATCTTGTTTTCGTGCTCTTCGTTCGGGAAATGCCCGAAGGATGTGGTGGTTTTGTGGACTACGTTCGGGAAATTCCCGAAGGATGTAGCGTTTTTGTGGACTACGTTCGGGAAATGCCCGAAGGATCTGGTGTTTTCGTGCTCTTCGTTCGGGAAATGCCCGAAGGATGTGGTGTTTCGTGCTCTTCGTTCGGGAAATGCCCGAAGGATGTGGCACTCTCGACTTTTGGTTACAAGGAAGTAATACGCTGGAACGGAGAAGGTGGTTTTGTTCCTGGAGGGGTGGTTTGGAGGGTGGTTTGAGAACAGAAAAGGTGGTTTTGTTCCTGGGAGGGAGGTTTGGAGGGTGGTTTAAGAACGGAAAGGTCGGTTTTGTTCTTGGAAAGGCGATTTGGTGCAAGTTTAGGAACAGAATGATTGGTTTTGTTCCTGGGGAGGGGGAATAGGAGGTTGAACGGGTGGTGTGCCAGGGGATGAAGGGTTGGGAGATAAAGAAAAAGCTACCCTTCGTTTTGAGGGGTAGCTGATATTGTGTTTGCTTGTCAGACAAGCGGTTGGGGGCCACGCGCTGGTGGCTGGAGACTAGAAGATCTCCTCAGAGGGCTCGCGGTAGTCGTCTATGGTCGGAGCCGGGGCCTCGCGCTTGGGACCGAAGGTCCTGCGGGGACCGCGGTCACCGCCGCGCTCGGGACGCTCGGGACGCTCTCCGCGTTCAGGGCGTTCAGGGCGCTCGCCACGTTCGGGACGCTCGGGACGCTCACCGCGCTCAGGACGCTCAGGACGCTCACCGCGCTCGGGGCGGCGGTCATGACCGACACGCTCGCCGCGTCCGCCGTGTTCGCCACGGCGC
>JAEEGF012174385.1_pt1 | contig 16662 bp, 15 predicted proteins | sample 9134171 | NCBI WGS metagenome assembly JAEEGF01 (sample SAMN16246542, study PRJNA631951) | gut metagenome | biome: gut microbiome; feature: rumen; material: AP-attached | host: Bos | place: Iran: Karaj | collected 2018-10
CGGAGCCGGCAAAGCCTAGCCCCGCATCCGCCAGGAGGAGGCGCCATGGTCTTCCTCAGCGCCCTGGGCAGCATGGCGAGCATCACGCACCTGTGCTCCGTCGGCTATCTCAGAAGTTTTCCCCGAAGGCGTTCTGCCCGGCGTCAGGGAGCCAAGACCACTTCGCCGACGGCGGCGCAGGCGTCTTCGCCCGGACGGAAGTCTGGAAGAAGGCGGGCCTGGCAACGGCGTAGTCCATCATCTCCGTAGGCGCATTCAGGGACGGCCTGGGGCGGCGCTTCGGGCAATCTCCCTAGCGCATCTGCTTCGGCGACCCGGGAAGCGGCGCTTCGGGCCGTCTCTCCGCTCACGTCTGGGATGGAGCTCCTGCAGGCAGGACTTCCATCCCGTCCCTTTCCCTTCGGCCGAAGCGCTCGGCTTGAGGGCGCCTTCCGTCATCCAGCCCTTCCCTGTCCATCGCCTCAGCGGAGAGGCACGCCGTCCCCGCCGGCTGGGAGCGAGGGGCGCTCGTCGTGGGATCCAGGAGGTCGAAAGGGGCAGAAGGATGGGGATGGCGTGGCATTCGACTGCATGTTCTACAGCGTCCGGACCTCCGGCGGCCGGATAGGTCTCGCCATCGAGGCGAAGGCGACTGCACCGACGAACGCGCAGATCAGGACGGGCGGTGTGGTGGCTGAGGCAGGGGACGGTATGGACTGAGGAGTGGCACCCAAGATCTGTCGGAAGTGGTCCCTTTACTTGGGCCTGCCGTTGCCTGGGGCCTTCCCGGGCACGGCAGAACTTGCCTGCGTCCTGCTCGGCTGGCCTGCCCTGCTCTACTGCAGGATCGCGAGGCCGAGCTGCCTGCGGATGTGCCCAATGTCCTCGGCCTCAGGCTTGAAGGGGTAGTTGCGTATGCCGGGCCCCGGCCGCCAGTTGGCGTATGGCCTGTTGCAGGCCACCTCGCCGTCCCGTCCCGTACATCCGCTGGTGCGGAAGGGCTCGCCGGTGCTGACGATGGCGTCGAGTTCCTGCTTCGCCATGCCGTAGCCCTCGATCTGGCCGCGCTCGCTGTAGGCGAAGCTGTCGGCTGAAGCGCGCCCGGAGTCGATGAGCCAGCGGGCCAGCTGGATGCGGCGGTACTGGTCGATGGGCGGAGGCAGCATGCCGGACAGGGGGGAGTCGCCCTCGGGGAAGAAGCTGAAGAGGTGGGTGAAGCCGCCCATGTTCCGCACGCGCTGCATGGCCTGGCACATCTCCTGCTCCGTTTCGCCCATGCCGACCATGAAGTGGGAGCCGGCCATCCCCTGGCCGAAAACGTCGAGGCTTTCCTGCAGGCAGTCCCAGTAGCGGTTCCAGACGTGGGGACCGCCGACGCCTGCGCCTCTGTAGCGGTCGAAGAGCTCCGGCGTCGCCAGATCGATGGCAACGCCTATCTTGTCGGCGCCGGCTGCGCGGAAGTCGAGCAGATCGGACTTCGTGACGATGGTGGGTGCGATGAGCAGGGAGACGGGCACGTCGACGGCGGCCCTGAGCTGCGCGCAGATGGTGGCCGTGTCCTGCACGGCGCGCCGGTTGGTGACCATGGAGATGCATACGCGCTTCACCCTGTCCGCCCGCTCCCTGATGGCGCCGACGACCTTGTCAAGCTCGAGCACGGGCCAGGGCACGCGGATGAAGCTCTTGCCCCCCTCCGAGGCCTCGGCACCCCGCGTTCTGGAGAGGCCGCAGTAGGCGCAGCGTCCGGCGCATCCCGACTTGTAGGTCAGGAGCAGATTGATGCAGAAGAGGCGCGCGCCGCGGTAGAAGGAGCCTGGCGCAAAGCCGAGGGTCATGGCCGCGGCGAGGCTCATGCGCACGCCGGCAGGGCTTTCCAGGCCGGCGTCATGAGGGGCGCAGGCAGCAGATTCGTTTGTCAGCATATCGTCTCCTCTCCTTCTCCGCTGTCCCAGGACGGGGACGCAGGCCCTATCGCGGCAGAGCAGCAGGTTGTGCGGAATTCAACGGCAAGTCCCATGGCCCGGGCCTGCTCGACAGCCTCGTCGCTGGGCAGCGCCATGCGGTTCACGCCTGTGGCAAGGGCCAGCAGCTCCAGCTTCCTGGCGTTCCTGCCGCGCTCTCTGGCGCAGCCGAGGCTGATTTCCGTCTGGGGCATCAGCTCCCGCGCGCGCACGATCAGAGCGCAGACATCCTCCGGCTGGGGAGGCTGGCAGCCCTGCATGGCAGTGCCTGGAATCGGCATCCAGGACACGATGCACAAAAGCTTTGGCGCATGCTCGGCAATGGCCTCGAGCGCCCGCTCCTCGCCCCGGATCTGGCCGAAGTGCAGCCCGGCAATGACGTGAGGCACGATGTCGAGGCCGGCCTCCTGGGCGAAGGCGAGGGTCTCGCGCAGGAGGTCAAGGCCGCCGGGCAGGTGCAGGACCTCGGCATAGGTCTCAGGACTGCCGGCCACGTCGAGCAGAACCTGGTCTGCGCCGCTGGCCTTGAGTCCCCTGGCCGTCTCCCGGTCCAGCATGCCGCTGTGGACGGAGACGAAGAGGCCAAGCTCCTGCTTGATTCTGGCTATGGCCGGCAGAAAGTCCTTCCATGGGAGGCGCCCCCCGCCGAGGCAGCCGCCGGAGACGAGGACGCCTTGGATGCCTTTGGACTGGAGCGTCCGGCAGCGCTCGAAGAGCTCGTCCGGCGTGGGGACGGCAAGCATGTCCTCCAGGAGCTTCCCGCCGCAGTGGGCGCAGCCCTGAAGGCAGCGCGTGCCCGTCACGGAGAGGGCAGGATAGCGGCCGGTTCTGCCGTCGCGCCAGAACATGCCGGGCAGGTAGAAGCAGATGCGCCGGCCGTGGACGGCATGGGAGGCCCGGCGGGCCCGCTCCATGCGTTCTAGAAGGCTGTCAGCTGGCATGGTACTCCCTGAATCCTATCCAGAAGCGCCGGATGCCGTCCTCCAGTCGCCCTGAAAAAGCCTCCCACTCCCGGCGCCTTGCGGCTGCGTGCTCCAGCACCTCGCCGTAGAACTCGCGCCATTCCTCGGCATAGCCGGCGAGGATGGCGAGCCTGCCGGCCTGCAGGGCCCTGGCGGCCCAGCGTCCGGCCATGGCGCCGCCCATGACGGCCTGGAAGATGCCGGCGCCGGTGACGGGATGCGTGTGTCCTGCGGCGTCGCCGCAGAGCAGCAGGGATCCCTTGCAGATCTGGCGGTGCTCCTCGACGGGAATCCAGCCGCAGGTGGTGCCGACCACGCCTTCCTTCACAAGCCCCTCTTCCCGGAGGAAGGCAAGGAAGCGCTTGAGCTGACCCGTGCAGGACTGGCCAGGCGCGGCCGCATGCCCGAGGCCGGCGTTGGCCAGGCGCCCCTTGGGGAAGAGCCAGGCGTAGCCTGCCCTGAGGGATTCGTGGAAATAGATGTGCGTGCGGGAAAGAGGCTGGACGAGCTCCACGCTTGCCTGCACGGCGGGGATGACCCTGCCGGGGCGCAGGTCCATCCAGGAGGCGACCAGAGAACGGGGCCCGTCGGCGCCGGCGATGATGCCTGCCTTGACGAGGAAGCGCCCCTGGCCGTCCTGGCAGAGCACCTCGCCCGTGGTGAGGCGGGAGAGGACGGCGGTGCCCGTCAGGAGGCGCGCGCCGGCGGCCTCTGCCTGACGGGCAAGCGCCTGGTCGAAGCGCTCGCGGTCCACGATGAAGCCGGGAGCCTTGAGGTCCTGGATGAGCTTTCCATGGAGGAAGCTCTGCATTCCCTCCACCTTCTGGACGGCAACGCCCTGGCCAAGAGCCGTCTCCCTGGCGAGGGGCGCCGGAATGTATTCGGCGCAGCGCACGGGCCGTCCTATGACCTTTCTGCGCTCGAGGACAAGCACGTCGATGCCGGCCTGGGCCATGGCCTTGGCCGCCGAAGCGCCGGCGGGCCCTGCGCCCACGACGAGCGCCTCGCAGCGAAGCTCCCGGCTCACGGCTTCGCCTCCCCGAGGGCGGCCGCGAGCACGGCCTCGAGCAGGCCGAGGTCGAGCTCGGTCTTGCCCTCGAAGGTGCCGAGGTGCGCCTCTTCGCTCTTGCCGAGGTCGTAGCAGGTGCTGCTCTCGATGTCGGCCAGGATGCCGGGAAGCCCCGCCCTGGCGAAGTCGTCGCCGTGCTTGGAGAGGAAGGGCTGGCAGCACAGGCCGATGAAGGCCGGCGTGCCCTTGGCCTTGAGCCTGGCGAGCTCTGCCATGAGATCCTCGAAGTTGACGATGCAGGACGTTTCGAGGCCTGCCTCGCGGCCCATGCGCCAGGCTTCGCCGACGGAGCAGGCGCCGCATTCGGCGCAGTCCTTGCGGTAGCGGAATTCGCATTCCCGGAGCTTGGCGCAGTACGGCAGGAGGAGGGCGCCTGGCCTTGCCTTCCGTACCTCGGCAAAGGAGCCGCAGACGGTGGAGACGCGGCCGAGCATGTCCGCCGGCAGGCCGAACCTGGCGGCTTCGAGCTTTTCGAGCGCCTGCCGCAGGGGCTTGACGATGTCCTGGGGCCCCATGTCGGGAATGGCGATCCTGCCCTCGGCGAAGAAGGCCTCGACGGCGCCGGAAAGCTCCTCGGCATCGAGCCTGCGCCCGGCAAGGATGCTTTCGAGGTCGTTGAGCGCCCTGCCCGGATAGGCTAGGAAGTCGCCCGTGATGAAGACGCTCTTCAGCCGCTGCCGGGGCAGGTTGGCCTGAAGGGTGACGCGCACGAGGCCAAAGGGCGTCTTGCGCATGGCCGAGACGGCGCCTGTGCGCTCCCAGTCGGGCCGTACGCCGTCGATCCAGGCGTCGGACCGGAACCAGGGAAGCCTTTCTGCGAGCATCGCCTCCTCCCCTGCCGTCAGTCCGCCCGGCACGAAGCGGATGCCGAAGTCTCCGGCAAAGGCCTCGGCCACCGCCTCCTTGACCTCGGCCAGGGGAGGCAGGGAGCCGAGCTCCTCCTTGAGGCAGGTGACGCGCTGGCGCACGGAGGCGATCTCCTTGTCCTTGAGCTTTTCCAGCGGCACCTTGAGGCACTTGAGCATGGTCTCCACGTCGAAGTCCGTGAGGATGGTGCCCTGGAACATGAAGGCCGGACCGGAGTCCGTGCCGCCCGTGCCGCAGATCTTGCGGCCGTTGACCTCGATGTCGTTGCGTCCGCGGAAGGCGGCATTGAGGCCGAGCCGGCGCAGGGCCTTGACGACGGGCGCGCACAGTCGCCCGTAGAGGGCCTTGTCGGGAATGCCGGCGTTGAAGAAGGCCTTGGAGCAGACGAGCTCCCAGCCGAGCTGGGGCTCGTCGAACAAGAGGCCGCCTCCGCCCGTGACGCGGCGGTTCACGTCGATGCCCTGCTCCCGGCAGTAGCCGAGCCTGAGCTCCTCGCCCAGGCACTGGTGGAAGCCGACAAGCACGCAGGCGGGCTTGAACTGGAGAAAGCGCAGGGTGTCGGCGCCCCGGCCGAGCCCCCGCTCCTCCAGCAGCACCTCGTCCAGGCACATGTTCTCGGCGCCGGTCAGGGGGCCGGGGTCGTAGAGCCGCCACGTGGCTTCCATGGCAGGCCTCCTCCTAGGCGCCCTTGGCCTTGGCCTGCTTGGCATAGGCCTGGGCTGAGCGCTCCAGAATCTGGGTCAGGTCGAGCACCTCGATGGGCGCCTTGTTCCTGCGGGCGTAGGTGGCCATGGTGCGCACGCACTGCTGGCAGGTGGTGACGATGGCCTGGGCGCCCGTGTCCAGAGCTTCCTGCACTCTGCGGGCGGCCATCTTGGCCGAGAGGCCTGCATCGATCATCTCGAGGTTGCCGCCGCCCCCGCAGCACAGGGAGTGCTCGCGGGAATGCGCCATCTCGACGAGCTTGAGCCCCGGGATGCGCGCAAGGGCTTCGCGGGGGGCGTCGAAGACGCGGCTTCCGCGCCCAAGATCGCAGGGGTCATGGTAGGTGACGGTCAGCGGAAGCTCGCCGAGCTGGAGAAGGCCCTCGCAGGCGAGGCTGGCAACCATCTCCGAGGCGTGCATCAGCTTGAACTGGGGCGGGTAGTGCTCGCGCCAGGTCTGGTAGCAGGAGGGGCAGGTGAAGACTACGGTGGAGGCGCCCCTGGCCCTGACGGCCTCGACGTTGTGCCTGACGATGTCCGGCAGTTCCGTCCCCTGGCCCGAGCCCAGCAGCGGAAAGCCGCAACACCACTCGGCACCCGCCATGATGGTGTAGTCGGCGTGCGCCTGCTCGAGAAGGCCCGCGAAGGCCATGGGAATCTTCTGGGCCAGCGGGAAGTAGGCGCCGGTGCAGCCGGTGAAGTAGACGATGTCCGCCTTCGCCTTCTGGCAGCCGTCCTCGGGCGGGCGGCGCATGTCGTCGACCCAGTCCCCGCGCTCGCTGTTGTCCTCGCCGAAGACATTGCGGAATTCGGCGATGTTGTCCTTGATCATGCCTATCTTGGCCGGCGCGGAGCCGGTGCGGGCCAGCTCCTGGCGCAGGGAAAGCCAGAGGCCCTTGACGGGTATCTTGGCGGGACAGACCTCTTCGCAGTCGCCGCAGAGGCTGCAGCGGAAGACGGAGGAGGCATAGTCCTTAAGTTCGCTTTCAGAGGGCGCTGCGAAGCGCCCGCCAAGGGCCTCTCCAAGCTTTCCAGGGAGCCTGCGGAGGAGCGACGCAAGCGGGGAGCCGTTTCTCAGCAGACGCTTCAGCTTCCGCATCCGCTCCTCTGCGGACAAGTTGACGTCGCCCGACGCCTGCGCGGCGGGGCACACGCGAAGGCACTGCCCGCACTCCGTGCAGGCGTCCATGGCCAGACGTTGCCTGGCGGTCAATGCTGAGTTCCTCATGGCGCTAGTCCTGCTTGTACTTTTCCACGTCCTGCATGATCCAAGGCTCGAGGACGTCCTTGCCACCGTGGCGCAGGGATTCTATCTGCCCCATGTCGGCCGGGCGCATGCGGTACATCCAGCCCTTGCCGTAGCAGTCTTCGTTGATGAGGCCGGGATTTTCCTCCAGTTCCTCGTTGACGGCCGTGATTTCGCCGTCGGCAGGTCCGTAGACCGTGCCGAGCCACTTGCCGGACTCGACTTTCGAGAGCTTCTTGCCGCGCGTGACGGCCTTGCCCACGAAGGGCAGCTGAACGAAGACGATGTCGCCGGCAAGGCGCTGGGCGAAGTCGTCCATGCCGATGACGAGCTCGTCGCCTTCGGGGCGGCACCAGAAGTGGTACTCGTCGTAGTAGAGCTCTTCAGGGACTTCGTAGTCGGCAATTTTCATGCGTTTGACTCCTTGCTTGCTGTAGGTGGGGGCTAGCGGCGGCGGCCAAGGCATTCCGCGAGGAGGCTGGCCGGCGCCGTGAACATGTGCCTGAGCTGGCTGAAGGGGATGTAGCAGGCCGTTGCCGCCGTGAGGCAGGCGTGCAGGTACCAGACGAAGCCGTAGGCGGACTGCATCCAGGATCCGCTGCCGATGAAGCAGGAGAGGAATCGGCCCGCAAAGGCCCAGGAGCTGCCTTCCGGTGCATGGGCGATGGCTATGCGCATGCCCTCGAGGAGGAAGCCGGCCAGCGTGGTGGCAAAGATGAGGACGAGGGCTGGCCTGTCGCGGCGCTTGACGGGGCCGCCGGCCGCGTCGATCTGCTGCCAGCGGCGCCACGCCAGGGCGAGGCCGGCCAGCAGAACGAGGCCCGAAAGGTCGAAGAGCAGCGCCGACGGCGCCCAGTCCCTGGCGAGCATGAGCCAGGGCCATTCGGCGGCGGGGAAGGCAAGGGAGCCGCCAAGGGCCGCCAGGCCCCAGATGCTTCGGAAGACGAAGGGGAAGAAGATCATGGCGTGGATGCCCCAGGCCTCGCGGTCCTCTCTCCAGAGCCTGCGCTGCAGGAAGGCGTCGAGGAAGAAGTTCCAGAGGCGCCGGCCAAGGGGATCCCTGGGACCGTGGTTCGCCTCGGGCATGGCGAGGGCCTCGCCCTTCCCGAGGTTCATGCCGAAGATCCAGGAGCAGGCCAGGATGATAAAGCCGGCGAGAAAGATGAAGAGCCCCGCTCTGGTCGGCAGGTCTTCGGCCGTGGCCGTGGCGGCATGGCAGGCCGCGCACAGGACGCCCTTGGGCGGAAGCGCGGCCGCCGGTGCGCCGGCCTCGTTGCCGGCGAAGTGGCAGCGGGCGCAGGAGGCGCCGTCGCTGCCCGGCTTCATGTCGTGCAGCTTCAGCGCGCCTTCGCCTCCAGCAACGAAGACGACGCCGCCGTCCTTGAGCACGGCCTTGCCGTCGCCGCCGAGGTGGCAGGCCTCGCAGGCAACGCGCTCGTGCACGTCGTGGGCGACGCTTTCGCCGTGGCGCACGTGGCAGGACAGGCAGGCCGTCCGCGGCTGGCTCTTGTGGGGCACTGCGTCCTTGCCCGCATGGCAGGCCTGGCACTTGAGGGAGGCGTGGGTGTTGGCCGCGTCCCTGTCGAGGCGCAGCTCCTCCGGAGCCAGGTTCGGCTGGGCGCCGTGGCAGTGCAGGCACACGCCGTTCTGGCCGGCCGCAAGCGCTCCGGACGGAGCGAAGCCAAAGGCGAGGCAGAGCAGGAGCGCTGCCAGCCAGGGCCAGGCGGAAAGGCATCGGGTCATGTCGTCTTCTCCTCGTTTCAAAGCTTGGCCGGCGATTCCCGGCCTCCTTGGCAGGCTGTCCGGCCGAGCATCTCGCCGGCGCGGTAGGAGCTGCGCACAAGCGGCGCCGAGTCGGCGGCCGCGAATCCCATGGCAAGGGCGACGCCGCGCCAGTGATCAAACTCGTCGGGCGCAACGTAGCGCGCCACGGGCCAGTGGCTCCCGGAGGGGGCCAGATACTGACCGAGCGTCACGAGCCTGGCGCCGTGGTCGTAGAGGTCCTGCAGGGTCTCGCGCGTCTCCTCCCAGGTCTCGCCAAGGCCGAGCATGATGCCTGACTTGACGAGCAGGCCCTGGCGGGTGGCCTGCCTCAGCACCCGGAGGGAGGCATCGTAGGAGGCACGGGGACGGACCTGGGGAAACAGCCTTCGCACGGTTTCGATATTGTGGTTGAAGACTTCGGGGCGCTCGAGCAACACCCTGTCGAGGGCGCAGGGGTCGCCGGCGAAGTCGGGCACCAGCACCTCCACCCCGCAGCCGGGGCAGGCGGAGCGTATGGCGCGAATGGTCTGCGCAAAGTGCAGGGCGCCGCCGTCCGGCAGATCGTCGCGGGTCACGGAGGTCACGACGGCGTGGGAGAGGCACATGCGCTTCACGGCGCTCGCAAGCCGTGCGGGCTCTTCCGGATCAAGGGGGCGAGGCTTGCCCTTGCCGACGGCGCAGTAGCGACAGCCTCGGGTGCAGATGTCGCCCATGATGAGAAAGGTGGCCGTGCCACTGGCATAGCAGGCGCCGTGGTTGGGGCACTCCGCCTCCTGGCAGACCGTGTGCAGGCGCAGGTCGGAGAGCAGGTTCTCCACCGGCAGGATGCGCCCCTCCTGGGGCAGGGAGACGGTGAGCCACCAGGGTCTGGGATGGAGGGGATCGTCGGGGATGAAAAAGCCGAAGGCGCGGCAGAACTCCTCCACGAAGCAGTCGGCAACAAGGCCGGGATCCAGCCTCCGGCCGAGCTCGCGCTCCATGGACGCGATGCGCTCCGTCGGCCTTCCGCAGGGCGTGATGAGGCCGAACCACTCGAGGTTGGTGTTGACGTTGAGCGCAATGCCGTGGAGCGTGGTCCAGCGGCGCACGGCCATGCCGACGCTTGCGATCTTGCCCCCGTTGACCCACACGCCAGGCCCGTGCAGCGAGAGCTCCGCCTTGAGGCCGAAGCGCGCAAGCACGCTGGCGCAGACGCCGAGCAGCGTTGCCATGTAGGCGTGCAGATCTTTCTGCCGCAGGCGGATGATGGGATAGCAGACCAGCTGGCCCGGCCCGTGGAAGGTCGCCATGCCGCCGCGATCGGTCCAGAAGACAGGGCAGCCCCGGCGGGCGAGCTCCTCCTCAGGCATGTGCAGATGGGAGGCTTCGCCGCCCCTGCCCATGGTCACGACGGGTTCGTGCTCAAGGATCAGGAGGGTGTCGGGAGCCTTGCCCGCGATGACGGACTCCTGCCGGGCCTGCTGGAAGTCCAGGGCTTCCTGGTAGCCGACAAGGCCGAGGCGGAGCACTTCGAGGGGGAGGCTTTCTCTGAAGCCGGTGTGCGCTGTCATGGAGTCGTGCCTTTGCTGAAAATTCATGGGAGCCGTCCGCCCTGCCAAGGCCGGACGGACGGCTTCCAGAGCCGGTATGAGCGAAAGGGTTAGCCGCGCTTGGGCAGGTAGAGGGCCCAGCCGTCGGCGTCCCTGAAGCCGTCGACGACGGTTTCAGAGAAGGAGGGATGCACGCGGAAGCCCTTGGCGAATTCCTCGACCGTGCATTCCAGCTGCATGGCGAGGGCCGCCTCGCCTATGAGTTCAGAGGCCTGGGCGCCCACGATGTGCACGCCGAGGATCTCGCCGGTATCCGCATCGGCAACGACCTTGACGGCGCCGTCCACTTCGCCGCGCAGCATGGCGAGGCCGTTGATGGAGTAGGGGAAGCCGCCGATCTCCACTTCGTGGCCGCCACGCTCGGCCTGCTCTTCGGAGAGGCCGATGGAGCCCATTTCGGGCATGCCCCACAGGGCGCGGGACACGATGCCGGCGTTGAAAGTGGACTTTTTGCCCATGCAGTTCTCGGCCGCGCAGATGCCCATGGCGGAGGCGACGTGGCTGAGCATCCAGCCGCCCGTGCAGTCGCCGATGGCGTAGACGCCCGGGCAGGCCGTCATGCAGCGGGCATCGACATCGATGCCACCGTCTTCCTTGAACTTGACGCCGAGGGCCTCGAGGCCGAGGTCCTTGGCCACCGGCATGCGTGCGGAGACGATGACGCGCTCGACCTCGACTTCGGCCTCCTTGGAGGAGCCCTTGAGGATGCACTTCTTGCCGTCCACCTTCACGAGGGCGTAGCGGGCCATGATCTTCACGCCTCGCTCGCGCAGGGACTGGGCCAGACGCTGGCTCGTGTCCTGATCCTCGTCGGGAAGGATGCGGGGGCCAGGCAGGGCCATGGTCACCTTGGAGCCGAAGACGGAGAGGAGCATGGCCATTTCGACGCCGATGTAGGAGGGATCGGTGATGAGCACCGATGCAGGCGCAGCGTCCATTTCCAGAAGCTGGTCCGTCGTCATGACGATGGCGTCGGCGCCGGGAACCTCGCATTTCTTCAGCTGGCTTCCCGTGGCAACGATGACGCTCTTGGCCTCGAGAACATTGCCGTCCACGTCCACCTTGCCGGGCGCGACGAGCCTGCCCCTGCCGTTGACGACTTCAACGCCGTTGTTCTGCAGGAGGGCCGCCATGCCCATGGCGATGTCATTGGAGACACCCTTCTTGCGGGCCACGACGGCATCGAAGTCGAGCTCGCCCACCGTGAGCTTCAGGCCGAAGTCTCCGGCCTTGCGCGCGGTTTCCAGCAGGGCGCCGGCGTGCATCCAGACCTTGCTGGGAATGCAGCCGCGCAGAACGCAGGTTCCGCCCATGGCCTTGGCCTCGACGATGGCGACTTTGCCCTTGAGCTGGGATGCGCGGATGGCGGCAGCATAGCCGCCGGGGCCTCCGCCGATAACGATTACATCGTACATGTGTCACGCCTCCAATCAGAAAAGAAGCAATGTGGGTTCTTCAAGCATGCGGACCAGGGTGGTGAGGAACTCGCCGGCAGGGGCACCGTCCATGACCCTGTGGTCGAAGGTCAGGCTCAGGCCCATGACGTCGCGCACGGCGACCTGGCCTCCGCGGACCACGGCCTTCTGGACAATGCGCCCGACGCCGAGAATGCCGGTCTGGGGCGCGTTGATGATGGGCGTGAAGAAGTCGACGGCCGAATGGGACATGTTGGTGACCGTGAAGGTGCCGCCGGACATGTCGTCAGGCGTGAGCTGATTCTTGCGGGCACGGCCGGCCAGCTTGCGGGTCTCGCGCGCTATCTCGAGCAGCCCCATCCTGTCCGTGTTGTGCAGGGCGGGCACGATGAGCCCGTCGTCGAGGGCGACGGCCATGCAGACGTTGACGTCGTCGCTTTCGATGATGTTCTCTTCGTCCGCGACGGAGTTCATCCTCGGGTAGAGCTTCAGCACCTTCGAGACGGCGAGGATGACGACGTCGTTCATGGAGATGCGGAACGTGGGATCCTTGCGGTTGCGGGCCTTGAGGTCGTCCAGCAGGGCGCGGCACTCAGTGACGTCGCACTCGCTCATGAGGGTGAGCTGGGCGGCGTTGGCGAGGCTGGCCTGCATGTTGTCAGCAATGATGCGACGCATGCCCTCGAAGGGCACGGTCTGGGCCTTCGGGCGCGCAGGGGCAGCAGGCTTGGGCATGAACTTTTCGGGATGCGCAAGCCGTTCCACGTCGTCGCGGGTGATCTTGCCGCCCACGCCGGAACCCTTGATGGCGGCGATGTCGAGACCGGCCTGCTGGGCCAGCTCGCGGGCAAGCGGGGTTATCTTGATGCTCGCAATGCGGTCCGCGTAGGCCTGGACGTCGCCCTCGCCTATGCGCCCGCCGGCGCCGGTTCCCTTGACCTGGGCAAGGTCGACGCCGAGTTCGCGGGCAAGGCGCTTGGCCGCAGGCGAGGCGGAGACGGGACCCTGGGCCATCTGCTTCGGCGCCTCGACCGGAGCCACCTTGGCCTTGGGCTTGGCTTCACCCGCTACGTCGCCGGCAGGGGCGGTGGCTCCACCATCGCGGCGCTCGAGCGCCTCGCCGCCTTCCGCGAGGATGCCGACGAGGGTTCCGCAGTCGACTTTCGTCTTCGGCTGCACCAGAATCTGGAAGAGGACGCCGTCGGCGGGGCTCTCAACCTTGTTGGTGATCTTGTCGGTCTCCACTTCGTAGAGGGGATCGCCCTTCTTTACTGCGGCGCCTTCGGCCACGAACCACTTGGAGACCGTTCCGGCCTTCATGGTCAGGCCGAATTTTGGCAGAACAAGTTCTACGCTCACTGTTGTACTCCTGAATAGTAGCGACATGCCTGGAAGTCGGCATGCATTGTGAAAAGTGCGGACTGCCCCGCGCCGAGAGGGCTGAAGGAGAACTCTGGCGGATGGGATGCCTTCAAAAAGAAACGGGGCCAGCCAAAACCGTCGCGACCCCGTTCCGGCGGCCGTAGAGAGCTGGGGGTTGGCCGCCAAAGGCTGTTCATGGGGCGCGCCTGTCAGGCAGGCGCGCCGGGGAAAGCGGGTCTGCTAGTTGTAGACGATGCCGCCGTCGATGAGCACGGACTGGCCGGTCATGTAGTCGGAGTCGGGGCCGGCCAGGTAGCTGACGAAGGCCGCCACGTCTTCGGGCTTCTCGGCGCGGCCGAGGGCGATGCCCGCAACGGAGGCCTTCCAGGTTTCGCCGGTGGCGACGCCCTTTTCGGAAGCGAAGCCCTGGTCAATCTCGGTCCACATGTTGGTGTCGACGATGCCGGGGCAGTAGGAGTTGACGTTGATGCCGAAGGGGGCGAGTTCCTGGGCCGCGGCCTGGGTGAGGCCCCTGACCGCAAACTTGGTGGAGCTGTACATGCCGAGCATGGCCCAGGCGGTGTGGCCGGCGATGGAGCAGGCGCTGATGATCTTGCCCTTCTTCTTGTTCGCCTTCAGCTTGGCAGCCGCGGCCTGGATGCCCCAGAGTACGCCGAAGACGTTGATCTTGAAGATGCGCTCGCACTCTTCCTCGGAGATCTTCTCAAGCGGCTTGGTGATGCAGATGCCGGCGTTGTTGACGATGATGTCGAAGCCGCCGAGCTCCTTCTCGGCATAGTCGACGGCCGCGAAGACCTGGGAGCGGTTCGTGACGTCGCACTGGAAGGCGCAGGCCTTGCGGCCGAGCTTGCGGATTTCTTCGACAACGCCCTGCAGTTTTTCGATCTGCATGTCCACGAGGCAGATGTCTGCCCCGTCCTGGGCGAGACGAAGCGCGATGCCCCGGCCTATGCCCTGGGCGGATCCGGTAACGACGGCAACTTTTCCTTTGATGCTCATGGGAGTCCTCCTAGATGTGCTGTCCAAGCTGTGCCTGGATTTGGGGGGATGAACAGGATGCTTGCGGTGCTGAGATGCTTGGATTCGGGCTATGAGCAGAAAATTGTCTGCTGGGAATGAGAATTGTTGGCGCTGCTATCCCTTCAGGAACAGCTTGTCGCCGCTGACGCCGCCGAGGCCGGGATGCACGTCGAAACGCACGACGCCCACCGGGACGTCCACGGCGTTGGCCACCATGGCCACGCCTTCGAGGCCGAAGCCGCCGCAAAGTTCGACGGCGCCGAGGCCGTACTCGGCAACCGCCTTGCGGGCGGCTTCGCAGGCCTGCTCGTAGGAGGCAACGCCGATGGCGAGGAGATCAACGCCGGGGGTTTCGGTCCAGCCCTGGCAGACGGGCGCTACGCTGGGATCGCCTTCTGCGGGATAGATGAAGATGAAGGCTGCTTTGAGCTTTTCCATAGTTCGTCTCCTTGTCTGTCAGTACCAGTCCAGCTGCTTCGCGCCGTGGGCGAAGAGGCGCATCTGCTGGGCCGTCTGCATGGATCTCGGCACGTCGACGACGAGCAGGCGCCGCTCGGAGAGGGATACGGCGGCCGTGCTACCCTTGCGGACCGGCACCTCGCGCTCGCCGTCCACGGCGAGCATGCAGGGGGCCTGTCCGGCGGAAAAGAGAATGCCGGGCGCCATGTTTCTCGCCTTCTCGATGCCGATGTCTGCCACGAGGCCCGGGGCGATGGATGCCGTCACCCGGCAGGAGGCGTTCCTGCCGACGTGGAGGCAGAGGCCTCTGCCCTCCCAGGGCTCTATGGTCGCCAGCTGTCCGCCGACGGATGTAAAGCCGATGTTCTGAGGCCGGCAACGCGCGAAGAAGAAACGCGATATGCTGTCTGCGTCCCAGACGGCGCGGGAGCCCACGTAGAGCCCGTTGCTGACGGCAATGTCGACAAGCGCGAGATCCTGCAGGACGCCGTCGATGAAGATCTCCAGATAGTGCTCCTCCAGGCAGCAGTCTGCGGGCGAAAGCCTCTCCGAGGCGAGCATGCCGGCGGCCAGGCCCGCGACCGTGGCCTCCTGCATCTGGGGAAAAACGTTGTTGGTGCCGGTGGACAGGGGGAGCAACGGCACGTCGAGGCTTCCCAGGCACGCGGCCCTGCAGGTGCCGTCGCCACCGAGGACGATGGTGCAGGCCGAACCCGCTTCGGCCGCCAGTCTGGCCGCGTTGACGGTGTCCTCCTGGGTGTTGTGCATGTAGATGCTGAAGGGCTTCGCCTTGATGGACGTGGAGATTCCGTCGATGGCCCGCTCCACGATCCCGAAGGCGTCGGGCATGTAGAGGACTTCCTCGACGCCTGAGCGCTCCATGCCGAGCAGAAGGCGGCGGACGATGCGCACCTTTTCCTGGTTGTCGAACACGCTACCGTGCGCCACGAGCCTGCGGATGTCCTTGCCCGAGGCTGGGTTGGCGATGATCGAGACTGGCTTCATGCAGGCTCCTGGCTTGCGGCGGCGGGACGCCGGAGCGCCCCGCCACGGTGGTTGAGGAATGGCTGACTAGCGGATGGACCTGACGGCGTCCGCGATCTTGTCGGCGTTGGGCAGGTAGGTCTGCTCAAGCACAGGAGAGAAGGGGATGGGGCAGAAGGGGGCGGCAACGCGCTTGATGGGCGCGTCGAGGTAGTCCAGCGCCTCGCCGGCCACCATGGCTGCGATTTCGGCGCCGCAGCCGCAGCATTCCACGCCTTCGTAGGCAATGACCAGGTTGTGGGTCTTCTTGACGGAGTTGAGGATGATCTCCTTGTCGAGCGGCACCAGGCAACGTGGATCGACGACTTCGCAGCTGATGCCCTCGGCGGCCAGCTTGTCGGCGGCGGCCAGGGCTTCCTGCACCATTTTGGCCACGGCAACGATGGTCACGTCGCTGCCTTCGCGCTTCACTTCTCCCTTGCCGAGCTCGATGGTGTACTCTTCGTCCGGCACCTCGCCCTCGAGGCCGTAGAGCAGCTTGTGCTCAAGGAAAACGACGGGGTTGTCGTCGCGGATGGCGCTGATGAGCAGGCCCTTGGCATCCTTCGGATCAGATGGGATGGCGACCTTGAGGCCGGGGATGTGCATGAACCAGGCCTCGAGGCTCTGGGAGTGCTGGGCGGCCGCGCCGACGCCGGCGCCCTGGGGCATGCGCAGCACCATCGGGATCTTGGCCTTGCCGCCGAACATGAAGCGCATCTTGGCGGCCTGGTTGAAGAGCTGGTCGAGCGCCACGCCGATGAAGTCTACGAACATGAGCTCGGCAATGGGACGCAGGCCGGCGGCAGCGGCGCCGGTGGCGCAACCGACGACCGCGCTTTCGCTGATCGGGGTGTCTCTAACGCGTTTTTCGCCGAACTGCTCGAAGAGGCCCTGGGTTACGCCGAAGCAGCCACCGAACTTGCCGACGTCCTCGCCGATGATGAAGACGTTCTCGTCCCTTTCCATCTCCTGACGCATCGCGTCGTTGAGCGCCTGCAGATATGTCTTTTTAGCCATAGTTACTCTCCATTCGTTGCTTGCGTGTAATGACGGAAGTGCTGTGCAGCCGAAGCCTCAGGCTAGGCGTACACGTCCTCCAGCAGATCCTCAGGGGTCGGCTCGGGGCTGTCCTGGGCGAACTTGACAGCGTCTTCGATGGCCTTGGCGACCTCGGCCTCGATGGCGTCCAGCTCTTCCTGGGTGGCAGTTCCGTTCTCG
>JAEEGF010597475.1_pt1 | contig 16661 bp, 17 predicted proteins | sample 9134171 | NCBI WGS metagenome assembly JAEEGF01 (sample SAMN16246542, study PRJNA631951) | gut metagenome | biome: gut microbiome; feature: rumen; material: AP-attached | host: Bos | place: Iran: Karaj | collected 2018-10
ATGCCTGGGAATAGTACCAGAAATCCGGGTCCTGGACTTTCCCCTCGCTGGCCACTTTCGCACAGAAACGGGCTAGTTCTGCACACTTGGCCGCATCTTCTGCCGGCACCGACCCCTCCTTCCAATAATCATCATATGTATCGTAGAAAAGGGTTTCCTCGTATTTGATCTTGGAAGACATCCACTCGCGGAGTTCCTTGCAATCGGGGGCATACTGATAGAGCACCTCTTCCCAAGGGGTATTCCCGGTTCGGAAACAGAAGTACAAATCATCGACATCGCCAAGTTCCAGATAGTATTCCTTGGCTGTATCAACCTCCCCGATCCGGAAATATGCTCCGGCGATATATCGCTCAGCCATAGTTTTATTGATATCATCTGTCATCGAGACTGACACATCGTTCCAATAATTGATGCAGTCATCATATTCTTTCAAGGAGAACAAAGCTCTGATCTCCTGCAGCGCATATCTATTCCGGAATCTGTTGCCCTTGTATTCTCCCGCTTTGTCCGCAATCCGGTCAAGCCCGAAAGGCCTTTCATCCTTTGAAGCTGGATAATACCAGGGAGAGTTGAGATCAGACCGGGCAAGCTCACATTCCTTTGCCAGTACAAGCATCTCGGCGGCTTCCCTGTCATTCCAGAGAGTCCGAGCAAAGGAATTCGCTTTGGACAACTTTCTCCCCTTGTATGAATGATTGAGAAGACCTTTGAGCTCCTCCAGAGAAGTTTTGTAGACGATCTGATAGATATCGTCTGTGGATGCGGTGGTTTTGCATTGCTTCTGCCACAGAAGACAATTTTCCTTCGCTCCGGTATTGTATTCCCATCCTTCAGAAGGGAAGGAATATGTGCGATACATGAAATAAGTCTGCGGATCATAATACCATGGCCCGCACGCGAACACCTTCACCGACAAGGTAAGCAGGAGGATGCTAGTAACCAAAAATATCTTTGATTTCATCTTGGTTGTAGTGTTTGAGGTTCTTGCTGTCAAGGTGATAGATTATATTGCTATGCGTTCCGGGAAACGCAGACGAGATGAGCGAGGCTGTTTCTCTGATTGTGTTCACTTCGGGTGTCTCCAGGCGAATAAGATCTCCGGGGATTAGATGGTGGCCTTCCATGATATGGTCCTTTCTTACGCGGAAAAGCCCTGAGTCTACGGAAGCTGCATAGCGGTTTTCGTCTGAATAATCATTCTGGTGGAGGATACCCATAAACTCGTGGTCACGGAACCATAGCCCCCAACTGTATGTGGGATAGGCGAAATCGAGCGGAAGCGCATACTTCACAGTTCCTCCTTTAAGATATAGTCTTACATCTTCGACATCCAGTATGGAGTTCTTTTCCGCAGGATCCCTCATAGCGCCGGTATTGTACAGCATGAGCACTCCCCTATCCACGGGCGGAGCGGGGAGGCGCAGCTGATGCAACCGGATTGTAGAGCTCACTATGGTATTCTCATTTTTCAGGCGCTCCTTGACAGCACGACACAGAGCGAAATAGGTCTCTTGTGTGCTTTCCGTCCAGTCGCAATCTAGCTGGACTTCCCGTATCTGGCCCATTTCGTTGTAGGAGCTCATATTGAGTATCCTCTGGACAATCTTCCATGCTGAATCAGTGACGAGCTTGTTGTCACGGATATAAACTAGGGCGTTGACAGTAATGAACACTGTCGGCACAATCTCCGTATCCTTCGGCCGTTGAGATATAAAGGAAACAGTCCCAATCGGGACGATTCCCTCCTCGTAGGTAACAGGATTCTTCTCGTAATCGACATCGAAATATCGTAGGTATATCCTTCGTATGCCATTCTCCTTCAAGAATGCGGTTTCCTGATCATCTAAGTCGAACCGTGTTTTCCAATAATAGACGGCATTCTCTTTATCCCGAGGTTCCGAGGGGGGAACTGGAGGCTTGCTCTCGGCGCACCCGGTCAGGATCAAGAGCAGGGCAAGCAACCCCTGAATCTGTGTCTTATTCTTCATAATAACAAAGTTAGCAATATAATCGGATGAGATAATCAATAAGGGATGTCTTCGATGTCCGGCGGACGACGGAAGATTTTCCAATATACATCCAGATTGCTGAAAGTGCGGTTCAAGCTACGGGCTCGCTCTTGCTCTTCATGCTTGAGGTCTGACTTCATGAGCTCAATCTCAGCCTCATTATAATCGTCAGGAAGGAGGCCCAAAAGATGTTCATGATTCTTTGAAGGGTTCATAACGCATAGGCCTATCCGGAATTCTGACTTCAGCCGCTCGAACTCCTTCAAGTCACCCTTCTCCAGCACTCTCATCAGACGTGTTTTACAGTATCGGCTTGGATGCACATATGTTTTATGCCCATTTTTCTCTATGTAAAATCTCCGGTCTAGATGAGGCGGTTCATCTTCGTACAAGAAGTCTATATAGCCGAAAGGATCACCGTAACGCAGTGTGATACCGCTCAACTGTTCAAAACGCTTGATGGTCCAGCTATGCAGGATCCGGACAGGATTTCCGATGACTCCCCTGCTTTCATACTGTTCTTTGAGTTTCATGAACCTGTAATTGAGCCTAGACCATACTGGATCATCTTTCCCTCGCACCATCCGAAGATATGCCAGGCGTCCCCGTACCGTTTCGACCATGTGCGGACGGAAAATGACCGTATCATGTGTAACGCCATCATTTACTTTTCGCCATTCCATGCTATGTTTAAGAAACCGTGCATATGCAGCATCCACACCATACCGTTCCCAAATGTAAAGGAGACTCCCAATATCACGGATATACTTCCTGCACACATTAACTTTCCTATTAACTACAAGGCCGGTTACCTCCTGGCGTTGCCCCTTTTCCTGAAGGCGGAGTTTATCTTCATTCAACGTAAAGCCCTCATCGGCAATTATCCTTCGAAACTCCTTCAGGAAAGAATAGCCTTCCTGGAACACATTGTGATTGCTGCTGAATGTGATGTCATCCGCATAACGAGAATAGGTCGCTTCATAACGCCTGGCCAGTCCGGCGAGCCTTCTGTCAAGTCGAATGCATACGGCATTGGAGAGCACCGGTGAAGAGGGCGCACCCTGAGGAAGCGTAGCCGGCACTTCAGTCGGGTAATCTTCTGCTTTTTGTTCGATGCCGTCCCATCGATATCGCTGGATTTCCCAATGTATTTCCCGACCCTTTCGAGCGAGATCAGCATGCGCACAGCAGATTCCAGACAGCAGGTGCGCCGCCTCCGCCCCGAAAGAGAACGGAGGACGCATCAAGGCAGACGTCACTCTTTTTCGGGTAATGCTCGGGAAGAAGTCTTTCAGATCGGCGTTATACACGTAGTTCCGCCTTATGTGTTTTGTTGCATTGTCCACGACAGATCGCCCAGGGACGAAACCTGTCACGGAACTTGGGGCCTCGTAATAGTCCTGCAGCATCCTTCCCGATGACACCTGAAACATTTTCAGCATCCAGCCAGGGGACGATATTTCCCTCACCCCACCGGATTTCTTTGGAACAGTCTTATGGAGATAATTGATATAGTTCTTCTTAGGATTGGCGAAATGCAGCAGCTGAGCCATCGTAAACGGCCATGCGCCAACGCCATACTCGCAAACCTTCGCTACATTGAGCGCTTCAAGGAGCTCAATGGCCGAGACCGGACGTGGCTTATCAGTGGCTGTATCTCTCATCATATCATTTAAAATGCGCCTTAGACATACCGGGACTTTTTTCTAATAAAGAATGTCGGCAAAGCCGATCATATCCGCGTCCGTAACGGCAAAGCATTTGACGTTGCGGACGGCAGCTGCTGGGTACGCGTTCCTGTCCGGTTACCCGGACATCCGTCAACTATGACGGACGAAGGTCAAAATATCATCCCGGTATGTCAAAGAGCGCTAAACAATCTAAATCCTAGGCGTTATGATCAGTTTCATCGTAAATCCCTGGTTCAATGACTATCCCCCTCTCTTTATCCAAGAACAAATCAAATGAGCCAATATCACCGACTTTGTTCTTGGCAAGATCCACTTGGAGGATGTCTGTATTTCCGTCACCCATTTCAGGGGATAAGAATGACGGCCTATGCAGCAGGATTATCTTGTCAGCATAGTCAACAGCTGAAGGACAATATGCATCCAAATCAGTCAAGATAGGTCTCGAATAATTCTTCCGGGTTGGTCGTTTAATGAATGAGATGGCTATGACAGAAACCCCATAGACCATAGCAGCCTCTTTTAGACAAAGAAGCACTTCATCATCTTTTTCACGTAATGATTCAGCCCGTTCTACATGACTCATCAAGTGGATGTAATCGACAATGATTAACCTGACCCCATGTTGGATAATGAGCTCCTTAACCTTCTTCATAAACTCCTCCGGGGTCAATGCGCATGTATCATCAATATACAGCGGAGCTTTCGACAGTTTTGAAAGGGATGATTCCATTTGGAACCAGTCAGCAATCTCGACCTTTTCGACTCCGCGTAGCTTCCCATAGCCAACTCCCGATTCTGACAGAATCAATCTTCTCGTTAACGATACTGTGGACATTTCAAGAGAGAAAAAAGCTGTGGGAATACTAAAATCTACTGCGGCATTGCGTGCTATACTGAGTGCGAAAGCAGTTTTGCCAACTGCAGGACGTGCTGCGATTACAGTAAGCTCTCGCGGTTGCCAACCTTGGGTAAGTCGATCCAAAGACACGAATCCGGACGGGATTCCGTAGAACGGATCCTGATCCTTCTCAACAATCTCCAGTGTCTTATTAATGGCATCGCCAATATGAACTGGCGTACGCTCCAAATACCACTGCATAAACATTGACCTTTTGAACGATGGCATTTTAGTATAATTGGAAAACCTTAGAGTCCTCCATCTTTGCATGCTCTATAAACTTCCGCGCTACCTCTGCGCTGAAGTCTTCCCCATCTGCCAAAGGAGTTGCCAATTCGATGCATTTATCAAATTCTCCTATCTCCCTATGCAACTCGGCACAGAGCAGGACATTGTCAGCTTGGCTGTCTAATAGGGTGTCCACTATTGCGGCTCGTCTCTCTGCTATCGACTCAGGACATCTCTCGGGGCAATTCTCCCCTTCTCGGCCGCCGTATTTATCATTATACTTGTACAGCCACAGAAATAGCAACTGCATCTTATTCCCTTCTTCGAGCTTGCTGTTGTATAATTCGTCAAATGCATCGTTAGCTTGTTCGAACGAGAGGTTGCCAAAGTCAAATGAGAATGATTCTTCCCCAGTATCCTTAGGATCCCCGTCATTATAAAAATAATAGTGCCCACAAACTGGACAATGCTGGACGAATGACGGTTGCGGCAGCATTGGATAATCATGTTTGGAGTCAGACCATAATATCCCGCCAAAAGTATTACCAGAGGCGATGGATGCGACTAATTTATGACCGCCGCATTTAGGGCATGTCAGTCTGTATGGAGGACCTGGAGTCATATTTGAAATGGTTTTGTAGTGATTAATTATTACTTCATAAGGAAGGGGTAATTGTCAGTGCCTTTCAAGGCAAGGCAAGTGCCTCTAGCAACAGCTTTAAGAGGGTCTTCGGCAACACGGAATACAATATTGACCTTCTCAGTAAACCGCTTTGCGATACCTCGGAGTAGTGAACCGCCACCAGCAAGCCAGATGCCGTTCTTTACTATGTTCGAGTAAAGCTCAGGCGGAGTGCGCTGAAGAACCTTGATAATCTCGCTTTCTATCTTTGTGATGGTTTTGTCAATGCATGAGGATATTTCTTGATAAGAGATTGCCGCCGTAGATGGGTGAGCCGTGACAAGATTCTTACCTTCCACAATATAGTCCTCTGGTTCCTCATCCTCCGGTAATTCAGGTAGAACAGAGCCAACAGCGAATTTAATCTGCTCGGCAGTTGTACGTCCGATACTGATGTTGTGCTGCTGGCCCAGATAATCGACGATATCTGTAGTCAGTTCATTCCCAGCCACATGAATACTGGATGACTCGACGATACCACCAAGAGAGATGACTGCAATCTCCGTTGTCCCGCCACCGATATCGACTATCATGTTGCCGTTAGGAGCGGTCACGTCAAGCCCTATTCCCATAGCAGAAGCCATTGGTTCATATATCATGAACAGGTCATGCGCCCCAGCGTGTGCAGATGAGTCCCTGATCGACCGCATGTCCACAGGTGTGCTTCCTCCAGGAATGCCTATGACAATCTTGAGTGCCGGCTTGAAAATTTTGTGAAGCCCACCTTTCATTCCTGTCGCTTTCTTGATAAATCCTGTAAGCATCTTTTCGGCTGCATCATAATCTGCTATGACCCCGTTCATCAGAGGTCTGATGGTGTATAGCCGCGGCGGAGTATGTTCTTCGATTTGTTGTGCTTCATTGCCTATCGCATATAGCTTGTCCGTCTTGGATTCCAATGCTATGATACTGGGCTCATCAAGGACGACCTGGTCATCCTTGAAAATCACCGTGTTGGCCGTACCCAGATCAATGGCCAACTCTTGTCTGAAAAAAGCCATAATTACCGTCTTCTGTATGTATTCATTGTTCATTTATTCATGTTCCATGGAACAGCCGTCCGCATTGCCAGAGTTATTGCCTCTCCAACCAGAGCCACATCGGCGAGAAGGTAGTGACGTGTTTTTTTTCTAACAACAGAGAACCCAGCCCACTCCCCTGTCCGCAGGAACTGAGTCCTTGTTTTATCATCTCCGAAATAAGTTGCTCCTCCGATTCCGAAAGCCGTCCCACTGGGGCTAAGACCGAAGAGAACAGGCCCAGAGTCAAGCATATAGTATCCTCCATTGGAACCCTTGATCTTCTCCCGTAGGCCGGTGAACAGGCCTCTCTTGTAGAATGACTTCTTCAGCAGTTCATACTGTTCTCTGGCAAACTCCTCATCGACGAAAGTGAGGTAGTATACGCTGAGGGAGGTGTAAGACCCCATCAAGGCGCGTCCCTTCCCTTTACGCTGACTGGCTGTGAGAACTGATGCAATCAACCCCGTCTTTGGGTCCATGTGGTTAGCCTTCATGTTTGCCAACCATCCATCTACAACATCCCTATACTTGCCTCCGTTAAATTTGGCGTAATTGGAAAGGGAGACAATGGCAACGAGGACATCTGGAATAAAAACCGTAGACCCCGGGAAAGTTGTGACATTGTAATTTTGGCTACTCTTAAGTCTTCTCGCCATGGCTTCGCATAGAGAATCAAAAAGGCTGTCGTACCGCCCGTCTCCTCCAATTGTTTTATATCCGCTGATCATCCACGCAAGGAGACTTATGTAGGAGATATGGCTGTTGTTCCCTTTAAGGGATTCGAGCGGGTCTTCTCCCCAAGTGGAGGCGTCATACCATCTTATCTCCGGAGACATGGTAATCCGAATCAGGCTATCTATAGCTACCAGTGATTCTTCCCTGGTCTCTGGATAGATTATGGCAGTATTCACCAATGCTGCTGTAAACATTGATGTTGAATAGATCGCCCATTCTCCCTGATAATGAGCACCGATGGCAGAAGGCATTGCTTCAATAAGTTTCTGCGGTTCAGTAATCACTCTCTCCAATAGGAAATTGCGTCTAGAAAGAATGTCTTTTCGTTCAGTCTCAAACGAACCGATACTCTTTGTCATGACCGCTACCCAGATTGTCTTTGCAAGAATGATTACTAGGATGGTTGTCAGGATGATTAACAGGGCTTTCATTCGTTTCATGATTGGTTTGAATAAATGGCGACAGACTAGATTATTACCGGATTATCCCAACTCTGACCAGTCGGTGAACTTGCAATACTTCCTAATATCTTCGTACTTCAATCGACCTGCCATCTCCTGGATCAAAGACGCGAGAGGGACTTCGGACAGTTCTTTGGTGGTTTGATACCACTCCAAAGTTATCCCATGCTGTCCATCAGAGTCGTCGAATGTGAGCTGCACACTCATTTTGTTGTCTTTGAAGCATTTCCCCATATAATGTTTAATCCACCGTGCTGATTCCACCGATTTGTCCGGGCCGAATTCCAATTCACATTGATACTCATCGATGAGCTCCGGCTCAAAGCAGTAGAATCCTTTGAGTCTACCGGCCTCTATCAAGTCACGTCTTTCCTCGTAGAGAGAAAGGTAGTGATCCGTTCCGGCCGAGAAGCATCTTGCCTCCAGCACACATTCGAACGTGTAGGATATTCCCACACGCATTACATCTGCGGTTCTTCCATCCGCAAGTTTAACCATGAAACGTCTCGCGCTCATAATTTCTATCTATTTATATGTTTCCAGAATGCCGATATCGGGTTATAGTTTTGCCAACTCCTTCCAACTTACCCTCTCTTCTTTCTTCTTGCGACGTTCCTTAATCAGTCGGTAAAGGAACACCACCAGGTAGATGGTGATCGGCTGGACAATAAGCCACATTAGCGGACTGTAATACACGTAGCTGATTGCAAAGAAGAACATGCGCGTGGTGAGCAGCCTGCTCAAATAGCCCAGGAAGACATATATACAGGGCACGGCAACGATCCTCCTGAACCATACTAGCGAGCCAAGTTTCTGGCCAACCTCAGAGAACGCGAATTGTGCTACAAAGTACGTTGTTATGATAACCATCAATGGCTCAGCGTTAACCAAGATGGTTTCCATCATAAGTTCCATATCGGGATGCTCCAGGATGACGGGCCCCCATAAGAGTCTATCCTTGACTGTCGTTAGTGCTGTATAACAGAACACTGATAATAGAATCATCATAAGAGAAAGCCATCCTTTGTTTTGGGATGATGAGTAAAGGATCTTCGGAGGGATTAAATAACCTATTCCGGCCATTGAGAGATAGAGAGCGTCAGCGTATCCCCAATTCTCGGCATAGTGTCTATAAAAGTACATACTGTAAATAGAAGCCCCGGCTATAAGAATCTTGAACCACCACTTGGGATCTTTGATCCATGACCTAAGCAATGTCCCTACCCAGAAATATAGGATGGGGAAACAGAGTCCACACATGATTCTAAATCCCGGGAACACGGAAGGTTGGTCCCAATCCGACATCCTCGCAATGATATTGTTTGCCATAAGAACAGTGCAAATGGCTCCGCCAATAATGACGGCTGCATTGGTGTTCAATTCTTTGCTTGATTTTATGACCATGTTATGCTCTGTCATAGTATATTTTGATTGTGCTTAAACTAAAAAACTGATATTATTGACTTTATTGTCTTGCACGCTTGTCAGTTTGGGCCCCAATCCTCAAGCACTATCACATGTCATCTTTACCTTGGGATAGTCTCAAAAAAAACGATTTGTGATGGCAGCTGACTCAGTGATAATCTCAATATGATATCTAGCGACAAAGCAGGATAGCCATCCTTTGTCCTGAAGGTAACGGAATAGTCCTTCTTGAATATGGATACGGAACAGGCCGACAGTAATTACGGTGTTAGACTGTTTCGGGTATTGCATCAAAGAATAGATGCTGCAAGTATAAAGATCGCCTTCCTGCCAATCCTTGACGATTTGACAAGGATTTACTGCTATAGCCGTTTTATGCTCGGCGTTTTTGAGGGAGTAGGCTTCGTTCCCGTTCCAAACAAGTTTAACTGAAGACCCGATTGCCCTATCCTTTAAAGATTGCACGGCTGCCTTCATCCTTGGGGAGGACAAGTTCATTTTTAAGGAAACGGTATCATTCTGGGGGAAATGCAACATAAAGCATTCCCTTGCCGCCTGTGGCGACATGGGCCATCCTAGGGACCACAGAGCAACGTGCATTGTATAAATGCTGAACATCTCATATAGATTTAAGTCTTTCCCCTGACGTAGTTTCTCTGCCGATCGGTTCTGACCGGAGAATACATAATAACAACCGTTGCCGAACAACAGCATTAGAATACCTATTAAAGCGAGCACAAGCTTTTTCTTCATGATTTAGTGTCTAATAACGGCTGGCCCGCCTTCTGCCTTTCACGCCTTACAGGAAGGCGGGCCATCATACCGTTAGGTCATGAACTTCTTTTTCCTCGTATCCAAGGACTGTCAGGAGACGGATTGGCAAGGCTCTCCATCAACTGCGACATCGTATCTTCCTCTGAGTCGCGGACGGCCACTTCACAGGCGTGGCCGAATGCCTCGACAGCCTGCTCTATGATGACGAATTTGCTTTCCAATGCTCCGGTGAAAGATTCGCTGGAAACAGGAGACAAGCAAATCCGGAAGGTAACTGTATCGCTGGACTCGGCTCGAAAGACAACAACAGGAGTCCTTCGGAGGTTGACTCTGTCCATAGCATAACATATGATCCAATTCTCATCTTTGTACTCGAATTGATCCAGCGTGACTTTCTTCTCGATATAGATTTCGGGTAATCGGTCCGTATAGACGATATAGTTCTCCCCTTCCCGGACAATCTGGAACATCTCCGTATCCAGAGTGAACGGGGACAGGCCTGCCTGCATGAGGGCCCAGCCCACTTCATTGGATGTCAGGATTCCGTTCATGACAGCAGTTTGTTTTCCTGTTGGGCGGAAGGAACCATAGGATGTGCCTTCAAGGCGGCATTCCTCTTCTCTTCCACCATTCGGTTGTACTCTTCATTCATCACCCTTTGCCCGTCTTCAATGATGCCCAGGTATGATGTCAGGTTCGCCCGGAAGCTCTCGAAGTTCCGGTCCCGTGCGGCCACGAAGAATCGCAAGTCCTTGTCGTCATCAGAGAAGGTTGCCTTCACCATGACCAGACGGTCAGACATTACATGAGCAGCATCCCTGAAGATGCCCATCTCCCACTCGTTTGGATCAACCGAATAGCCTTTGACAACAAACAGGAGTGGAAGACGGCTGGCATCTACCAGATACTTTTCACCTTGGACTTTGAACCTGACGCAATCGTCATCTGTCTCCGGGAAGTATCCCTCGAACCGGATAGCGTCAGCTATCTTCTCCACCGTCAGTGGCTCCATTGTGGGTTTACCTTCCCCCGTGACAGGAATCCGCTTCAGGAGTTCCATATTGGTCTCCTTCTGCTGTTTCATATCACTCGCAAGTTTCCTGTAATCCATATGACGGTCCCACAGGAGGACACCAAGCACAACTGAGACGATTATGCTTATTATCATTGCTTCGGCCATATCCTAATGCTTGATAAGTAGTTTATTGTTGATATTGTCGATGGTGATGGTCCCGAAGCGCTCCATTGCGCTCTGGCCCAGCAGGAGCGGGGCCTTCTGGCTCTTCACGACCGAAGCGTCAACGTTCCGGAGGACAGCATCGCCGATCTTTACCTCGCGAAGGGTAATCACAGTACCGGCAGAAATTTCACCATTTGCAATCTGGTAATACTTCTTTCCCTTGACATCCTTCTCCGAGAGATAGCCGTTCTTGAGCATGAAGTTGGCCTCGACAGAAGAGATGGTCACATCGGATGCGCCTGTGTCGAAGATCATCTGGAGTTGGAGACCGTTGATGTCACAGGGAATCTCGAAAGTCCCGCCGGGCTTACGCGTCATCTCAATCTCAGTTACAGTCACTTCCCTATCCTCTTCTGCCGCCAGTTCATGCTCCTTCAGGTAAGCATCATGCTTCGCCTTGTATTCATCTACCAAAGCCACGAATACAGGTAGGTCCCTGACCGGATCCATATCGTCGTCGTCTGCAATGTGTCCAAAGTTCCGATATCCTTTCTCGAAAGCAGTCCTGAGCGATGCGATTGATTCATCCAACCTTCCCATCCGGGCAAAGAGGCAAGCGCGGTCATAGTAGTTCCCGTCATCTTCAGGATCAGCAGCGATAACCTTGTCCATCCATTCTTCCGCCTCTTTGTCCTTTCCCAGGAAATGCAGGGCGAAATGACGGCAGCTGCCGTTATTTACCAGCGTGTCTTTATGCAGGACGGTTTCGAAGTCCCTGTCGGCTGCTTCCTTGTCTCCCGCATCAAGATAAAGCTCCCCACGCATGAGATAGAGGTATGGATAATCCTGGCTGTTGTCGATACCCAGATTATAATCCTCCATAGCCTTCTTCTTGTCCCCCATCATCTCATAGCACCAGCCACGCTTATAGTAGGCATATGCGCCATCCGGTACCTCTTCGATAGCAGCGGTGTAATCTTTGATCGCATCGTCAAGCCGACCAGCCTGGAGATAAATATCGCCGCGGGTAACGAGAATCATCCAATCAGGTTCCTTCTCAATCAAGCCTCCCAGATATTCGGTAGCTTTGTCACTCATGCCCAGTTCGGCGAAACATTCGGCACGGCGGTAGTCAAGGACGCGATCCTTCCCATATTCCTCTTCCAGAGAGTCATAGCTCTTGATTGCTGCAGCAAAATCCCTCTGGTTCTCCTGGAAACGTCCCAGGAGATATTTCCACTGGGCGGGTTCTTCACTGTTCTTCGCCTTGGCTTTCATTGAGGCCACTGCATAGTTCGAGTTCTTTGAGAAGATGCTCAAGACCGTATCCAGCTGAGGATCATCGTCCTTGTCATAATAGGATAGAGCGGCATCGATTGCTTTATTGTGCTCACCGAGATTCCGGTAGGCTTTCATCTGGAACCGATAGACTTCATCATAGTTCTCAGCGTATTTCTGCGCATTCTCAAGGATGGTTACTGCTTCCTTGTCTCTTCCTAGTTCAATCATCGTACTTGCCTTTCCAACCATCGCAGCAGCATCCGTCTCATCTTCCTTAAGCATCGCATCGAAGACGGCGTCTGCTTCTGCATAGCGTTTAAGGAGGGCCAGAGAACATCCGTAGTCGAATGAGATGCTCTGAAGATTCTCCTTGTTATCCTTCTTGGCCAGACCATATGCCGTGCCGAGAGATTCACAGGATTTCTCTGTCTCATTCAGATCTTGGTACAGATGTCCTTTCCACCAGTGAAGGGTGGACATCGCAATCTCACTCTTTTTGGGTTTGTTAACTTTCAGTGCGTGATTTACGTCTGAGAGGGCCTTCCCGAACTCCCCCTTCTTCCGATTAAGACGGACACGAAGCAATAGCGCCTGGACGTTGTCGGGCGTTTCCATCAACTGTTTGTTGACGAGGTCAAACGCTTTGGCCTCATCCTGTTCCTCCTGAAGCGCTTCCCAAGCACGTTGGAGGTTATAATCGTTATCTGTTTTAGTCTTCTGGGCATAAGCCTGGCCGCAGAACAGGGTCAGCATAAGAACTGACAGGAGAGCGAAGATTTTGTTCATAGTACGTGAAAGTAATGCGTTATTTGCCTTATTTGACAGTGCAAAGGTATATTTGATAGGCGAAACCTATCTTCGCATTAATGGCCGCTCATAAGGTTAGACACAGACTTAATAATGAGTCGACCGACTTTTCTCTCCAAGCCTTGTTTGGTGGTTGGTATGCCAGTTACACGTGCGATCTTACGTTTAATAACGTCAATACCAAGTGCACGACTCGGAGAAAAAGATGTTCCGGGGATTCCTGCTATTTTCATAATAATCTTTGTTAGTGCAGCACAAATATAGAGGGTTATAGCGAAGCCTATTTTCGCCCTGCTCTAGAATGACGCATTCCATTAAAAAGACGAGTACAATTATACCCGAGCCACTTTTTTATAGTAGCCGGTGTCTTAATGAGTATTTTCAGGCGAAATTAGGTTTCACCAACGTGAGATACACGTTAGATCATACTCCGATTCTTTTCTGAACTGAATCTGGAGATTTCCGTATCCTTGCTATTATACGGTATTATGTTATTAGTTGTCTATATATGCAGATTCTCTTATGAGCATTGGTGCTTTTTTACCCATCAAGAAGAGCATAGTTATCCGCAGCCGAGCGCAGTATCTCGTTGAGATGGTTCCGCATAGATACCGGCTCTATTAGCATGATATTCTTTCCGTAAGACGCGAAGCGAGCATATAGTTCGTTATTTGGCCGACATTCGATTGAGAAAAAAGTCCAGTCTGAAAGAGACGGGTAGCGTTCTCTATAGTCCCTCTCCCATTCTCCATCTAATTGTATTTGCGAGGTGTGAATATACTTGGTTTGTATGTAGGGAAGAGAATCTTTATGAACAGCAAAATAGATTTCTTCAATAGGGACTTCCTTTCTAAGGGTAACGCCGATGATCTCATCAAATCTAGACTTTAAATCAACGGGAGTTTCTCTGTACGGAATGTCTTCCACATACTCGAAATCAGTATTGATTCTGTCGAGAGGAAAAGTAGCGATAAACTCCGGATCGAACGGATAGAATTCATCAGCAACCGGAGTGCAAAGAAGGAACCATCTGTCATTGAATTGCTTAAGCTGGTAAGGATGTACAGTATACTGCTTAGGCTTATGGCCAAAAACAGTATAAGTAATCCTAATGACCGATTTTCGAGATATGGCAGAGAATAAGCGTCCGAGCAGAGTGTCCGGGATCTGCAGACCGTCATTCTTGCTGAATGAAATAAGGGGTTGCTGTCCCGGGGTGGTTCCCATGTCAAGCTTCTTTTTCAAGAGCTCAAGCCATGTGAAATTGTCCAACCCGTCGAATTGTCCCAAACTTCTGAGAACTTCCCGGAGCACTTCCTCCTCGTCACTCGTCAACTCTTGATAGAACAAAGGTTCTGACTGGTCCGCATAACGGACACTCCCCCTCCGTCCAGCATTGCGGACGAGATCTTTACCGAACTCTTCTTCTAGCGTTTTAATGTCCTTCTGCACCATTCGAAGTGAAACATTAGGACACGCCCAGTTTACCTGCTCGTAAATCTGCTTGGTTGTATAGTCCCTATTGGGATCAGCGAGAAGGCGATCGATTATCCGGTATCTCGCCATTGCGTCTTTGCTTACTGGCATATTATTATTATTTTACACCGCAAAGATACTAACTCAAAACGAAATCTTGGTTCGCTAGAAACAACTTCGCTTACAGGTGCCAATAACCAGCGAGCAAAAGCCTATTTTTTGCGCTTCTCAAGAATCTCATCAACCATTCCATAGGCTTTGGCCTCTTCTGCAGTCATCCAGAAATCTCTGTCTGCATCTTCAAATACCTTATCATAGGATGTTCCGCTATGCGAGGCAATTATGGAGATCAATTCCTTTCGTGTCTTTTCAATCTCCTTAGCTGCAATAATAATATCTGACGCTTGACCTTGAGCTCCGCCGAGCGGTTGGTGAATCAGGACTTTTGAGTGAGGAAGGCATGAGCGTTTTCCATGTTGTCCGGCGCATAGTAAAACAGCTCCCATAGATGCAGCTATTCCAGTGCAAATGGTGGCGACATCAGGTTCGACTAATTGCATGGTATCATATACTGCCAAGCCGCTTGATACCTGGCCACCAGGAGAATTAATGTAAAGTGAAATATCTGCATTTGGGTCGATCGATGCCAAGAAAAGAAGCTGTGCTGTTATGATATTTGCGACATCGTCATTAATACCAACACCCAAAAAGATAATCCGATCCATCATTAAGCGACTAAACACATCCATTTGAGCAACATTCAAAGGTCGCTCCTCAATAATGGTTGGATTTACATATGCATTTACTGCTGCTTGATAGTCCCACAACGTAGTAGAACTAATTCTTTTGTCCAGACGGGCAAATTTATCAAATTCTGTACTGTTCATATAAGGTTAATCGAATGTAACAAAGTTAATTATTTCTTGTAATCTTCAATAAGCCAAACCTCAGTATCATGATGCAATTCTATAGCAAAAATGATTCTGGCAAATAAATAGAACCGTAGAAACAACAATGTTGCTGGCCGCGTCAAATGCCGTAGCCAACCTATTCAATGATATGTGTGTCCTATCGTACCGTCTGCACCCTACCGGTCTCTACGATGCTCCGAACTGCCCAGACCGCGAAGGATTGCGGCGATGAGCGGCTTGAAGACCAGGCAGAGGACGATGATCAGGACAAGAGTCAATGCATCTTCCATATCCTCAAACTTTTACTTTCCCTTTGTTTCAGGCCTTCCGGCCCCGGGGATGCGTATATTTTTCTGCTTTCGGAAAGCGAGCCCGTAAAGATGGAGGCAAGACGGAGACGGAGAAAACGCTCCCGCACGGGAGGAAGATTGTCCGTCTCCCCTGCCCGCAGGTCTGGCTTGACGTATCGTATGGCGAGCTTAGATTTGCAGAATAGGATATACGCTAATCAACGGGGCCGCAAAAGCGGAAGTAAGTCTTCCGGCTAAAGAAAAAGACGATGTGAACAGCGTTTATGATGACGGTAGCAGGTCTGACACTCGTCATTATCCTATTGAAAAGATCCGCCCCGGATGTTGTCCGGGGCGGCGCAGAAAAGCAAGCGGGAGCGGAGAACCCGTCTCCCCGACGGTTTACTGAAGCGTCCCGCCGATGACGCTGACCTGAGATGCGAGGATCTCGGTGACGGTCCTTTCCACACCGTTTGAGTCGGTGAAACGGTTGTTGCGGAGGCGGCCCTTGACCTCAACGCCGGCGCCTCTGACGAGGGTGGTGAAGTCCGGCATCCGGTCGCTCTTGAAGGCGGTGACCTGGTGCCAGGTAGTCTCGATGACCGCTTCGCCACTGCGGTTCTTGAAGGCGTGGTCGGTAGCGACGCTGAAGCGTGCCATCTCGGTGTCGCCGATGTTTTGGATGCGGGCATTCCCGATGATGCCGCGGAGGGTAACTGAATTGAGCTGTTCCATAATGTGTCTGAATTAAAGGGTTACTGAATAATTTCTGATGCCGCATCAGCGCC
>JAEEGF011132696.1_pt1 | contig 16661 bp, 17 predicted proteins | sample 9134171 | NCBI WGS metagenome assembly JAEEGF01 (sample SAMN16246542, study PRJNA631951) | gut metagenome | biome: gut microbiome; feature: rumen; material: AP-attached | host: Bos | place: Iran: Karaj | collected 2018-10
TAAGAAAAGAGTCTTACGGTGTTGGCGTTGAGAAGACATGGCCCCTTCACTCACCTATCGTTGAGAAGGTTGAGGTTGTTAGAAGAGGTAAGGTAAGAAGAGCTAAGCTGAACTACCTTAAGGGACTTACAGGTAAGAAGGCTAAGGTTAAGGAGCTTGTTACCAGATAATTTGTTATTTGAGAGGCAATTACTTTATAGTAATTGCCTCTTTCTCGTTTAATAGGAACCTGCAGGAATACTATGTTCAAGAAAAAGAAAAACACTTTTACATTTCATCAGAAGAAAAAGATAATTACCCCCAAGCTTATACGAGAGATCTTTTCATGGATCGTGGTAACTGCAGTTGCAGTGTTGATGGCTTTTGTTATTGTTACGGCTTTTGGAATGCAGGTGAAGGTCATTGGTGATTCCATGGAGCCCACTATCTATAATGGACAGGGCGTTCTTGTGGACAGGCTTATTTTCAAGCTGTTTGGGGCCAAGAATGGGGATGTGGTGGTATTTTTACCTAACGGCAATACCAATTCCCATTATTATGTTAAGAGAGTTGTGGGATGTCCCGGGGATAAGATTCAGATCATAGACGGCGACCTGTATGTCAACGGAGCCATAGCTGAGTCCGGGAACATCGATTATGATAAAATGGAAGATGCAGGAATAGCTGCATCTGAGCTTAAGCTTGGCAGCGGCGAATACTTCCTTCTGGGGGACAACAGAAACAGCAGTGAGGACTCCAGAAGTGCCAATATTGGCGTTGTTACCACCAGAATGATGGTGGGTAAGGCCTGGTTTAAGGTTAAGAATAAACAGATGAGTGCAGGCTTTATACTGAACTGATGATGTTTATGAAGATTATGAGGTGATCAGATGAATTTTCAATGGTATCCGGGACATATGACCAAGGCTATCAGAATGATGCAGGAGAACATCAAGCTGATAGACATCATAATTGAACTTACTGACGCCAGGATCCCTGCCGCCGGTAGAAATCCCGATATTGATGAGCTTGGTAAGAACAAGTTCAGACTTATTGTCCTTAATAAGGCGGATCTGGCTGACCCTGCCGTTACCAAGAAGTGGAAAGAATATTATCAGGAGCAGGGCCATTTTGTAATGGAGATGAACTCCAAGACCGGTAATGAAGCCGGTAAAGTCAAGGAGATGATCACATCCGCCTGTGCTGAGAAGATAGAAAGAGACAAGAAAAGAGGCATTGTGGGAAGACCCATCAGAGCCATGGTTGCCGGAATCCCCAATGTGGGCAAGTCCACTTTTATTAACAAGCTTGCAGGCAAGGCTTCTGCCAAGACCGGTAATAAGCCTGGTGTCACCAAGGGCAAGCAGTGGATCACTCTCAGTAAGAATATGCAGCTTCTTGATACCCCAGGTATTTTGTGGCCCAAGTTCGAGGATCAGACCATAGGTCTTCACCTGGCACTTATAGGTTCCATGAATGACGAGAATCTTGACAGCGTAGAGCTGGCCTGCGAGCTTATAAATATTCTGAAAGAGTTCTATCCAAATGCTGTCTATGAGAAGTATAATATAACTAAAGAGCAGGTGGATGAACTTCTGGAGAAGGAGTATCAGACACCTCTTAGTGCAGTTCTTTCTGCTATAGCCATCAACAGGAAGTGCTATAAGCAGGGAGCTGAGCCGGATATGGAGAGAGCGGCAGGACTTCTGCTGGATGATTTCAGAAACGGAAGACTTGGCAGGATTTCCCTTGAAAGACCATAAAATAGTGCTTCGGCACGGAAATGCGGTGTGACTATATGAATAAGGCATTAAAGGAAATACTTAACACGGTTTTATATTTTGCGATTGTTTTTCTGCTTACATTTTTATTTATTACCTTTGTAATGCAGAGAACAGACGTTAGCGGCCAGTCCATGGAGCCAACCCTTCATGACAAGGATTCCCTTCTTGTAGATAAGATAACCTACAGATTCAAGGCCCCGGAGCGCTTTGATGTTATTATTTTCCCTTACAGATACGGAGAAGATGAGTTTTTTATCAAGAGAATCATTGGTCTTCCCGGTGAGACTGTAAGAATTGATTATGACGGCAATATCTATATAAATGATGTGAAGCTCGATGAGAATTACGGAGCAGAGGTTATACTTGATCCCGGTAGAGCTGTTGAAGAGGTTACCCTTGCCAGTGATGAGTTCTTCGTAATGGGAGATAACAGAAATCACAGTATGGACAGCCGAGATGTCTCTGTGGGAAGCATCAAGAAATCTGAGATTTTGGGCAGAGCATTTATAAGAATTTATCCCTTTGACAGCTTTGGAGCGATCAGAAAATGAAGTCAATAGCAGAAATTAAGACCTGTCTGCAGGAAGCATCAAGCAGAGAGGAATTAGAGAGTTTTATAGAAGTTTTTTCAGATGACAGCAGAGCCGGTGTGGTAAAAATGGTGGATACCGCCAGAAAGAGGCTCGACAATCTTCAAAAAGAAATAGACAGAATTTATAAGATGAGCGAATACGAGAGGCAGAATGCTGAATATGGCTTTCTGTGCGGCATTGATGAGGTGGGCAGAGGCCCCCTGGCAGGCCCTGTATACGCAGCTGCAGTTATTCTTCCCAAGGACTGCGACATCTTATATCTAAATGATTCCAAGAAATTAACCGAAAAAAAGAGAGAAGAGCTCTATGATGTTATCATGGAGAAGGCGGTAGCCGTGGGAATTGGCTTTAACGAAGCTGAGAGGATTGATGAGATCAACATCCTCCAGGCTACTTATGAAGCCATGACCAAGGCTGTTAACAGCTTATCCGTTAAGCCCGGTGCTCTTCTAATAGACGCTGTGCATATTCCACAGCTGGAGGCCTACAAGCAGGTATCCATTATCAAGGGTGACGCCAAGAGCGTGTCCATAGCCGCCGCCAGCATTGTTGCCAAGGTAACAAGAGATAGGCTTATGAAGGAATATGCAGAACAATATCCTGAATATGGTTTTGACTCCAATAAGGGATATGGCAGCGCAGATCACATTGCAGCCCTTAAAAAGTATGGACCTTGTCCTATTCACAGAAGATCCTTTATAGGTAATTTTGTATGAGCAATATCACCAGCGTGACACAATCAAATGCTCCCATATATGTGAATGGCAATGATCTGCAGGAGCAGGGCCAGGGTCAGCAGAGTCAGGCACTGAACCTCAAGAACGGATCTACCATTCAGGGAACAGTTGTGTCTGTGACTGAGGGCGAGGACGGCAAGACCGCCATCATTAATGTTGGCAATGAACTTATCAATGCCAAGCTCACGGATGGAATGGGCCTTAGAGAAGGCCAGTTCCTCAATTTTATGGTGAGAGGTCAGGGAGGCGGCAGCGTCTCCATCACCCCTTTATATGAGAATACCTCTGTGGACCAGAGCACCCTTAAGGCTCTGATGGCTGCAGGAATCGAGATAAATAATGACACTGTTCAGATGGTAAAAGAGATGATGTCTGCATCTTTGCCAATCGATAAGAATTCCCTTCTGGAAATGAACAGAAATCTGTCAGCTTACCCCAATACATCAATATCAACCCTTGTTGAGATGAAAAGTCTCAATATTCCCATAAATGACAATAACCTTGCCCAGTACAGCAGCTACAAGAACTATGAGCATCAGGTTATAAACGAGATGCAGAATATCATGGACGAGCTGCCAACTGCTTTTAATGAGCTGGTAGCTGGCGGAGATGATAAGGGTGCTATTAATCTCTATGGGAATGTCCTTAAGCTTTTTACTGAAGGAGCTGAGGCCGAGGCCGGCCAGGTTCAGGAAGAAAATGCCCAGGTACAGGACGAAGCGGGACAGATACAGGGAGAGACAGGCCAGGTTCAGGGACAGGCTGCCAAAGAAGGCAATATAGCCCTTGCGGCGGAAGGTTCTACCGAGGAAGAAGCAGCTACGATTGGTAAAGAAGTTCCAAAGGATATACCCAAGGAGGCTGTACAGTCTGAGACAGCTGATAAGGATCAAAGCGTCAGATATAACTATAAGCTTGAGGGCTTTGACAATACCCTGAGGAATCTCGGCGTATCTGAGAAGACCATAAACAATCTCATGAATGCATCCAAGGAAGGACTTACACTTAAGGACCAGAGCGCTCTTTTAAAGGAGCTTTCCACACTTTTTGAAAAGGCGGATATGTCCAGCCCTGTGGAAACTGCGGCCTGGAAGAAGCTCTTTTCCGATGACACCTATAACAAGATGCTGAAGGACAATATTGAGTCCCAGTGGCTTCTAAAGCCCACGGATGTGGAGAAGAAGGAGAATATCGAGAATCTCTATCAGCGTCTGGGCAATCAGGCCAAGGCCCTGGCTGAGACCATGAACAACACTTTGGGAGCAGAGTCAAGGCTCTCACAGTCCGCCAACAACCTCAGTAATAATCTTGATTTTATGAACCAGATCAATCAGATGTTCCAGTATGTCCAACTGCCTCTTCAGATGACGGGACAGAACGTGCATGGTGATCTATATGTCTATAAGAACAAGAATAAGAGAATGAGTGAAGACGGCTCTGTAAGCGCCATTCTTCACCTTGATATGGAGAACCTTGGCCCTGTGGATGTCTATGTCAAAATGATAGACACCAAGGTATCCACCAATTTCTATGTTGCGGATGAGTCCGTGCTGGACCTTATCAATGACAACATTCATATTTTGAATGAAAGACTTGAGAAAAGAGGCTATACCATGACCGTTAAAATGAGTCTGCAGGATGAAATTGACGGTGATGATGCGGCTGTTGACGAGATGCTGAATGTTATGAAGACACCGGTTCTTTCCACGGCGTCCTTTGATGCGAGGGCATAAGATGGCAATGCAGAATAATCAGAAGGAAAAAGTGAAAACTGCCGTTGCTCTTGGCTACGATCCCAATGAAGATGGCGCTCCTAAGGTCATTGCCTCCGGTAAGGGAGCCCTGGCGGAGAAGATCATAGAGCAGGCTAAGACCAACAATATCCCTGTCCACGAGGATGACAAGCTGGCGGACACTCTTTCAAGGCTGGAAATCGGTGAGATGATCCCTCCTGAGCTCTATGAGGTTGTGGCTGAGATCCTTGTGTTCGTGGATGCTATGGACAAGATAAAGGCCAAGGATCACAGAAAATAGAATTAAAACACAAAATAAACACAATATTATGTTAGATTGGTTGATGAAATTATGAATAAAAGGAATACCGGAAACTGGTACGAGGACATGGCCTGTGAGTATCTAAGGCACAATGGCGCCAGAGTGATAAGGCGCAATTATCGTACCAGAAGCGGAGAGATAGATATAATCGCCAGAGACGGCGAATATACATGTTTTGTAGAAGTTAAGTATCGCAAGGACAGCAAGTGTGGCGGACCGGAGATGGCAGTAGATTACCGGAAGCAAAGACAGATTTCAAAAGTTTCAAGATCTTTTCTTTATTACATTCTAAAATCCGATGAAATTCCCATTAGGTATGATGTTATAGCTATAAACGGTGAACAGGGCGCTGTTTCTGTCAGATGGCTCAAGAACGCCTTTGACTATGTTGAGTGATGCTTGCTGATTGACGGGGGTATTTATGGATATTCAGATTAAAAGATGTGAAAACACAGAAAAAATGCTTATTGAAACCAAGAAAGGCGTTACCTATCTGCAGTTTCCAAGCTTGAAGGATATCGATTTTATCGATCATATCTTCAGTACAAGGCTTGGAGGCGTAAGTAAGGGCTGCTACAGCGAGATGAACCTCAGCTATACAAGAGGCGATGAGAAGGAAGCGGTGGATGAGAACTACCGAAGGATTGCCGATGTTATGGGTCACGGCAGGACTTTAGAGGACTTTGTCCTGACCTTTCAGACCCATACCACCAATGTTATGGTGGTCAGTGAGAAGGATAGGGGAAAAGGACCTTTTATCGACAGGGACTATACCGATATCGATGGTCTTATCACCAATGTGCCCGGAATAATCCTTGGAACCTTTCACGCAGACTGTCCGCCCATCTATTTTGTTGACCCTGTTAACAAGGCCATAGGACTGTCTCATTCAGGCTGGAAGGGAACCAAGGGCAATATCGCCGGGGTGACTCTTAAGAAGATGCAGGAGAACTACGGAACATCAGCTTCTGACTGCATCTGCGCCATTGGACCATCCATATGCGGTGACTGCTACGAAATCGGTCAGGATGTTGCAGAGCAGTTTGCGGAGGCTTTTACGGAGGAAGAACTTAGAGATAACGGTATTCTTGTACCATATCCCAATGGGAAATACAGACTTTTCCTGTGGAATGCCATTAAGCTGTGCCTTATGAAGGCTGGAGTAAAAGAGGAAAACATCATTGTGACGGACATCTGCACCAGATGCAATCCTGAGCTTTTGTTTTCTCACAGGATCCATGGAGAAAAGAGAGGAAATCTTTGCGCGTTTTTGGGGATAAAACGCCGGTGTTAGTGTTTGTTGTAGTTTTAGGAGTGTAAGTGTAACCATGATGGAAAATATTTTGGTTGTGGATGATGACAAGGAGATTGTGGATGCCATCGAGATTTATCTTGAGCAGGAGGGCTACAGGATAATCAAGGCATATGACGGTCTGGAGGCCCTTGAGATCTGCAGGGGCGTAAGGATACAGCTGGCTATAGTTGATGTGATGATGCCAAGAATGGACGGCATAAGGATGGTCAGGGAGCTGAGAAATTTCAGTAAGATTCCGGTCATCTTTCTTTCTGCAAAATCTGAGGATGCCGATAAGATCCTGGGACTTAACGCGGGAGCTGATGATTATATCACCAAGCCCTTCAATCCCCTGGAACTTGTGGCAAGGGTCAAGTCCAACCTTCGAAGATATATTGAACTGGGATACTGCGTGCAGAGACCCAATGTTTACTCTGTTGGAGGCCTTACGGTGGATGACAATTCCAAGGAGGTCTCAGTTTACGGAGAGCTTATCAAGGTTACTCCCATTGAGTACAACATTCTGTCACTGCTTATGAAGAACAAGGGAAAAGTATATTCCATCGAGCAGATATACGAGGAAATCTGGGACTGTGGCGGCGGCAGAGGCGACAGGACCATCGCGGTGCATATCAGACACATCAGGGAAAAAATCGAGATAAATCCCAAGGACCCTAAATACCTTAAGGTTGTCTGGGGCGTAGGCTATAAAATTGAGGATGATGAGATTGTAAAATGATGAAGTTTGTTACTGATCTGACATCTAAAGCCGGGGCCGCCATTTCTCTGGTTTTGGACAACGGGAATATTTTTATCCGCAGCACACTTCCCTTTTTTATCATAATGGCTCTTAACATCCTGCTTACAAAGATTGGAATTGCAGGTATTGCAGTTGCGGTTGTTTTGGATATTCTTGCTGGGATATACATCTACAGGCAAAATGTTGACAGGGAAAATATCATCAGCACCCTTTCCAATATCAGAAGCGGAGAAAATGGGAAAAGGGCTGATGTTCGCAGGTACCATGCAGAGAATAAGAAGCTTGCCAAGGCGGTTAATGAAATTGGCGACGGCATTAACGAAGCTGTAAGTATTAACATGAAGAATGAGAAGCTCAAGGCGGATCTTATAACCAACGTTTCCCATGATCTTAAGACTCCTCTGACTTCCATTATCAATTATGTGGACCTATTGAAAAGAGAGGATATTCCCGGCCAAAGAGCTCAGGAATATCTGAACATTCTTACTGTTAAGTCCAACAAATTAAAAGAGCTCACAGAGGACCTTCTGGAGGTATCAAAGATTACTTCAGGTAATATCAATATTTCTCTGGCAAAGATAAACTTTGTAGAACTCATCAACCAGACCATCGGTGAATTTTATGATAAGTTTGAAAAATGTGATCTCGAACCATATTTTTACTACGAATCAGGCACCATAGAGATAATGGCTGATCCCAGGCAGCTCTGGAGAGTTGTTGAGAATATCATCAATAATGTCTGCAAGTATGCCATGACAGGCACCAGGGTTCATATGGGCCTTGGCTGCATCACAGATAAGGAAAGTGGCAAGAAAATCGCAGTGTTTTCCATAAAAAACATTTCCACCAATGAGCTTAACCTGGATGAGACTCTTTTAACCGAGAGGTTTATGAGAGGGGATGTATCAAGGACCACGGAAGGAACCGGTCTTGGGCTTTCCATCGCCAAGAATCTCACTGAAGCCATGGGCGGAAGATTCAGCATAAGGGTAGACGGAGACCTTTTTACCGTGAGTTTGAAATTTGAAGTAGCGCAGTCTTAATAGATTGTTCATTTGACCCTGATATGACAAATATTTTATAATGGAATATAAGTATTTGGAGGTAAAATCGATGAATGGTTTCAGCTTCCGAAGAGCGGGGGTTCTTCTTTCTGCTGTTCTGGTCTTTAATTCTTTCGGTATGTTTGTTAATGCCACAGATGATGCGTCAGAATCATTATCTTTTGAAGAGGAGATAATTCTTTCTGATGATTCTTGTGATGTTCCCTGTGATGATTATATAGAGGACGAAGAGCCTGATGATCCCGCAGACTATGATGCCGGCGAGGAGTACTATCAGGAGCCTGAAGAATATTATGACGAGGAGTTGTTTCCTGAGGAGGAAATTTTCGAGGAATATCCCGAGGAAGTGACAGATCCTGATTATGTTCCGGAGGAGGCTGCAGATGAAGATGAGGCAGTTCCCCAGCAGAGACATAAGCGCGATTCTTACGAGCAGGAAGAGTATTTTACAGTAAGATATGTCAGCGAGGAGTGCGGTGTAATCGACCTTCCTGTTGACAATAACTATTATAAAAAAGGCGACACCGTTATGGTTTCCTATATCGAACCCATGAAGGAGGGCTATTCTTTCTGGGGCTGGAGCTTTACCGGTGATTCCTCCTGCGTTTATTCCGGTGGCTACAGCTTCGAGATTGAAGAGGATGTTGTTCTTTATGCCACCTGGGCAGTGGATGAGTACTTCTTCGAGAACCAGTACGCCGGAAGATACGACAATGCTTCCAACCCAATTGTGGCTTCCATCAACACCTATGTGAAGTCCCTGAAGGGAAGATTTAATCCTACTTTTAAGTACAATGGAGTGGTTAAGTCCATTCAGTGCTGCGCCTTAACTGACCAGATCTGGGAAAATGCCCTGGGCATCGGAAGATATTCTACACCTAACAACTACAAGATCATCGATTCCAAGAAAAAGCTTGGTAAGACCGATATTTACAAGTTCCTTAAGGCCAACAACGCTCAGCCCGGTGACATCATCTGGTGCCACGATCCTGTTAGCGCCAAGAAGTACAATATCACTCACTACATGATCCTTATGGGCTATGACAAGAACGGCATCACTATCACCGATGGATACGAGAGAAACGGCAAGGGAATCGTCTGGAAGAATAATCAGAGAGTTTCCTATACAGGAGATCACGCCAAGTATTTCTCAGGTAAGTGCTATATCAGACTCTATCATGTAACCAGAACAAATATGTAAATAAATATAGCCAGGGCAATTGCCCTGGCTTATATATTGCAAAAAAATCAATCAAAAAGTTCTTCCGGTGTCTTGCAGCCTGAATTGTACTTGCCGACGATCTCGTGGATCTTGTCTGTAGGCATGTTAACTGTAGACATTGAAGCATCGTGATTCAGGAAGTCGATGATGGTTGCAAGGAATTTACCCATATCTGCAACGAAGAGGTATTCTCTGGACTTAACATCATCATTCATGTATGTAAGGTTGGTTGTGATAACTGCATCGAAGTAGTTGTTCTTATAGCCTTCATCGAACTTGCTCATACCGTCGGTGAAAAGACCGAAGGTGGTGCAGATGAATACTCTTTTGGCACCCATGTTCTTAAGCTGCTTGGCTGTATCGATCATGGAGGAGCCGGAGGAGATCATATCGTCGATGATGATAACATCGCGGCCTGAGATGTCTGAACCCAGGAACTCATGCGCTACGATAGGATTGGTTCCGTTAACCACGTGAGCATAGTCACGTCTCTTGTAGAACATACCTGTATCTGCGCCGATAACGTTGGCAAAATATACGGCTCTGTCAAGGGCTCCCTCGTCGGGAGATATGACTGTCAGGTGATCCTTATCAACGATGAGGTCATCAATATGTGATAATAGAGCCTTCATAAACTGATAGGAAGCCAGGAAGTTGTCGAAACCTCCCAGGGGCTTGGCATTGGAGATACGTGGATCGTGGGCATCAAAGGTGATGAAATTGGAAATGCCCATGTCATGAAGCTCTTTGAACATCTGAGCTGCATCAAGAGACTCCATGCCGTTTCTCTTGTGCTGTCTTCCTTCGTAAAGGAAGGGCATGATAACGTTGATTCTCTTGGCCTTACCTGTGATAGCTCCGATAACACGCTTAAGATCCTGATAATGGTCATCGGGAGACTTGTGATTAACGTAGTTGTACATCTTGTAGGTGATAGAGTAGTTACAAACATCTGTAAGGATGTAAACGTCATTACCACGAACAGATTCTCTGATGGTGGCCTTGGCTTCGCCGCTGCCGAAACGATCAAGATTATAATTGATCATATAGTTATCCTTGACGTATCCGTGGAAAGCAGGATCGTTCTCAGGCATTTTGTATAATTCATGTCTGAACTGGGAAATATAATTATTTACGCTTTCTCCAAGCTCTTTTGCTGATTCCATAACGATAAGATTGAGTGGCGCTACAGGAATAGTGCCCTCAAGAGAGTGAAAATCCGGCATAATTGTCCCCTTCATTTTGGAAATTTCATAGTTTACCATATACTGTTTTATCATTACAGCTACTGACACGTCAAGAAATTTCATGTATAATGGAAGAAATAGCGGAATTGATTGGGGTGCTTTTTGCTTGTACATTAGGCACCCTAATTTTAAGCGTTTATTTATATGATTTAAGAGGAAGTACGATTGAAGAAATATAACGGACATAAAATAAGCCTGGTTATGCCGGGAAGCATAGCCGAGGAACTTAATATAGAACCGGGAGATGTCCTTCTTAAGATCAATGACGAGATTATCGAGGATATCTTCGATTTCCAGTATATGGTCCAGGAGGATCATCTGGATATCCTTATCAGGAAGGCTGACGGAGAAGAGTGGCTTCTTGATATCGACAAGGACTTTGATGAGGAACTGGGTATCGAGTTTGAGAACGGTCTCATGGACGATTACAGATCCTGTAGCAATAAATGTATCTTTTGCTTTATAGATCAGATGCCCAAGGGTATGAGAGACACCCTTTATTTCAAGGATGACGACTCCAGACTCTCATTTTTACAGGGTAATTACGTTACCCTCACCAATATGTCTGACAAGGACATCGACAGGATACTGAAATATCACCTGTCACCCATCAACGTTTCCTTCCAGACCACCAATCCTGAGCTTCGCTGCAAAATGCTGGGTAACAGATTCGCCGGTGAGGCCCTTAAGAAGGTAGACAGGCTCTGTGCTCCCGGAACAGGAATTGAGATCAACGGTCAGATCGTGCTTTGCAAGGGAGTAAATGACGGAGAGGAGCTTGAGAGGTCTATTTCAGACCTGACCAAGTATATTCCTAACCTTCAGAGCGTATCCGTGGTGCCGGTGGGACTTTCCAAGTACAGGGACGGCCTTTATCCCCTGGAACCCTTTGATTCAGAGGATGCCAAAAAGGTCATCGACAAGATAGAGAGTTGGCAGAAAAAGGTCTATGCCGAGCACGGGATCCATTTTATCCACGCCAGTGATGAGTGGTATTTCCTGGCAGGAAGGGAATTTCCTGAAGAGGAGCGCTACGACGGCTATATTCAGCTGGAGAACGGCGTAGGCATGATGAGGCTTCTGATAAATGAGTTTGATGAGGCTGTTGAGGATATCAAGGAGCGCTATGGAGATAAGCTCAAGGATTTCAGTCAGGAGATCTCCATTGCCACAGGAAGACTGGTTTATCCCTGCATAAAAGAGCTTGCGGATAAGGTTTCTGAAATTTCCCCTGGCATAAAGATACATGTTTATGAGATAATAAACGAGTTTTTTGGCGAGAGGATCACAGTATCGGGCCTTCTTACAGGTCAGGACATCATTAAGCAGCTTAAGGGCAAGGAACTGGGACAGGAGCTTTTTCTTCCTGAGAACCTTTTAAGAAGCGGTGAAGACTATCTTCTGGATGATGTGACTATAGGAGATATCAGCAAGGCTCTGGAGGTTCCCGTGGGGATTTCCAAATGTGACGGACACTATCTGGCAGCTATCCTCTTTGGGGTAGAGCCTGAGTAAATAGTTATTGATTTATTTTTTAAGTAAGGAATAGTTTATGAGCAGAAAAAATATTGTAGCAGTAGTGGGCAGACCTAATGTAGGTAAATCCACATTATTCAATGCCCTGGCCGGTAGCAGGATTGCCATTGTGCAGGATACACCGGGCGTAACAAGAGACAGAATCTATCAGGATGTGGAGTGGCTTAATCACAGCTTTACTCTTATTGATACCGGTGGTATCGAGCCTGATTCCAAGGACGTAATTCTTTCACAGATGAGAGAACAGGCCCAGATCGCCATTGATACAGCGGATGTTATCGTATTTATGGTAGATGTTAAGCAGGGACTTACAGATGCGGATGATAAGGTTGCAGACATGCTCCGCAGATCCGGCAAGCCTGTGGTTCTCTGTGTTAACAAGGTTGATAATTTCAACAGGGATTCCCTGGATGTTTACGAATTCTATAACCTGGGAATCGGCGAGCCTTTCCCTATCTCCGCAGTTAACAAGCAGGGTATAGGCGATCTCCTTGAGGAGGTTGTAAGCCATTTTTCCAAGGATTCAACCAATGAGGAAGAGGACGAGAACACCAAGATCGCCATTATTGGTAAGCCCAATGTAGGTAAGTCCTCTATTATCAACAAGCTCATCGGTGAGAACAGACTTATCGTATCAGATATCGCTGGCACCACAAGAGATGCCATCGATACTGAGGTTAAGTATAACGGCAAGAAGTACACCTTTATCGATACCGCCGGACTTCGCAGAAAGAACAAAATCAAGGACGAGCTGGAGCACTACATGATCGTAAGAACTGTAGGCGCCGTTGAGAGAGCGGACATCGCTATCCTCGTTATCAACGCTGAGGAAGGTGTGACTGAGCAGGATGCCAAGATCGCAGGCATCGCTCACGACAGCGGCAAGGCTGTTATCATCGCCGTTAACAAGTGGGACCTTATTGAGAAGGACAATCACTCAGTAAAAGAGTTCACCAAGGATATCCGCAATACACTGTCTTTCATGAACTACGCAGAGATCATCTTTATCTCCGCAGAGACCGGACAGAGACTGGTCAAGCTCTATGACATGATTGACATGGTAAGTGAGAACCACGCCATGAGAGTTGCCACAGGTGTTCTCAACGAGATCATGACCCAGGCGGTTGTTATGCAGCAGCCACCCAGTGACAAGGGCAAAATGCTTAAGCTCTACTATATTACTCAGGCATCCGTTAAGCCGCCTACATTTGTTATTTTCGTCAATGATAAGAAGCTGATGCATTTCAGCTACACAAGATACATTGAGAACCAGATAAGAGAGGCTTTTGGATTTAAGGGAACGCCCCTTAGATTCATCATCAGGGAGAGAAAAGAGGATAAGTAATCATGGTTGGGAATTTGTTGGTGGAGAGAATTATCTGTGCATTAATCGGTTATGTATTCGGAACTTTTCAGACTGCTGTTATCTACGGCAAGATGAAGGGTGTTGATATCAGAAGCGTTGGTTCCGGCAATGCGGGAACTACCAATACTCTGAGAGTTATGGGCCCCAAGGCGGGAGCAATCGTACTTCTTGGTGACATGCTCAAGTGTATGGCTGCTATTTTGGTTACCTACCTGCTTTTTGGCAGAAACAATCCGGCATACATTATCTTATACATGGCTTATACAGCAGCGGGAGCTGTTCTTGGACATGACTTCCCTCTGCACCTTAAGTTCAAGGGCGGCAAGGGAATTGCCTGTACCGCAGGCTATACCATTTATCTTGGTATTCAGTTCAACTGGCTTTTTATTCTTATGGGAGTTATTTCATTTTTCCTGCCCTTTAATCTTTTCCATATTGTGTCTGTATGCAGCCTTTTCTACTACACAGCGCTGCTGGTTATGACAATTATCTATGGACAGATGGGACTATTCGGAGCTATTCCTCAGGGAGCGCTTATTGAAGTGTATATCCTTGTGGGAATCCTGACCGCCCTTGCTTTTTATCAGCACAGAGGCAATATCAGGAAGCTCCTTAAAGGTCAGGAGAGAAAGACCTATATTTTCAAAAAGAACAAGATTGACTAATTGACTTCAAAGGGGAGAACTTAAATTTGGGCAAACAGATTGGAATCGTTGGAGCCGGAAGCTGGGGAATAGCTCTGGCTTATCTTCTTACTAAGAATGGACATGACGTTATTGTGTGGAGCAGAAGCCAGGAATCCGTTGACAAGCTTTCTGCATACCACGGCAATGAGGATAAGCTTCCCGGAGTTATCCTGCCGGACAGCGTGAGATTCACCTGCAATATTGAGGAAACAGTCAGGGACAAGGATATAATTGTTCTTGTGGTTCCTTCGGCACACATGCGAGAGACTGTTAAAAAGATAGCTCCTTTCATAGATCTGGATAATGAGGAGCACAAGCAGATAATCGTTAACTGCACCAAAGGCATTGAAGAAGATACTCTTATGGTGATGTCGGATGTTATTCTGGATGAGATCCCGGGCTGCAATGTATGTGTTCTTTCGGGACCTTCCCATGCGGAAGAGGTGGGCAAGGATATGCCCACAACCATTGTGGTGGGAGCCTTTGACAAGGACATCGCAAGATATGTTCAGAATACATTTATGAGCAATACTTTCAGGGTATATATCAGCCCCGATATGCTGGGAATAGAGATCGGCGCGGCTCTTAAGAACGTTATCGCGCTGGCTGCCGGAATGGCCGATGGTTACGGCTGCGGTGACAATACCAAGGCAGCGCTTATTACCAGAGGTATTGCAGAGATAGGACGCCTGGGAATGGCTATGGGAGGCAAATTTGAGACCTTCAGCGGACTTTCCGGAATCGGAGATCTCATTGTAACCTGTGCATCCATGCATTCAAGAAACAGACGTGCCGGAATTCTAATTGGACAGGGCAAGTCCATGCAGGAAGCCATGGATGAGGTTCACATGGTTGTGGAAGGTGTATACAGCGCCAAGGCAGCTCTTAAGCTTGCTGAGAAATATGGTGTGGAGATGCCTATAGTTAAAGGCGTTAACGATATACTTTTTGAAGGGAAGGCTCCTTCAGAGGTAGTAGAAGAGCTTATGATGAGAGATAAGAAGGTTGAGAGCAGTCTTCTTGACTGGTAATCATTTTTTAAGAAAAAAACAGATAACCCTGACGTGATTTTCAAGGTTATCTGTTCTTTTTTTAATTATTTTTCTTTTGAAGTCTTGGCGTTTTTGTGCTTCATTCTGTCATGGATATTGAGAAGAGTAGGCTGAATGACGTGTCTTATCACGGGGAAAATGATCAGCATGATAATTGTATCTGCAGGAAGCTTGGCAATGTTGGCAGCAATTCTCGGAACAACAATGGCCTTAAAGGCATTACCTGTGGTCATCATGATCCAGAGGGTATTAAGACCAAGATTGCAGAACAACTTAACAAGAATCTCAGCAACAAGAATTCTCCAGATTTTGATGGGCCTCTTATAAAAGAACACGCCGTAGATGATGCCTGCAACAATAGCTGTCAGGGTATAGCCCGGGAAATATGCGCCTGTGGGAAATAAAAACCATTTGATTATATCCATGGCTCCTCCGAAGATGGCGCCGATCCATGGCCCAAACAGAAAAGCTACAATTTCATTGGGAATATTTGAGAAACCGATTCGAAGATAATCGCCGATCTTGATGGTGGCAACGCCGTGGAGTGCTATAGCCAACGCGCCCATGAGACCACAGATACAAAGTACATAGACATTGGAAAGCTGTCCGAGTGATGAAAAACTCAGTCGATTTTTGTTTTTTTCGTTATACATAATTTTTCCTCCTCTGCAGTTTTTCCTTTAACCACATCGGAGGACACAGTATAAGCCTTTTGATGTAGCAGCGGGATGCGACCCAAAAACCGCGGAAACCACCTTGTTTCCTTCGTCCGGATGACAACTCCCTGTTCACCCGGCACTTGACGCTTAAAGGTCTACTCTGCATTTCTTGTTTTATTTTCGTGTTCATAATACTTTATTTGCTTTTGATATGCAAGTATATTTAGGCAATATTTGTAGTGATATTAGCAAAATATGATTTGAAATTTTTGTGCAAAAAACAGTAGAATGATTATTGCTAAAAATGTATGATGAAAATCGGGTAAAAACTATATTGTTTCATACAGATTGGAGGAGTTATGCAGTTTATTAATGTTACAGATCCTGAATTCAAGACCTATGGAAGAGTAGTTGAGGGATACGAGGTAGACCAGATCCTTAAGACTCTGGATGAGTGCTCACCACTTCCTGATGACGTTGTTTACAAGCCTGAAGAGGAAGAGCTTCACAAGCTGGCTCAGACTGAAGAGCTTGGAACAAGCCTTTTCGGTGGCATGCCTTTCCAGTTCGGATATTGCAATGGTCACAACACCAAGCTCAACTGCCTTGAGTATCACAGAGACAGCG
>JAEEGF012041555.1_pt1 | contig 16658 bp, 15 predicted proteins | sample 9134171 | NCBI WGS metagenome assembly JAEEGF01 (sample SAMN16246542, study PRJNA631951) | gut metagenome | biome: gut microbiome; feature: rumen; material: AP-attached | host: Bos | place: Iran: Karaj | collected 2018-10
AGGGTTACAGGTTCGAGCCCTGTAGGTCCCATTTAATTTAATACATATGGAGAGATAGCTCAGTTGGCTAGAGCACGCGGTTCATACCCGCGGTGTCGAGGGTTCGAATCCCCCTCTCGCTACGAAACAAAAAAAGGAATCCATATGGATTCCTTTTTTGTTTCGTAGCGAGAGGGGGATTCTGTATTCAATCAAACTGTGGGTTTACCGCGATGTCGAGGGGCGAGCGTGGTCCAGTGGACCACATGGTTGCGAGCCGACCGAGCCGGCAGGCGAGAATCGAATCCCCTTATAATATTCTTATACATAGAGTATAATAGTATTCAAATGGAGGTTACATTATCTCTTGTAGATAGTGACAATGGTATTTATAAACAGACTAAAATTATAGAGGTTGAGAGATGAAAAAAAGACTTTTCGTATTTACGTTGTGCCTTACAATTGCGTCCAGCATGATTGCCTGTGGAAAAGATAATGTTTCAGGAGAGGTTGAGCCAGAAGAGTTGGCTGATGCCCTTGAGGAGAGTAAATCTGAAAGTGAAGCAATTGAAAATAAAGATGATTCTGCAAGTGGAGAATCTGAAAATCTTCCAACTATAGAGGTAGTAGAGGGATACAATTACTCCGATGAATACAATGCAGCTTTTGAGCTTGATGATAGAGTAGGAGCCAACTATAGAGCTGCAGGAGCATCTGAAGTAAGTGAGTTTGCATCCTGGAAAGAGGGCTATAAGGCTTTAGTAGAGGATTTGAGTAGCGAGGATAGTGTTAGCTTTTCATTGATTTATGTTGATTCTGATGATATTCCTGAGCTTATTTACAAGGTTGATGATTCAGATATAGTAATAGCCACATTTACTGGCTCTACAGTAAACCTACTGAGTGGACAGATTGATGCTGTTTCATATGTAGAAGGTGATAATGTGCTTTTGGCTACAGAGCATGTGGATGCCAATACATACAACAGCGTAGTTGCTATCAAGGATGGTTATTGGATTAATATTGCTTATGGTACTCAGGGGCCACTTGATCCATGGGCAGAGGATAGCTTTGATGAAAACGGAAATGCGATAATTTCTTATTGGGAGATAAATGGAGAAGAATTGGCCAGTCAGGATGAATATGATGAGCTGTTTGGTAAATACTATGATTCCTCATTTGGCAAAGAAATCACTGAGTTTAATGCAGATGCCTCCCAAATACTAGAACAGATTGAGGCACTTTAATGTTAAAAGATAAAGATATAAGGGAGCCACTATTCGAGTTTTTAGAGGAATCCTACGGTAAAACACGAATCATCGAGGAAAAGATGATGGGAAAATCAAGGGCAGATGTGATTATGATAATTACCGATGCTCTTGTAGGAATAGAAATAAAATCTGATGCGGACACCTATACAAGGCTTGAAGGTCAGATAAAAGACTATGATAAATATTTCGATTACAACATAGTGGTAGTTGGCTCAAGCCATGCAATGCATGTGGAAGAGCATGTTCCAGATTATTGGGGGATTATTACAGTTGATGAAGTAGATGAAAAGCCTGATTTCTATTTTTTGAGAAAGCCTGAATACAATAAAAAGGTAAAGCTTAATAGAAAGCTGGAATTGCTATGGAGGCCTGAACTAGGAATCCTTTTACAAAGACTGGGAATGCCAGAATATAAGGCGCTAGGCAAACCTACAGTTCGTAAGAAGATAATTGAATGGACAAAGACTCCACCTACAAAGACTGAAATAACCCGTATAAAAAGAGCTGCAAAGGAAGCGGGAATGGAACCGGTGATTCCAGAAACCAAGGTCGACCCTGCAGATGTTAGTCATGAGATTAGTGAGCTTTTATTTGAAAGAGATTATGAAAAACTTTTGGCTGAGATAGCGGCTTTTAGAAAAGCGAATAATCCAAGAAAAAGAGGTCCTAAGAAAAGGACCTCTATCAAAAGAACTAGGCGTGCTGGTAAATAGGAAATTTCAATTCAATAGTGAAGGTATCCAAGGTGGTTTTAGTTACGCTAGAGCCACCTTGTCTTTTCATTAGGCTATTGATACTGATTAGACCGATTTTGGCACTTTCATTTTTTCTTGGAACTGAACGAATTTTGTTGGAAATTGAAAGTGTGGCAAATTCCTTGTCACATTTGAGGCCAACATGAACAGGTTCAGTTTCATCAGCATATTTATCTATGTTCGTAAATACGTTGTTAAATACTCTTAAGATATCATCCGTATTTACGTTAATCTTAAAGGCTCCAGTTGGTTCACCATACTCAAAGTTGAAACCTTGCTCTATTAGTGGAAGTGATAATTCGCTTATTATCTGCATTAGGAAATCGATGCCATCATAGCAGGTAAGTGTTTCCTTTGAACGCTCAGGATGAGGATCAAATGCAAGGAAGTACTCAAATAATCTGTCGGACATTTCCTTTATTTGATAGCAGGTATTTAGAGCGGTGTTTACATATTTATCCAGTTCGTCTTCTGAATGATAATGGTGTTCCTTTAGAATTTCTAAATATCCCATCTGTGTGGTAAGTGGAGTACGCAAATCGTGAGAAAGAGCAGTGACAAGGCTGTTGTTAGCCTGTATAGCTTTCTTTTCATTTTCGATTTGGTTTGCAACAGCTATACTCATTGAATTTATGTTATCTGCCACATTGGAAATCTCATCATTTCCTTTGACGGGGATACGGTAGCTTAAATCTCCACCTGCCAGAATTTCTATTCCGGAAGTAACCTCGTTAATATATCTGATTTTTTTTCTAACTAAAATAGTGATTATAACAATAATGAGTAAGGCACTTATTGCAATATTTGCAAACTGAATTTTCGAGTATAAATCATATTTGAAGTCCTCAAACACATGCATCTGGCACTCTCCATCAGATAAGGTGATGGTGTAGTCGTATGCATAAGGATTATATTCGTAGGTCTCATCAATTAGTTCTGCGTCAGCTTCTGATATTTCTGTAGCTGAATCTAAAGAATAATCCACGTAAAAATTGTATATGATAACTCCATCATGCTCTAAATAAAAGTACATAAGTGGATGTGACTTAGACCATTTATAAATAAGGGTTTTGTCTTCGCTAGATATTTGGTTTTCATCAATATATTGCTGAAAATCGGTTACGGATGAATCTAATCGAGATGGTATATAGACCTCATCCGCCCATTTTGAAAAATAGATAAGTTCATTAACCTGTTGTAGCAAGAAGAATGAAACACCACCAATTATCAAGGAAAAAACTATGGCAATCCACAGTTCTAGATATAAGGATTTAGAAAAGATTTTTTTGAATTTTCTCATTGTAGTTTATATCCCTTTCCCCATACTGTGAGAAGATGAACTGGGTTTGATGGATCATCTTCGATTTTTGTGCGAAGATTTCGGATGTGAACCATAATGGTAGCGTTGGAACTGTAGAAGTATGGCTCATTCCATATAGTTTCGTATATAAGCTGGGCTGGGAAAACACGCCCCGGGCTTTCTATTAATAGCTTGAAAATCTGGTATTCTAATTCAGATAAATCGATAGCCGTTTCCAGGCCATCTGGGCTGATAACAAAGACTTCATTTCTGTCCTTTGCCACTTTAAAAATGTTATAAGTGTAGTAGTTGTCTGAGACAGCTTCCTTTTTGCCCTGATATACATAGTAGCGGCGGAGCATGGATTTTACACGGGCAGTAAGCTCACTATGTGAAAAAGGCTTTGACAGATAATCATCGGCCCCTATAAGAAGGCCCAGAGATTTGTCAGAGTCAGTTCCCTTTGCTGTAAGAAAGAGTATTGGCATTTGATATGTTTTTCGAATTTTCTTGCACACATCCAGTCCAGAAATGCCGGGCATCATAATATCAAGGATGATTAAATCGATAGAGTCGTCCACCATAGTAAGTGCAGTTTCGCCATCGCAAGCCTCTAGAATCTGATAGCCTTCACTTTCTAATAATATATGTAGAATATTTCTTATTTCCTCGTTGTCATCCACAACCAGTATCTTTTGATTTCCCATATCCACTCCTATAAAAAGATAGCTTTATCTGTTTGTATAGTAACACAAAAGCTGTGAATAAATAGTAAAAAGTAATTTCTTTAGATTTCTTTAGATTTACTTAAGGTATTTCTTAAGAATCAAATGGCACAATAGCATCTGTTGATAGAAATCACATGGAGGGAAAAAATGAAACTTAAAGAGATACTTAACAAATTGAATTTTACCAACAAATTATATGAAGAAGAATTTTTAGATGAAGAAATAGATGAAAGTTTAGATGAGGAAATGTCTGCAAAGGACAGAACTTTCTTTAAGAAGATGAATAAAAAGGTTGTAGCTTGCATGATAATTGCAGCCCTTGTTATTTCATCTGTTGCAGGAGTAGCTGGATTTAAATATGTAAAGGCTAATGCTAAGGAAACAGATAGCGAAGCTATTACGATTGAAGTGACAAAGCAGAACATAGAGAAGACACTTAGCGCTACAGGAACGATTATTTCTGCAGAGGAAAGCGGACAGTTTGCTACAACTACAAGCTCATATCCTGTAGAGGAGGTTTATGTAAAGGTTGGAGATGTTGTAAAGAAAGGTGATCCTCTTTACAAGCTTGATATGACAACTATGGAACAGACACTTTCATATCAGCAGCAGGCTCTCAATATTCAGAATCAGCAGAATGAAATTGCAAAACAGAATGCAAATCAAGCATTAACTGATGCTCAACGAAATGGAGCAACTCAGATTAATGATTCAAATAGAAATCTTGAATCTGCGCAGCAGGACCAGAACACTGCAAACAGAAATAAAAAGAACGCAGATAATAACCTTACAACTGCAAGCAATAGTGAAAATGAAGCAGAGAGAGCTAAGGATTCTGCCAGCGCTACACTTGCAGCTGCACAGAAGAAGGTTGATGACTTAAATGCAAAGATTACTGATTTAGAGACTCAGATTGCCAGTGCAGAAGATCCAACAGAATTAAACAATCAGCTTACACAGGCAAAGACAGATTTAGAGACAGCAAAGACAGAGCTTGCTACAGCTCAAAGTGATTATGATAGCAAAAAGAGTGCATATGATAGTGCAGTATCAGCTACAGAATCAGCAAGACAGTCAGTTCAGTCTGCATCAGATTCTGTAGCATCAGCCAATCGCTCTGTAGAATCTGCTCAGTCTAGTTTGAATAATACAACAGAGTCAGCAAATTCTAGTGTATACACTCAGGCACAGGCTGCTAAATCAAATGAATTATCAGCACAGTCAAACACTTTATCAGCAAAACAGGAGATTGAAAAATCTCAAGAAGAGCTTTCAAAGGCAACAGTATATGCATCACAGGATGGAACAGTTACTAATGTAAATATAGTAAAAGGCCAGACATACAGTGGTACAGATGCAGTTGTAATTGATAATGTTACAAGCTTAAAGGCAACAGCTGATATAGATGAGGCACAGATTCCAAGTATTCAGGTAGGACAGAAGGTACAGATAAAAACAGATGCTACAGGAGATGAGGTATTAAACGGTACAGTTGTATTTGTTTCACCTACAGCAACAAAGAACAGCACTAAAACTACAGACGCCACATCTACTACAGCTTCTGTATCAAAGAGCAGAGCTACATACAGAGTAGATGTACAGATAGATGATTCCAATGAAAATCTAAGACTAGGTATGACAGCCAAAATGACATTTATTACTGCATCTTCCGAAAATGCAATTGCTGTGCCATCATCAGATATTAAGACTTCAGATGATGGAAGCAAGTATGTGGTGATTCAGACAAAAGACGGAAGCGCAAAGAACGTTACAGTGACAACAGGAATTTCAGATGACTTCTATACAGAGATTACAGGTGGCGACCTTAAGGAAGGTGAAATGATAGTTGAGTCTGATATGGATGAAAACAGCGCCGATGCAACATTAGAGTCAATGGGAACTGATGGAGGAATATATTTTGAGTAATGATATTTTATTATCTGCAAAAAATATAAGAAAAAGCTATTATATTGGAACTCCAAATGAGCTGGAGATTTTGCATGGAATAGATTTGGATATTCACAAAGGAGAGTTCGTTTCCATTGTTGGCCAATCAGGTTCTGGTAAAAGTACTCTGATGAATATTCTAGGTATTTTGGATAGACAGACTTCGGGAGAATATATTCTTGATGGGATTGATATTTCAAAGGCTCCAAACAAGGCCTTATCTGCCCTTAGAAATAAGCATATAGGATTTGTTTTTCAGACATATAATCTAATAGCTAGAACAGATGCTATTGCAAATGTGGAGATGCCGATGCTATATGCAGGTATTCCAGAAAAGCAACGCAGAAAAAGAGCCATTGAGCTTTTGAAAATGGTAGGAATGGAAGAGCGTATGCACCATACTCCTGACGAGTTATCAGGTGGCCAGAAGCAGCGTGTAGCTATAGCAAGAGCTATGGCGAATGACCCGGATATTATTCTGGCAGACGAGCCAACAGGTGCTCTTGATTCAGGAACAGGTAGACTGGTAATGGATATATTCCACGAGCTACATGAAAAACAGGGAAAGACGATTGTGCTCATTACTCATTCAAATGAACTTGCAGCAGAGACTCCGAGAATTGTAACTATTAGCGACGGAAATATTATTGCTGAGAAAAAGATGGCCTAAGCGGCTTGAAAGGAATAGATATGATTAAAGAAAACTGTAAGCTTGCTTTGCTTAGTATAAAAGCTAACAAAATGAGAGCTTTTCTTACAATGCTTGGTATTATCATTGGTGTTGCAGCAGTTATTGCTATTATGACAGTGGGCAATTCGATGACAAAGGGCGTACAAAAGCAGCTGGAAAGCTATGGTGTTCAAAACATTACCATATACGTTAATCCAATTGATTATAACCAGGAGCTTTCAGAGGCAGATTATCAAACTATGAAAATCACTCCGGAAACACTTCATAAACTTGCAAATCAGTTTAAGGGCAAGATAAGTGCAATCTCTGTTGAGGCTAGTGCAGGCTCGGGGACAGTTATCAAGGATGCAAACAAGGCCAATGTAGATATTACAGGAGTCAGTGCGGGATATTTTAAAGCAAACAATATAAAATTAAAGGGAGGCAATCTATTTAACGAGTTTGCATATGAGCAGGGGAAGAATACTGCTATTGTGGCAGACAAATTTGCAGAGCAGCTATTTGGAACAAACTACTCAATTGATGATGTGCTTGGAAAAGAGTTTGAAGTAAATATTAATGATGAATACATGAATATTACTGTAATAGGCGTATATGAGTATCAGCAGTCTGGAAGTATGATGCGAGGTAGCAATAAAAATATCAGCACTAGTGTATACATCCCACTGAAGACTGCATGGAATTATTCTCATGACGAAACAATCTTTGATGCCACAGTGGTTGCAGCAGAAGGTCAGGACCCGGTAGCCTTATCTACAGAGATTAAAACATATTTAACTGATGCTATGGCAAACACATTGGGAGATAAGTTTTATATTGATGCCTATAGTAATCAAACTATGATTCAGGAGAATACAAAAACTATGAATCAAATGACTCTTGCTATTTCTATGATTGCGGCAATAGCATTGATAGTTGGTGGTATAGGTGTAATGAATATTATGACAGTATCAATCACTGAGAGAACTAAAGAAATCGGTACAAGAAAAGCGCTAGGGGCTCCTGATGGAATGATAATGCTACAGTTTATAAGTGAGGCTATTATCATTTGCTTGATAGGTGGAGTGATTGGAATAGTGGTAGGACTATTACTTGGTAATATCGCTGCCCACTTTATGGGATATACGCCAGAGGTTTCAATTGCAAGTATATATATGTCGGTGGGATTTTCTATGGCAATAGGTGTATTCTTTGGATATTCGCCAGCAAAGCATGCTGCAAATATGAATCCGATTGATGCATTAAGATACGAATAAAATGAATATTATGCATGTTATTAATAGCTTCGATGAATATCGGGGCTATTATTTTATATATTTATTAAATTTACTCTTTATTTTTTATAATTATGTGGTATTATGTTTTAGTATAAAAATACATTATTTAAGAATAATTATACGAAAGAGAGACGGACTATATGAAAAAGAAAGCTACAATTCTTGCATGTATGCTTGCGGCACTTTTTATTGGCTGTGGAAGTGCTGACAACACAAAAACTATTTCATCTATCGATGATTTAGAGGGATCAAAAATCGGTGTTCAACTTGGAACAACTGGTGACATTTATGCCAGTGATTACGAAGGAGACCAGGCTGGAACAACAGTTGAACGTTACAATAAAATCACTGATGCAGTTCAGGCTTTAAAGCAGGGTAAAATCGATTGCGTTATAGCAGATGAGCAGCCAGCAATTGCCAGTGTTGAAAACGAGGGTTCACTAGTTATTTTGGATGAGCCATTTGCATTGGAAGAATATGCAATCTGTATTGCAAAGGATAATGATGAGCTTTTAGAGCAGGTTAATGGTGCTATTGCTGAGCTTCAGGAAGATGGTACTTTAGACCAAATCATTTCTAATTACATTGGAGATGATACAAAGGGTAAGTTCCCATATGAATCACCTGAGGGAGTTACATATGACAACGGTACAATCGTAGTTGCAACTAATGCTACTTTTAAGCCATATGAATACTATGAGGGTGGCGAAGTAGTTGGTATCGATATGGATATTATGCATGCCATTGGTGATAAGCTTGGTATGAGCATCGAAATCGAAGATATGGAGTTCGATTCAATTATCAATGCAGTTAGCTCTCATAAGGCTGATGTTGGTATTGCAGGTATGACAATGACAGAAGAGCGTGCAAAATCTATTAATTTCTCTACATCATATATCACATCAAAGCAGGTTATGATTGTTAAGGATGCTAATGCAGCAGCTGACGGACAGACATTTACAGAAAAACTTTATGCGAACTTTGTAAAGGATGGCAGATATCAGTATCTATTAACAGGTCTTAGAAATACACTTGTAATTGCTCTTTGCGCAGTTATTATTGGTGTACTTATAGGTTTCTTTGTAGCAATCATTCGCGTCTCTTATGATAAAACAGGAGCACATGTAATTCTTAACGGAATATGTAAAGTATATCTTACTATCATTCGTGGAACACCTATGATGGTACAGCTTTTGATTATTTACTATGTTGTATTTAAGTCAGTTAATGTTTCGAAGGTACTTGTAGCAATCATTGCTTTTGCTATCAACTCAGGTGCATATGTAGCAGAGATTATGCGTGGTGGTATCATGTCTATCGACAATGGTCAGATGGAAGCAGGACGAAGCCTTGGTCTTTCACACAAGCAGACAATGACAGCAATCATTCTTCCACAGGCTATCAAGAATGTACTTCCAGCTTTGGCCAACGAGTTCATTATGCTTATTAAAGAGACATCAATTTGTGGTTACATCGGCCTTACAGATTTAACTCGTGGTGGTGATATTATTCGAAGCCAGACATACGAGGCTTTCCTTCCACTTGTTGCTGTTGCATTCGTTTACCTCATTATCGTAGAGTTGCTTACAGTGCTTGTTGGTAAATGGGAAAAGAGCTTACGCAAAACAGAAAGAAAGGCTGATTAAGGAGAGATAGCATGAGTGAAGTATTAATTAAAGTAGAAAACTTATCAAAATCATTTGGAAAGAATGAAGTTCTTAAAAATGTAAATATGCAGATTGAAAAGGGTGAAGTTATTGCTATCATCGGACCATCAGGATGTGGTAAATCTACATTCATTCGTACATTAAATCAGCTTGAAAATCTTACAGATGGAAAGATTTATCTTGATGGTGAGGATATCACTGCAAAGGGAGTAGATATAAATGATGTAAGACGTCGTGTAGGTATGGTGTTCCAGCACTTCAACCTTTTCCCACATCTTACAATTCAAAAGAACCTTACACTTGCTCCAGTAAAGCTTGGACTTATGAGTGAGGACGAGGCAAACAAGAAGGCTACAGAGCTTCTTGAAAGAGTTGGTCTTGCAGATAAGGCAAATGCTTATCCAGACAGCCTTTCTGGTGGACAGAAGCAGCGTATTGCCATTGCACGTACACTTGCTATGAATCCAGAGGTTATTTTGTTTGATGAGCCTACATCTGCACTTGATCCTGAAATGGTTGGCGAGGTTCTTAATCTTATGAAGGAACTTGCTGATGATGGAATGACAATGGTAGTTGTTACACACGAAATGGGATTTGCAAGAGAAGTAGCTGATAGAGTACTTTTCTTCGACGAAATGGGAATCAAAGAAGAGGGAACTCCAGCAGAGATTTTTGATTCACCAAAGTCTCAGAGATTACAGGACTTCTTATCAAAAGTACTTTAGTTTTTAAGATAAATGACTATAATAGTATTGAGCATTAAAAGATAATGGAGCAATACGATTATGGAATCAACACTTAGACGCACATGGGCCGAGGTTAATCTCGACGCCATCGCATATAATTACACAAAGATTCGTGAAAAAATAGGCAGTGATGTCAAGTTTCTTGGCGTAGTAAAAGCCGATGCATATGGACACGGAAGTATTCAAGTTAGTCAGCTCCTTGAGGAATTAGGAGCTGATTATCTTGCTGTCAGCAGTGCAGATGAGGCATTAGAGCTACGCGTAAATGGCATCAAGATGCCTATTCTTATTTTAGGCCATACTCCAAAGGAGCAGGTTCCACGTCTTATCGAATACGGAATCACACAGGCCATCACCTGTAAAGCAAAGGCTGATGAGTACAGTGCAGAAGCTGTAAAGGCTGGAGGTGTCTTAAAGGTTCACATTAAAGTGGATACAGGAATGTCTCGTTTAGGATACCTTTGCGACAACGGTTATTTTGATACAGGCGTTAGCGGCATTGTAGAAGCATGCAAGATGCCAGGTCTTGAGGCAGAAGGAATCTTCACTCATTTTGCTGAGGCAGACGAGTTTGGTCAGGCCAATGATGACTACACAAAGCATCAGTTTGAGCTATTTACCAAGGTTATCTCTGCTGTTGAAGAACAGCTTAATCATAAGTTTAAAATCAGACATTGTGCAAATACAGGTGCAGTTGCCAGATTCCCTGAAACATACCTAGACATGGTGCGCCCAGGCCTGCTATTATATGGATACGGTGAGTTCGCTCATCAGATGGGACTTCGTCCAGCTATGACTATGAAGACAACTGTCAGCACAATCAAGATTTATCCTGAGGGAACTGCTGTCAGCTACGGCGGAATGTTTGTTACAGACAAGCCAACACGTATTGGCGTTTTGCCATATGGTTATGCAGATGGATTTCTTAGAAGTCTTTCTAATAAATGTTCACTTTACACAAAGGAAGGTCCAGCAAAGCTTAGGGGTAAAATTTGCATGGACATGTGTATGATTGATATTACTGATATGCCTACTGTAGACGTAGGAAGTGAAGTTGAAATATTTGGGGAGAAGAACAGTATTGATGACTTAGCTGCTTGTGCAGGTACTATTCCTTATGAATTAACTTGTGCAGTTAGCAAACGAGTTCCTCGAGTTTATTATCGAAATGGGGAAGTTATTGATCGTGAGTTAATGCTTAGGATGTAGTAATTGAGGATTTTATGAGTACTTCTTTCTTGGATAAAGTAGTAAATGCTATTGAGAATCGTGAAATCAAAGCATATTATCAACCACAGTACGATGCCAGTACTGGTAAAATAGTTAGTGCAGAAGCACTTGTTAGATGGGTGAAGCCTAATGGCGAAATAATTAGCCCAGACAAATTCATACCGAAACTTGAAAAGACAGATGATATTAATATCTTAGATTGGTATATGGCTGAGGAAGCTTGCCGAACCATTCATGAAATGGGAGACAAAGCAGTTCCAATTGCTGTCAATTTCTCTAGATGGCATGTAAAAGAAAAAGATTTTTATCGCAAATTACAAGCCATTCTTACAACATATAAAGTAAAGCCAGAGATGTTCGAGGTGGAAATCACAGAATCAGCTCTTGCTGTGGAAAATTTACAATCCATAGAAGAGTGGGCCAGAAACATTGCAGATACCGGTGTTAAAATCGCTATAGATGATTTTGGCGCAGGCTTTACATCATTACAGTTTGTAAAGAATCTGCCAGTTAGTTTTTTGAAAGTTGATAAAGCTTTCTTGGAAGATAATTGTCAGGATGATAGGGGACGTGGTACCCTTGAAACTGTATTTTTCTTTGCAAGACGTCTTAGCCTAAACACTATAGCTGAAGGTGTAGAGACCATGGAGCAGCTTAAGTTTTTGCAGAATATGGATTGTGATAGAGTTCAGGGGTATTTATTCTCTAGACCACTCAAAAAAGAGGATTTCCTTGTGCTTGCAATGATGGACAATGCTCCAATGGTTGATGATGATGATGATGATTTCCTTAAGAAGCAGGGAACATTCAGTACTCACAGCCTGCTTTTACGAGCTATGAAGACAGAATATGACATGATAATGTTCGGAAATCTGTATAAGAATAGCTATTATATGATGTACCAGAACCCAGAGATTTTCTTTGATGCGCCTACAGCAGGTGTTATTGATGATATGACTCACAATGCATTAGCAATATGCGTGGGAGAGTCGTACAAAATATACGAAGAGAATCTTTCACGACCAGCTCTTTTGAAAGCATATAATAAAGGAAAAACAAGAGTAGAGGTCGTTGTAGAGCATAATGTGGCAGGTGTTCCACAAAAGTTTAGAACTATAATTCATCTTATGAAACATCCACACAAGGAAGATGTATTGATGATAGGTTTTTCGAGAAAAGTTGAAGAATAAGAAAGAGGCCTTTTAAAAGGCCTCTTTTTCTTTATCAAATAGAATTCTATATACACCAATCAAACTTGTGATAAGTGAGAAAACATCGAATGCAAATACAACCCAGTTCTTAAGGAAGAAATCATAAGTTCCAAAACAAAGAATACTGCCGATGCATCCAAGCTTTATCATCAAATCCTTTTTAGATCTAAGTGAAAGTGTAATCATAGTAGCTGCGGCAAATGGAAGCCAATCAATCCATCTGTTTTGAGTAGTTATGAAGGTGAATACTCCCTGGAAGCCAATGAAAAAAATCTGAAGTGGAACAGTAAGATTCCATTTAAGACAGATAAGGTTTCTAAGTAGGCTAACCATGTTTCCTACAACTGCCGCAATACCACCAAGGCAGGCATAGGATATAGAGAATAGAACAAACTGTAGGTTCTGTGCCCAAAGAATTGTTTTCTTGTGCTTGAGGTATCCAATCAGAACCATAAGGATACATGCCAAGATTGAGAAGATTCGTCCAACTAAAACTAAATTCATTTATTAACTCCTATCAAAAATCATATTTACATATAATATAACAATCTTATGATTTTTTGAAGTTTTTACCTCTTTAAATCGCTAAAGAATTAAGGTAGAATAGATTAACTAGAAAATGTGACAACATGTAAAAGGAGGAAATATGGGCAAGGTATTTAGATTTCACAAAGATGTAGATACAGATCAGATTATCGCTTCACAGTATCTACTTTTTCCCACAATAGACGAAATGAAAGTGCATACATTTGAGTCCCTAAATGGAGATTTCGCATCTCAGGTTAAGCCTGGTGATTTTGTTGTGGCCGATGAAAACTTTGGTTGCGGTTCATCAAGAGAGCAGGCTCCAAGCGTTCTAAAAGCACTAGGAGTAAAAGCAGTTATAGCAAAGTCCTTTGCTCGTATTTTTTATAGAAATTCCATTAATATTGGCATGCCGGTTATTGTCAGTAAAGAGCTTTATGATGTAGTGAAAGACGGGGACGAAATGGAACTGGATTTGAATGCTGGTATCATCAAAGCAAATGGAAAAGAGTATTCTTGTACTAAGCTACCTGAAAAGATGCAGGAAATTTTGGATCAAGGCGGTCTTATAGCATCTTTGGATAAGGAGGATTAGATATGGGAATGACAATGGCAGAAAAGATTATTGCCGCAGCAGCAGGTAAAGAAAGCTGCAAGGCTGGTGATATCGAGACAGTAACACTTGATAGATTGATGAGCAACGACGGCACTACTCATCTTACAATAGACATGTATAACAACCTTAAGCATCCACGTATTGCAGATGTGGATAAGCTGGTGTGGGTTATAGATCACAATATACCTGCTGACAGCCCTAAAACAGCAGCAAGTCATAAAAAGATGAGAGACTTTGCTAGAGAGCATGGAATCACTTTTTATGAGGGTGAGGGAGTATGCCATCAGGTTATGATGGAAAAACATGTACGCCCTGGTGAGTTGATTTTTGGAGCAGATTCACATACATGTGCTTATGGAGCTTTAGGCGCTTTTGGTACTGGCGTTGGCTGCACAGATTATTTATATGCTATGGTTACAGGAACATCATGGTTATTGGTTCCAGAGACAATTCGCTTTAATCTTCATGGAAAGCTTAATAAAGGGGTATATGCCAGAGATTTAATTCTTACTATAATTGGTAGAATTTCTGCTAATGGAGCTAACTATAAAGCCATGGAGTTTGCTGGAGAGGGGCTACATGACCTTTCAATTGCTGATAGAATCTCAATCTGCAATTTGTGTGTAGAGGCAGGCGCAAAGACTGCTCTTATGGAGGTCGATGATGTAGCGATGGAGTACTTAAAGGCCCATGGACGTGAGCCTAAGGCATTGTTCAAATCAGATGAAGATGCAGTGTTTGCAGAAGTTTATGATATCGATTTATCGGAGATTCAGCCAATAGTTGCAAAGCCTCATTTTGTAGATAGCGTTGTACCAGCATCTGAATGTGAAGGTACAAAGATTAACGAGGCATTTCTTGGTAGCTGCAACAATGGACGTATAGAGGACTTGAGAGTTGGTGCGGAAGTAATCAAAGAAAAGCATGTTGCTGAGGGGGTTAGATTTTTAGTAGTTCCCGCCAGTCGAGAAGTGTACAAGCAGGCTCTAAAGGAAGGGCTTCTTGATATATTTATGGCTGCTGGCGCTATGGTTATGAATCCTAATTGTTCAGTATGCTGGGGCGCATGCCAAGGTGTCATCGGTGAAGGTGAAACACTTATCTCTACAGGCACTCGCAATTTCAAAGGACGTGCTGGTCATAAAGACTCCTTTGTATATCTTGCGTCCGCGGCAACCGTTACTGCATCCGCGGTTAAAGGATTTATAACTACTGCAGATAAACTTTAGATCATAATCTAATTAACAATCTATTTGCTCTCTGTATGAGACATGTAGTCGAAGGAAGAGAGTTAATGATTGTTAATGTAAGATTATGTGCATAGACTAGATTGGAGAGAATTTATGAGTGATAAATTTACTGCGAAAATTTGGGTCCTTGGGGATGACATAGATACAGATATAATCTTACCTACAGAGTATTTGGCGTTTAAGACGGTGGAGGAAATGAAGCCTTACGCCTTTAGTCCACTTAGGCCTGATTTGGCATCACAGATTCAGCCAGGAGATATGATTGTTGCAGGTAACAATTTTGGCTGTGGTTCTTCAAGAGAACAGGCTCCAGAGGTTGTAAAGGCCCTTGGGGTATCCTGTGTTGTTGCAAAATCTTATGCAAGAATCTTTTTCAGAAATGCCATTAATAATGGATTACTTTTAATTGAAAATCAGGATTTGTATGATGAGGTTAAAGAAGGTGATATTGCTGAGGTTACACCAGGCAAAGAAATCGTGGTAAATGGTAAATCCTACGAAATAGCCTCACTTCCTGATAACCTGCTGGAAATACTTGAGGCTGGTGGCTTGGTAAAAGCTATGAGAAAGCGTAATGGATTGGATTGATGGTGAGAAAATGGGAAAGACATTAGTAGAAAAAATAATTGGAAATAAAGTAGGGCATGATGTAAAACCAGGAGACATTGTTACTGTAGATGTTGACTGGTGCATGATTGATGACATCATGGTTCCATTTGCTGTTCAGAAGTTTGAAGAGATGGGATTTTCAAAAGTTAAAAATCCTGACAGTGTGGTACTTATATATGATCATTTCCTTCCTGCTACTCAGGTAGATGACACTCGTCATTTCAGAGAAGGCGATGAATTTGCAAAGAAATATGGCATCAAAAATGTCCACAGAACAGATGGAATATGTCATCAGCTTATGACAGAAGCTGGATATGTAAAGCCTGGTGATATTGCTTTTGGAACAGACAGCCATACAGTTACATATGGTTGTGTTGGCGCCTTCTCAACAGGTATCGGATATACGGAGATGGCAGGTATCCTTGGAACAGGGCAGCTTTGGATAAAAGTACCAGAGACTATTAAAATAGAAATAGATGGAACCTTACCTGGAAATGTTACATCGAAGGATATAATTCTTAGAATAATAGGGGATTTGACTGCATCTGGAGCTACATATCAGGCTATTGAATTTACAGGAAGCACAGTAGATGCCATGAGTGTAGCTAGCCGAATGACAATGTCGAATATGGCTGTAGAAGCTGGGGCAAAATGCGGTCTGTTTGTTCCAGATGATAAGACATGTGACTATTGTAAGATAAAATATGACGATAGCATAAAGGCCTTGAAGCCAGATAATGATGCTAAGTATTCAAGAATACTCAGATATAGAGCAGAGGATATGGTTCCTGTTTTGGCTTGTCCACCTTTGGTGGATAACATTCATCCAGTTTCAGAGCTTAAGGGGACAAAGGTG
>JAEEGF012052306.1_pt1 | contig 16657 bp, 16 predicted proteins | sample 9134171 | NCBI WGS metagenome assembly JAEEGF01 (sample SAMN16246542, study PRJNA631951) | gut metagenome | biome: gut microbiome; feature: rumen; material: AP-attached | host: Bos | place: Iran: Karaj | collected 2018-10
GTTGCGCCCTGCGTTGCCCATGCGCTGAATCTTCGACTCATAGAGCAACGTCATCTCATGTTTGTCCTGTGCGCTCTGGAAGTGCAACGAATCCACGAGATTGATGATTTCGCGAAGGTTGTAGCCGCTGGTAATCTTGTTGCGCAGCTCGGCGAAAATCTCACCTATCTTATACTCGAGCGTGTTGGCGCTGCTGGCCGTCGTTTGGAACTTGCGCAGCTCGGGAAACAGCTTAGTGTCTACAAACTGTTGCAGGTCGGGGCCTGTCATGCAGTTGATGTCGTCGGGGGTACCGTCGGCCTTCTTGGGTGCCGCCCATTGGCTCCAGCGCATGAAGCCCGTGATAAGTCGCTTGTAGTCCTTGCCCGCCATCTGGGCGTTCATCTCACGTTCGGCCTCAAGGTCGTCGAGGTATTTCAGAAACAACAGCCATGAGGTCTGCTCTATGTAGTCCAGCTCGGTGCTGCATCCCGCCTCATTGCGCAGGATATTGTCGATGGCATTGAATATGGATTCGTATTGCATGTTGGTTGATGACTTTGGTTTAGGCGTTCCGCCTTTCCGAGCATCACAAAAAAAGATCCGTGAACTTCTGTTTAAACGGAGGTTCGGCAAAAAACCTTACTACAAAACAAGAAAGCCCACGGAATACCCGTGAGCATTTCCGCTTTCTTGTGTAGTAGATTGAAAATTTTGCCGATTTCCGTTTACTATGAAAAGCAAAAACGCTTAGTTTAATATGTCGTTATATGTTATCTTTCTGTCTTACTTTGTGTTATGTTTTTTAGTTGGTTTAATTGTAGTATTATTGTTTATGTTTTATATTTGAAGTGTTTCCAAAATGGAACTAGTTGCAAGTTCTTTAGTAACAGTAACTTTGAGTTCGTTTTATAGTTCTTCCCCCTTCATTTTGAACTGTCAAGTATTCCTTGACAGTTGAATCGGGTTGCAACTCCCCTTCTTTGAATATATTACCAATATGAAGACTCACATTTTGCTTTGTGGTTTCAAACAATATTGTCATCTGCTGTTGTGTAAGCCACACAGTATCGCCGTCGGTGCGAACCTCCAATTTTACTTGCTCGTCGGGTTGGTACAATACTATTTCGTTTTGGCCGCTCATAACTTGGTTTTGTGTGTCAACACCCAATATTTCATTGTTTTTTACGTTTGCAAAGATACTATTCCACCCATCCTTCAGCTCTACGGAACAGCGACTAACTACCCGTATTACATTCCGGCCGCCATCTTACGTTTGATGTTCTCGGCAAGAAAAGCGGCAATGGCTTCGGTGCTGAAACGGCTCACATTGAGGGTGATGTCGTAGTTTCGGGCATCGTAGCGCGAAGTGCCGGCAAAGGTTTTTGTGAAATTGTCACGCGCAGCGTCGGTTTTTTCGATGAGCTTGGCGGCAGTTTTTTCGTCAACGCCCTCTTTCTGGGCAATACGTTTGATACGTGCTTCGCGGTCAGCGATGATGAAAATGCTCAGCGCGTCGGGGTTGTCCTTGAACACATGGAAACCCGAGCGTCCGACGATGATGCACGACTCCTGGCTGGCCAGATTGCGCATTATCTGTGCCTCGGCGTAGTAGAGCTCCCGCGAGGTGATTTTGCGGTCCTCGTTCTGATAGCTGTTGCCCGCAGCGCTAAACTGACGGTAGAACTGGCAGAAATCGGACCAAAGGTTGGTTTTCTGAGCCTTGATACGCTCAATATCCTCCTTGTTTAGCTTGTATTTCTGCACAATTTCCTCAAGAATGGATTTGTCGTACACCTTGAGGCCGAGCATCTCGCCCAGTCGGCGGGCTATCTCCCTGCCGCCGCTTCCATTTTCGCGGTTGATGGTAATAATCATATTGCCCATACTTGTATATACTTGTTAATTAAATAATTACAATTCTTCAATATTACTTTCCCACTGTCGTACATCCATCAGAATCAATCTGCAAATATACGAATTTTTGTCGAATTGTTGGTGGTTTAATTGTCAACTCCTACTCCTAACTAATTCAGTCCACGGTCCCAGTCCTTGTAGATAACGTCGTAGCCCTGAGCCCGCACCATGGCTTCCATCTCCTTTGGCGAGCGGTCGTCGTTGATATGGAACTGCTCGAGGTTCTCGTTGGGGTGGGCATATCCGCCCGGGTCGGTCTTGGAGCCAGCACTCATCGACGTTACTCCGAGGGTTACAAAATGGTCGCGCATGTTGGGAGTCTCGCGGGTTGACATGGCTATATCCACGTCGTGGTCGAAGAGTCGGAAGGCCCACAACGTCTGCGCAAACTGCCGCTCACTCATCAGGAACGACGGCTGGTAGCCGCCCGCCGCAGGACGCATCCTCGGAAACGACACACTGTATTTCGACCGCCAGTAGTTTTTGGTCATAAAATGCAGATGCATAGCCAGATACACCATCTCGGTTCGCCATTCCTCCAAGCCTATCAAAGCGCCCATGCCTATCTTGTGCAGGCCTGCCTTGGCGGCACGCTCGGGAGTGCCCAAACGCCACCTGTAGTTGCTTTTCATCCCCGCAGGGTGGTACACCTTGTAACGTTTTTCGTTGAAAGTCTCCTGATAGATATACAGGGTGTTGGCGCCGGCTTTCACCATACGCTCGTATTCCTCGGTTTTCATGGGAAACACCTCAAGGTTGATGGCGGCGAAATGGGGACGGCACAGCTCTATGGCGTGTTCGATGTAATCCACGCCCGCCACCGACGGGTATTCGCCCGTGAGCAGCAGAACATTGTCGTAGCCCATTTTCTTGATAACGGCCACTTCCTCCATTATCTCACTGTCGTTGAGGGTTTTGCGAGCAATTTTATTATTATGGTTGAAACCGCAGTAGATGCAATGGTTGCTGCAGTGGTTGCTCAGGTACATGGGCACGTAAAACTGCATCACCTTGCCGAAACGTTTCTGCGTAAGGGCGCGGCTCATGCTGGCCATCGTCTCCAGATAAGGCTCCGCCGCCGGCGAAATCAGGGCTTTGAAATCCTCGAGGGTGAGCATCTCTTTTGAAAGGGCATTACGCACATCGCGGTCGGTCTTGGCGTAAACGCTGCGCGTAACATCGTCCCAATCCAAATCCTTTATTGTATCGTAAAATTCCATATTATTTTTATTAACTCCCCACTCTGCGTTCCTTGAGTGGGGTTATTGATAGTGAAGTACCTTCGGCACTTAGCGGAAACTCCTGTGCCAAAGCCCGTTCTTTTTTTATACTCCCCACTCTGCGTTCCTTGAGTGGGGTTATTGATTGTGTACTTGCGGAAAAAACCAAACTCATGCCTGTTTTTTTTAAATTATTCGACTTTGCCTTTGTCGGACACTTCGCGTGAGATGCGCATGGCGCAGAAATTGGGTCCGCACATGGTGCAGAAGGGAGTGTTTTTGATACGCTCCGCGCCGAAATACTCCATAGCCCTTTCGGGGTCGATGGCGAGGTTGAACTGGTCGTTCCAGCGGAATTCGAAACGTGCCTTGCTCAGCGCGTTGTCGCGTTCCATGGCGGCAGGATGTCCCTTGGCGATGTCGGCGGCGTGGGCGGCAATCTTGTAAGCCATAATGCCGTTGCGCACGTCTTCCTTGTCGGGAAGGCTAAGATGCTCTTTTGGAGTAACATAGCACAGCATTGCCGTTCCCATCCAGCCAATCATGGCGGCGCCTATGGCCGAGGTGATGTGGTCGTAGCCGGGGGCGATGTCGGTGGTGAGGGGACCGAGGGTGTAGAACGGAGCCGAGTGGCACCACTCTATCTGGCGTTCCATATTCTCTTTGATTTTGTGCATGGGCACATGTCCGGGACCTTCAATAAGTACCTGCACGTCTTTCTCCCAAGCGCGGAGACAGAGCTCGCCCATGGTCTTGAGCTCGCCGAACTGGGCGCGGTCGTTGGCGTCGTGTATGCTGCCGGGACGCAGTCCGTCGCCGATGGATACGGCCACGTCGTACTGCGCGAGGATGTCGCAAATCTCGTCCCAATGGGTGTAGAGGAAATTCTGCTCGCCGTGTTCTTTCATCCATTTGGCCATAATGGAGCCACCGCGGGAGACGATGCCCGTGAGTCGCTCGGCGGCGAAAGGCAGGTGCTCGAGCAGCAGTCCGGCATGGATGGTGAAATAGTCCACACCCTGCTCGCACTGCTCGATAAGGGTGTCGCGGTACATCTCCCAAGTAAGCTCCTCGGCTTTGCCATTGACTTTTTCAAGTGCCTGATAAATAGGCACTGTGCCCATAGGCACGGGACAGTTGCGGATAATCCACTCACGTGTCTGGTGGATGTGGGCGCCCGTGGAGAGGTCCATCAGGGTGTCGCCGCCCCAGCGCGACGACCACACGCTTTTCTCCACCTCTTTCTCGATGTCGGAACCCAGTGCCGAGTTGCCGATGTTGGTGTTTATCTTCACCAAAAACTTGGATCCGATAATCATAGGCTCGGCTTCGGGGTGGTTGGGGTTGCATGGCAGGGTGGCACGTCCTGCGGCAATCTCGTCGCGCACAAACTCGGCGGTGATGTACGAGTCGCCGTCCTTGCGGCCCATATTCTCGCGTATGGCCACATACTCCATCTCGGGGGTGACGATGCCCTTGCGGGCCAACGCCATCTGCGTGAAAGCCTTGCCTTTAACGGCACGTTTGGGCAGGTTCACGACCGGAAACATAAAGGTTTTCAGCGACTTGTCGGCAAGCTGGCGGTTGGTGTACTCGGAGGTGAAACGGTCGAGCTGTTCCACATTGTCGTCGTTCTGGTGCCAAGCCTCGCGCAATCGCGGCAAGCCTTTGCGGATGTCGATTTCCACATTGGGGTCAGTGAAAACTCCGCTGGTGTCGTAGAGGTTGATGCTTCCGTTGGAGATGCGTTTGCCGTCAACCACGGTATCGGTGAGCTGCACACGGCGCATACCTACCTGAATCGGGAAACGGTCCGATTTCACATATATCTTTTCCGAATTGCGGAAAGATGCACATATATCTTTGTTATCGTTCATTTTTATGTTTTTATATTTGCGTTCTATTTTGTATTATTCAATAAATCAAGCATATATACAAGTCTTTCTTCCAGATAGTCCGCCACAAGCGTTATCATGGCTTCGGGCGAGCCAGTCTTGGCATAACTGTCGAAAGCTTCGTAATAGCGTTGTCGGTCGGCAAATTTTATATTTATCGGCGGGAAGCCTGCCTGTATCAACTGAAGGTTCATAAGAAGCCGTCCCGTGCGTCCGTTGCCGTCGATAAAGGGATGGATGCTTTCGAAACGAAGATGGAAAAGGGCCACCCGCTCTACGATATTCAGTTTTGAGTAAACTGTCTGCAAATCAACCAACAAAGCGCCAATCATAGGTTCAATCTGAAATGGCTGGACAGGATTGGTAATCGCTCCAGCAATGGTTACAGGCACACGACGCCAACGGCCACGGTCATCTTTGCGGTCGGCAAGCACCAGCGAATGAATGGAACAGATGTCGTATTCCGTCAGCGGCTTTTGCGCTGTTGCAAGTTGTTCGACATACTCAAAAGCATCGCGATAGCCCACCACTTCGAGATGGTCTTTCAAAGGCTTTTTGTCGATTGTAACTCCTTGGAGCACAAGCTGTGTCTCTTTCAAAGTCAAAGTGTTGCCCTCGATGGCATTGCTGTTGAAGGTATGCTCCACCACAAACACTTCGCGCAAAGCCTCCAATTCCGACTTGGACAGCGGACGGCATTTCGACAATTGTCCTCTAAGCCGTTCAATCCTTTTCAGTTGCGAGAAGTATGGTCGCTTTACATTAGTAACACGGACACGGGCATCGGCAGGCTGAGCGGCATTTTCGGGAATCATGTACAGATTGCCCTTGCGCACGACACCCGCAATACGCCCCTGTGAGCACAACTCGCGCACTCGTCGTGCACTGATGCCCCACTTGACCGCAGCTTCACTTACCTTGATATAGACCATATTGTTCCTATTTTTACGCCTATAACGATAAAAAACGCTTTATATTGTTCCTATTTTAACAATTTTGGGAACAATACACTACTGTTTGTCGAGTTTGTCCTGCTCTTCGTCGAGGAAAGCGGTGAGCGGCGACGACGCCACGGCGAAACTGCTTGTCTGTCCCAGTCCGGCGAGGTATGCCGTACGTCCGGCCTCCACGGCGAGGGCGAAAGCGCGGGCCATCTCAACAGGATTGTCGGCAATGGCGATGGCGGTGTTGATAAGACAGGCGTCGGCACCCATCTCCATAGCCAAGGCCGCATGCGACGGAGCTCCAATACCAGCGTCGATGACCACAGGCACGTTGCTCTGCTCGATGATGATATGCAGCATGTCCTCGTTTTTGATGCCCTTGTTGGTTCCGATAGGTGCTGCCAACGGCATAACGGTGGCGGCACCGGCCTCCTCGAGCTGCTTGCAGGCCACGGGGTCGGCTTGGATGTAGGGAAGCACCACAAAGCCCTCTTTTACAAGCATTTCGGTGGCGATAATAGTCTCACGCACATCGGGAAGCAGGTATTTGGGATCGGGGTGGATTTCGAGTTTTATCCAGTTGGTGCCAGTGGCAATGCGGCTCATCTTGGCTGCAAACACGGCCTCCTCGGCGTTGCGCACGCCCGATGTGTTGGGCAAAAGCTGTATCGACTTGGGGATAAACGACAGCACGTCCTCGTTGGCGCTATCCTCGGTGTTGAGGCGTTTGAGAGCCGTGGTAACCATCTGGCTGCCAGAGGCTTCGATAGCCTGCTTCATCACTTGGTTCGACGGGAACTTGCCCGTTCCGATAAAAAGCCTCGAACTGAAAGTCCGGTCGGCGATTTTTAATATGTCTTCCATCTGTATTTCAGTTTATTACAATTGTATGACGGCAGATTTCGTCCGTCAATAACTAAATTAAACGGCGAAAGTCGCTTTTTATTATGTGATGGAAGGAATATTTTATACTATAAGGCAAGACTTATAGTATTCGCTGAAATGCAATAAAATCGGAAACAGAAAACCCTCTCAGCCATCATCCTTCATCCAAAACTCACTTGGAGCCGAACTTCAACAGCTTCCGAGCCCAGCGAAGCCCCATTTTCAACTCTCAACTCTCAACTCTCAATTTTCAACTTTCAACTCCCTCACTACGTTTCTGTACCCTATTTCGGCGAGGTATTCGTAAGCCCCTTCGAAGAGGTCGAGGTCGTCGGGACGGTGGGCGTCGGTGCTGACGACGACGGGGATGTCCATCTCGTTCATCTCTTTGATAAGTTTGCTCGACGGATAGAAATCGTTGTAACGGCCTTTGTACAAGCCACGTGTGTTTATCTCGCAGATACACCCTGTCTGCCGTATCAGATCGATGGTTTCCATTGCCAAGGCGTGGAACCACGGGTCGTCGGGCGAGAAATAACGGCCTTTGTTGTGCATCACTATCTTGTCGAAATGTCCCACAATGGTAGGACGCTGTGTCTCTATCATCCGGCAGGTCTGGTTGAAAAAGGCCTTCACTCCGGCACATATGTCGCCGCCGAAGACGTTGTTCAGACCTTCGTCGTAGGTTTCCTGTTTGCTCCCGTCTATAAACCAGAGGTCGCTGCCGCCGTTGCGGTTCACCAGATGCACCGAGCCGATGCTGTACTCCAGTCCGCCCTCGGCAATGAGCGGACCGAAATCGTCCAAAATATTGGGGATGTAATCGATTTCCAAGCCGAGGTAAATCTTGATACGGTCGCGGTACTGCTCCTTTAGCCGCCGCACCTCGTCGCAGTAGGCTTTGTAGTCCTCGTGCTTTATGGCAAAGGTGTTTTCGAACGGCACAGGGGCGTGGCCCGAAAAGCCCAGATGTGTGAAACCTTTGGCGATGGCCGTTTCCACGTATTCGGCAAGTTCGCCCTTGCCGTCGCAGTAATGCGAGTGAGTATGATAGTTAACTTTCATTGTTCCAAATCTTTATAAACTTCATCGGTAACACGTTTTTCTTTCCATCGGCCAATTTTGTAGTAAACGAAAGACAGTGCCATTCCCACGAACCATCCTGCGGGTATGGCTATCCACACGCCTATGGAGCCTATCTCCGCCGAGAACCAGTAGGCCAGCGGCACACGTATCACCCACAGCGACACAAGGCTCACAATCATCGGCACAAGGGTGTAGCCCGCTCCGCGGAAGAGTCCCGTAAAGGTGAACATCATTGCGAAAAGGAAATAGGTGGGTCCGCACACCAGCAGGTAACGGTAGCCCTCATCGATGACCGACTGCTCGTTGCTGAAAAAGCCCATTATGCCTTTGCCGAAAAGCACGAACAGCAGTCCCATCAGCAGGGCAATGGCAACGGTAATCAGCATCGTCTGGCGAAAAGCCTTGTGCACGCGGTCGAATTTGCGGGCGCCGTAGTTCTGTCCCACGAAAGTGGAGAGTGCCTGCCCGAAGTTGAGCGACGGCATTGTGGCAAGGGCGTCGATACGCATGGCAGCGCTGTAGGCCGCCACCATCACTGTGCCGAAGCCGTTGACAATAGCCGAAAGCGCCACCTGCCCCACCGCCACAAACGACTGCTGGAAACCCGTGGGCAGGCCGATCTTGAGCATCGCCTTGAAAATGGGGGTGTTCCAATGCAGATGTCGCAGGTCGGGAATGGCGGGCGACTGCCGCACTTTAAGGTAGCCGTAGGCCGAAAAACAGGCCACCGCCTGAGAGATGACACTAGCCCACGCCGACGACACCACATCCCAGCGGAAGACGCAGATAAAAAGCAGCGACAGTATGAGGTTCAGCACGTTGCTTCCGATGAGGAAATAAAGCGGGGTACGCGAATCGCCCATGCCGCGCAAAATGGCCGAGATGGTGTTGAAACCGAAGGTGAACACCGTCCCCAAGAGGTAAACCCGCAGATAATCTACAGCTTGTGGCATTATCTCCTGCGGCAGGTTGGTGCTGCGGTATATGAACGGCGTAAGCCATATCCCCACCACGGTGATGAAAAGCGCAGCGAAAAAGATGAACACATACACAGTATCCACGCTGCGACGCACGTTTTGGCCGTCCTTGGCGCCCACGTACTGCGACACCAGCACGGTGCCGCCCGAAGCGGTGCCTATTATCAGCGACATCAGCATAAACACAATGGGATAGGCCGCCCCCACCGCCGACAAAGCCTCTTTGCCAAGATAAGTGCCCACCACCGCCGCATTGACGATGTTGTAGGTCTGCATAAAGAGGTTGCCCAAAATGATGGGTATGGCGAAAACCGTGAGCGGCCGCGCTATCCTGCCTTGCGTAAAGTCGTGCATCTACGGGGTGTTATGCGTGTTTGATGCCGTCGATGGAATAATGCAGGCCGCGGTTCTCCCTGCGGGCACGGGCCATTTTTATGATAAGGTATCCGCAGGCTATGAGGTTGCGCAACTCGCACAGCGACTCGGTAAGCACCGATTTGTTGTAAAGATCCTCCGTCTCGCGGAAAATAAGGTTCAAACGGTCGAAAGCGCGTTGCAGACGCAGGTCGCTGCGCACAATGCCCACGTAGTTGGACATAATCTCCTGCAACTCCTTGCGTGTCTGCGTTATAAGCACCATCTCCTCGTTAAGAATCATGCCTTCGGCGTTCCAGTCGGGTACCTCGTCGTGGTATTTGATGCTCTTCACACGTTGGATGGCCTCCTGCGAGGCGTTGTGGGCATACACCACTGCTTCGAGCAACGAGTTGGAAGCCAGACGGTTGCCTCCATGCAAGCCGGTACACGAACATTCGCCGGCAGCAAACAGGTTGTGGATGGTGGACTCGCCTTTCTTGTCCACGGCAATGCCGCCGCAGGCGTAATGCACTCCCGGCACCACCGGAATCATATCCTTGGCGATGTTGATGCCAATTTCGAGGCACTTGGCGTAGATGTTGGGGAAATGCGCCATCAGCTGCTCTTTGCCGATATGACGGGCGTCGAGATACACGTGCGACTCGCCGGAAATCTTCATCTCGTTGTCGATGGCACGGGCCACTATGTCGCGGGGTGCGAGACTTTGACGGGGGTCGTATTTCTGCATAAACTCCACCCCGTTCTTGTCCTTGAGTATGGCTCCGGCTCCACGCATAGCCTCGGTGATGAGGAACGAGGGCGTTTCGCCCGGGTTGTACAAAGTGGTGGGATGGAACTGCACAAACTCCATATCCTTGATACCGCCACGCGCGCGGTGCACCATAGCCACACCGTCGCCGGTGGCGGTGATGGGGTTGGTGGTGGTCTTATACACGTTGCCCAAGCCGCCGGTGGCCAGTATGGTGGTCTTGGCCAGATAGGTGTCTATCTGCTGGGTGTCGCTGTTGAAGACGTATGCCCCGTAGCACTCTATGTCGGGGGTGTGCTTGGTAACACGCATACCCAGATGGTGCTGGGTGATAAGGTCGATGGCGTACTGGTTTTCCTTGAGGGTGATGTTGGGGTGGTTGTGCACGGCGTTGAGCAGGCCGCGCTCTATCTCGGCACCGGTGTTGTCCTTGTGGTGCAGTATGCGGAACTCCGAGTGTCCGCCCTCGCGGTGCAGGTCGTAGTGCGAGCCGTTTTTGTCGAACTCCACGCCCCACTGTATCAGCTCTTTCACACGTTCGGTGGATTCGGTGATGGTCATACGCACCACCTCCTCGTCGCAGATACCGTCGCCGGCCACAAGGGTGTCGGCAATGTGTTTCTCGTACGAGTCGGGGTCGTACATCACAGCGGCGATACCGCCCTGGGCGTATTTGGTGGAGCCTTCCGAAGCATCGGCTTTGGTAAGGATGCACACCTTGCCGTGACCGGCCACCTTAAGGGCGTAGCTAAGTCCGGCAATACCCGAACCAACTACCAAAAAATCTACTTTATAGCGCATATTATGTTATTTTTTGTCTTTGGTGAATAAAGAAAGCTTTTGCTAGAGAGGAACATTTTACAACAAACAGGTGCTATTTTCTTCCATCAACCCTACCATCAAGTGCATGGAAACATATTGATAACAATTCATTTTTACGACCCGTTAAAAGTAGCTTTTTATAACTAAAGGAAAACAAGACTCAAATTATTATTAAAATGACAAGAAACAGCAGTATGGATAAAAAAAATTTTTTATTTATAGGGGATAGTATAAAAGTAAAATAATCATTTTTCTCTTTAATCATTGGGATTATCTTATTAAGATTCTATTTGAGGAGACTCTATATTTAGAAACCCCCATTTACATAATTTTTCACACAACGTTTTGAGTTCATCCTCACACCTTCCATCAACTTTATTATCTTTTAGATTTAATTTTACGGCTGGTCTGTTCTTAGCTATTTTTTTTAATCGGTATTGATATATCTTGTTCAGGGATGATTTTTCTATGATACCAACTATACTATTTTTTTGATTGTCAGATATCTCCTTTGTAATGGTATAATTATTTTTCACGCAACCACTTTTTTCAACAATAAAATCAAGATCTTCCGTTGTTATGTATAGACTATCCATCTCTAAATAATGTTTCGCATTATTAAAGAAAAAATTCTGTCCCCATTTTTTATCCATATCTTTAAATAATTCATTTAAACGTTCCTCAATACTAATTTTTGTTTTACATTGAAGTAGTTTATCAATCTTATCAAAACTTCTTTTTGCCTTTTTGGGCATATCTTGCCATTTTATCATTATTGCTAATAATGGAACAAATAATACAACAAACGCAGCAATGTTTAATATATATTTTAGTAATATACAATTATAATTGGGGATAATATTAAACACCGACAATACAAAAACGACAACGAATAAGAATGTCTCCATTATACTGATAAATATACTTATAGGCATATATGCATGTTCTTTATCAAAGATAAATCGTTTGTTCCAAGGCCAACCTATACAAGAATTGTTTAAAATTTTCAACTTATACATAAAAACAAAAAGTAATGTAATTACCCCACACAAGATAAGAGTCACCAAAGGAAAGATGCCTATATTTTCTTGTTCCGCACATATAAGCAAAAGAAAACCATATGTTGCATTGACTATAGCCGTAGAAGTCAAAGTCTCTGAATAATCACGATTTTCGTATCCTTCTTTAGCAACATAAGTCATATCTCCAACAGGAATTCCTGAGACATAAGTTGTATTTATTTTCCGACACACTTCTTTCATCATTTTTTCACAAGGGTCTTTTATTTCTTTTTTCAATGCTACAGCAACAATTATACTTGTCAAGATGGCTTGAATTAGAGACTTGTGTTCAGAAAGAAGAAAAATATCAAACACACTTCCAGAATCCATAAAAAACTTCTGTTATCGGTTTATCAAGAAAAATCAATTGATTATTTATGGTAATGGTACAATTAACAACGTTAGCGGTTGTTTATCATTTAGAAACCTGTTCAATAAGAGAAAGCAGAATACTATTGAAAGTTAACTGGCTCGGCATCTTCAAATGCCTTATCAAATAAGGCTGTCAGAATATCACACCATGATTTACTGTTGAATGAACCTATTGCCTTATATGAATCTATGTCATATTCCAATCGAAATCTTTCCTTGTCGAAGACAGAAAAGTTATATTTAGATTTTCCACTTCCCAAATTTCGTTGCTTATTATATTCATAAATGTTTGGGGGAACAATTGCATCTAAAAATATATCAATAAAATTTTTCCACTTGTCATCAATCTTTTTTACTTCAATATTATTATTTTTTTTCAACGAGTCTTTAACGATTTTAAAAGGTAGATTATTGGTATACTCTTTGGTTTGAATTAGAATTTTCACTTTTTTGTTATATATTTCATCATCCGTAAAAAATTTCTTAAACACCTTCCAATAAGAGCCTCTATAACCTCCGCCATTTTTTTTGTCTTGTTGTTCATCCTTGCCACATAATATACCGGGTCTCAATCCACAGCAATACATTAATAAGGACTTTTGGGTGCCTTCTAACAATTTTCCCATAAGAATTGAGGCATGCGCGTCTCCTTCGTTAGAGAATATTTCATCACTTTTTTGGGTTTCCAAATTTTGCAGATAATCAAGATAGTAAGATAATTCCTTTTCACCATCTGTTATCAATAATTTGTTTTCTTCGTTTTCTGCCATTTCTTATTACTTTGTTCTACTTTTGGTTCCTTTTATAATTTAAAAATCCATTATATCACAAATAACACTTACTCAATAGTTCTATGATAACTATCAAAGACATTAAATTAAAGTAAACAGGCAACCTATTATTGTGTTTAAAACATATACCCATCGTTCAATTTAATGTTAAAAAACAAAATCAGTTTATTTAAAACTGAACTGCAAAAATACACAATTATTAGCAATAAAACAAAATTTATTATACATATTTTTTTTACTTTACTAATTATCAGTATATTACATGGTACTTTTTAACAATTTGACATTTGTAAAATATAGTTTTTTTTGGGGGGGGACATTTTTTCCGCATAATCAATTCTTAATTTTCATTATTTATTGCATTTATTCACAACACTATTCTTCCTTGCCTTCCCACCACCACCAAATCCCGTATCACCACCGACTCGTCGCAGATGCCGTCGCCGGCCACTAGGGTGTCGGCAATGTGTTTCTCGTACGAGTCGGGGTCGTACATCACGGCGGCTATACCGCCCTGGGCGTATTTTGTGGAGCCTTCCGAGGCGTCGGCTTTGGTTAGGATGCACACCTTGCCGTGACCGGCCACCTTAAGGGCGTAGCTGAGTCCGGCAATACCCGAACCAACTACCAAAAAATCAACTTTATAGCGCATATTTTGACTTTATTACTTTGTTTAAACAAAAATAAATAACGCCAAAGTGCGATATTTATTGTACGTACTTCACTTCGCTTTGTATTTTCTTACCCAATAATTAGTGGAATCCAGCCTAATGTACTTGGCATCTTCTTCGGAATAGCAATCATTCAAATGTTCTATACTGTTCAAAACACGTTGGGATGCATACGGTCTGAAGGTTATCATACCCCAACCATTATAACTTGAAAACACGCAAATACTTCCTTCAAAAAATGATATTTTATCCACCTGATATCCAGCAATTATCGTCCAAATCATAGATGCTATTTCATTAACATACGAATGGTATTGGTTTGTGTCTATTTTCCAGAACTTGTGCAAAATAACTGAGTCAACACTATTGGTGTCCCAATACCATTTTAAAGTCTTGATGTTTTGCAAATTGCAATAACTCCGGCAGACAACGGAATCGTCATCAAGAGTGTCTGCATAGAAACATCTTAAAACATAATCCTCAAAATTATTTGTCCTTTCATCCGGCCTAGTAACCTCGGCTTGCCAGTTTCCTTGGTACAACAGCGGGGAATCTATCAGAAATTGAAGCGACTCGAAATGTTCAACAAACTCCTCAACGGTTTTATGCTCGTATTCATTTGTCGTAGAGTTTCTACCACAAGCACAAAAGACAAAAAAACAGAAGAGAGCTACTGTAAAAAAAAACTGTTTCATGCCATCCTATTTTGTTTAAACAAAACTAAATAACGCCAAAGGTGGTGGTTTTATTGTGTCGATTCTACCCCCACCAAATCCCTTATCACCACCGAGGCGCACACGCAGCCGAAAACGGGGGGGCTTATCATTTTTGAAAACGATGCGTTTTTTCTGATTATTTTCGGTAATTACTTGCCTTTCTTCCTCGTTTCTTTCTTGCCATGTGTCTGTCGGGATTCCATCTCGGTGCGACCTATGCGCCACGTGAGGCCGAAACTTAAGTAACGGCTGTCGGTGGTGGCCTCGCTTACAGATGGGTTGTAAGGATTTATGCTGCTGCCGCCTGTTCGAACGGTGCCGAACACATCATTCACGTTAAGGAACAGTGAAAGACGACGATCGAAAAGGTCGGTGCTCACTCCGCAATCAAAAGTAAAGTAGGGATCAACTTCGGCCAGCGGGGTCTGGGTACGACTGCGATAGACGGCGTTGGCAAACAGTTGCAGTCCGTCGAACCAACTGCTCCCCGTATGTTCCCAAAGCTTTGTCCAGAAGTTGAGTCGAAACGAATAGCAGAGCATTTCGCTCTCCTGCCACATTCCGTGACGGTATTGCACGCTGTAGTAATCGTCGAAGAGGTTGGCGTACAAGCGGATGTTCATAAAATTTAGCGGACGCAGTGTGGCGTTGAGGCCTATGCCACCCTGCCTTGCAGTTCCGATGTTAGCCGTTTGGCTGAAAGCCACGATACGTCCGAAACGGTCGCAATATGCCACATCGTTGAGGGTGCCTGTGTGGTTGCGGTCGGATTTGTACCACGCACTGAGGCCGATACTGCCCAGATGGTCGAAGTATCGTTCCCAGCCCAGTTCCAAATTGTCGGCGTATCCTTTCTTCAGGTCGGGATTGCCTGTGGAATAACCGTCGTAGCCGTAAACGGTGAAACGTGTGAGTTGTGTGTCGGCGGGAGGCGTAACGTAATGTGTGTAGCTGAAAGTGAAATTGTGCATCGACTCGGTGCTGTAGCTGATGTGGACGGTCGGACTGAAAGAAAGGTAGTGTTTCCGCACGTCGCCGCTGTCGGCTCTGTCAAAATCAAGGTTATACCATGCGTTGTCTATCGACAGCGAGGCTCCGAGTGTGAGGCGGCCGAAGTGGTGCTCAACACCGGCATAAAACGAAAGTTCGTAATTGTCCTTGGTAAAAATGTAGCTGCGCAGACTGTCGGTGAGGCCGCCGTCGATGGATTCCACGTACTTTCGCTCAGGCGCAAGGCTGGCCATCACGCCGAAATCCAGTTCACCGTGCTTGTTGTACGGCAACGCAATGTCGGCAGTTATGCCATGAAACTGCGATGGGTTACGACTGGTTAGGCGACGGTCGAAATCGAGCAACGCAAGGCTGTCGTAGTTGCGCAAGTCGCTGCTGAGAGAGCGGTTACGTGTCAGCGTGCCAGTGTAGTCGAAGAAAAGCATACCGCCGAGGGTGTCGAGTTTTTTCTCCAGCATCACGCCGAAAGCGGCATCCATCATACCTCTGCCGCTACGCAGTGTCTCGTTATAGAAATAACGGCCGGGACTAGTGATAAACTCCATACGTTCGGTACGGCTGTCGGTGGCGGCACTGTCGTGCGAGGCTGTGGTCCAAAGCCAGAAATTGAGCGTGGTATTGGTGTCGGGATAATAGTCGAAATCGATACCGAAATTGCCGTTGAGGGTGCGGTGTAGGCTATGTCCTTTTGTTGATACGATGGACGAAAGCGAGCTGTCGGGCGAGAGCAGACGGCTGTCGCTACTGGCGTCGCCGCTAAAACGGTCGTAATCGCCGCTGAGGAAAAGATTAAAACGAACTTTTTCGTTGGCCCACACATAGTCCACCCACGGCCCCACCTGCGGACGGCTGTTGGCGTTGAGGCCGAGACAGAGCAGTTCGTTACGCTTCACTTTGGCGGTGGTTACAATGTTGATTACACAGTTCTGCGTGTGGTACTTAGCCGAAGGATGTGCTATCACCTCGATACGTTGCAACGTTCCGGCAGGCAGCGACTTTAGGTACTGTTTCAGCCCTTCGGCTTTTAGGTGCGACGGTTTGTCGTTTATCCAGATAGTAACCTCCGCTCCGCCGCGATATTTGATATTGCCTTCGGCATCGACTTCCACGCCCGGGGCGTTCTGCAGGGCGTCGGTGGCGTTTCCGCTCTGCACACTGGGGTCGTCGCTAACGTTGTAGAACAC
>JAEEGF012305164.1_pt1 | contig 16655 bp, 15 predicted proteins | sample 9134171 | NCBI WGS metagenome assembly JAEEGF01 (sample SAMN16246542, study PRJNA631951) | gut metagenome | biome: gut microbiome; feature: rumen; material: AP-attached | host: Bos | place: Iran: Karaj | collected 2018-10
CTTGTCATAGCGTTTGTCCAGGAGCTTGAACTGCCCGAAGGGGACGTTGCCGATGGCGGCGTCAAAGAAGCTGTCGGGGAGGTCGGTGGACTCAAAACCCTGCACTGCAATAGACGCCTTTTGGTAGAGCTGCTGGGCAATGCGGCCGGAGATAGAATCCAGTTCCACACCGTAGAGCCTGCTGTCCCGCATGGAGGCAGGCAGCATTCCCATGAAGTTTCCGATACCGCAGGAGGGCTCCAGGATATTACCTCGTTGGAAGCCCATCTGTTCCAAAGCCTGATAAACCCTGCGAATGACCGCAGGCGGCGTATAGAACGCAGTAAGCGTCGACTCTCTGGCGGCGGCGTATTCGTCCTCGGTGAGAAGCCCCTTGAGTTCCAGATAGTGGCTGCTGGTTTCCTCAAAGCAGGAGGCAAGTCCGCCCCAGCCGACGTACTGAGACAAAACCGTCTGCTCCTCCGGTGTGGCAAGCCTGTTCTCCGCCTCAAGCCGCTTCAAAAGGCGAATCGCGGCCACATTGTTTTCGTACCGCTCGGTCGGAGTGCCGACGCCAAGATCGTCCGTCCCAATCTGGAAGTCATGACGGTTTGCGTCTTTGATTTCAGGGTGAAGAACAGCAGGGCGAAGGTTCCGGCGCTTTTCCAAAGTTGGAGGCGCAAGGACTGTTTCTTCAGCGGGTTTTTCTTCTGTTGCCGGCTGTGGAAGATTGATGGGGTTGGGATTTCCTTCTTCAAAGGCAAACACTTCCTGGCCAGTCTGCTCCGAAAGCTCTACGGCAAGGAGCGCTTGCTGAATCATCTCATCCGTTCGATCCTGCTGAGATTCCGCATTTTCATCAGGATCGTGGGCTTCCTCCATGTCCTGGCGCAGATGGGTTTCCTCTGCCTCTGCAATCTCCTCGTCCGTGAATTCTGTCAGTGCATCGAAATCCAGATACTCCAGTTCCTTGGAAATCAGCTCTTCCAGGCTGTTGTAGCTTCTCCGTTCCACCAGCACATCCGCCGCATAACGGTCAAGATGGAATTCCAGAAGGTCAACGGAAATCTGAACGGGTACGTCTGCATCAGTAACAGTCGTAAAGGCAAGGTCAACCGTATGCAGGTCGGAGTATTCCGCATCCTGCCCAAACTCCCGTTGGCAGTATTCGTTGATCGCGGCCTTTGCTTTTTCGAGCCAGCCATCGTCCGGCGCTTCTTCTGTCGGTGCAGTTTCTTCCTCCATTTCGTTTTGAGCCGGTTCCATCTCTACCAGCACGTAGTGGCTGTCATTCAGCGGATTCTCTGCCACCATGCGATCAAACTCCGCGCGGGTCAACTCCTTGTTGATCAGCGGGAAGGTCGGGTCGTAAAGGCGAACCTCGTCCTTGCCCAGATAGAGAAGCTCATACTGCTGGGCTCCGAGATATACCGTATCGCCAAGGGCAAAGCGGTATTCCCGAGGAGGCGGGGGCGGCGGGTTCAGTTCGTCGTAGGTAGGCTCCAGTTGCCGGAACAGGGCTCCGTTCAGTTCCTCCAGTGCGTTTTCACAGCGCTCTGTCAGGTGCGTATTCTCGGAGATAATGCGATTCAAGGCGTCGCGCAGCAGGGGCAAGACGAAGTTGTTTTCTTGCAGGGTGTGGGTAGTCTTATCACCGGAATAAAGACGACTTGCACAGTCAGAGAGGACGTAGAGGTTCAGAAGGACTTCCTTGTTTCCGAGCTGGGTCTCAAAGTCGTTGAAGTCATGGATCACGCTCATGATCCTTTCCCCGACCGCTGCACGCTCCTGCCTGAGCGCCAACTCCAGCCGCCATGTCGGGAACCTGTCCTTTTCAGCGGCGTTCAAATAGCGGCCTTCCTGGATCAGCTCTTTGATGCGCTTCTCTACCTTTGGCCAACTCAAAAGGAGATCTGCGTCCGGGTGAATGATGTTGCCCAACCGGAGACGGATGCCCTTGCTGTCATGGTCCTCGGAGATCTCCCGTCCAATGACGGCAGGGTAGGCACCACCTGTGCCATACTCGTTCTTCAGGAATGACACGTTCTCTGCGGCGCTCTCCTGCTTGAGGTACTGTGCGTAGATGCGGAATTTACCCTCGCTGACATGGCTGCCGCCCATCAGAACGGAGTCGATATCCTCCTGAGAAATGACAAAAGCGGAGGCTTGTTCAACCTCCGCTTCTGCGATTCTGTTCTGTTGTTCTTCTTCGGATGGCAATTCGTCATCCGAAGAAGGCGTTTCTTCGTCTACGCGAAGATCAGCTCCCGCGTCACGATCTCCTCCGCCTGAGCCTTGATCGCGTTCATCCTGCCCACCCAGGCCATCTGATCCGTCGCCTTCAGCTGCTCCGTCACGCCCTGCGTCTTCGCCATCTGACTGGTCAGGCGCTCCATCATCTCGTTGGCCTGCCGGTCGATCTCCTCCAGATGCCCGTTCAGGGTTCCCTTCAGGAGCATCCCGTCGAAGATCCCGCGATGATGGTTCCGCAGGTACTGATGGCGCATCGTTCCGTACTTGCCGATTCTCGGAGCCTCCGGAGCCTCCAGATCGGGAATCAGGTAATCGCCCTTCTGCGTGTAAGTCAGCTTGTTCATGTTTTTCGCTCCTTTCCGTTTTCAGTCGGTTGTTTGTTTCTTCGGCTTTATCATAGCCGAAAAAAGGGCTTTTTGCAAATGTGCGATTCTCGGTTCTCTCTGCCTTTTCCAGTGCGCGAACCGTAACGCCGATCTCCCGCAGGGTCATTTCAGAAATGTCGCTAACAGCGTTGCCGAGGATGGTGGCCACGTCCGGCGTATCAAAGTCCCGGATGTGACTGAAATCCAAAGCGTCCTCATAAATGGAGGGATCGTAGCCGCACCGTGTCAGCAGCATATAAATGATACTGCTTGTCATCGTGCGTTTGAGCTCTACCTCGACGTTGAACTCGTCCAGTTCCTCCAAAAGGCTGCCCTTGGTGTTCAGCTTCAAGTCCAGGAGATAGTCGGTGATGTTGTCCTCGACCAGCACGTCCACAACGGCTTTCAGAAACTCCGGGAAGGTCTGCATCTGCTCCCTCTGGACGCCGAATGTGTCCGCCAGTGCTTCCATCACAGCAAGCTCATGACGAAACTCCATTTGCCATACCGAAACTGTCCTTCCGGCGTAGCTGTTCGTGTCGCTGACATCGAACACATAGCGCAGACGGGGACGGGGCGAGGTGGTATCCAGCAGCGCAATGCCATGGATTCCTTTGTTGACCCAGCGTCCGAGCCGGTTCCAGACTTCAATACTCGCGCAGGCGGTGGCGTCCGGCTTCTGCTCATGGATCAGAAGCTGTTCCACAAAGGAATACTTGTAGTTGTTGGCGGCGGTACGGAGAAAAGCAAGGTACTTCGGCTGTGAGGAAAGCACCTCGGTTTTCAGCCATTCCGCCGCGTTTTTGGTGATCTCGTACTTGCTTGGCATATCATTCCTCCAAATCAGGTCGTTTCAATCGCTTTCCACATCGAATTCAGAAGAGCAGTCTGGCCGCAGTCGAGCTTTGCGCCGTTGAGCATAGCGCAGGCGGTGTGCTGAATCCTGGCACCCATGCTCATGAGCCAGCGGGCAGTGTAGCGGATGTCGTTGTCATCGCTGGCATAGAAATAGCCCTTGAAGTCTCCGCAGATCGGAACACCAGCCAGCCGCAGATTGTGAATCAGATACTGAACCGTTTCCGATTCAATGCTGAAAATGTAGGCGAGCTCGCTGGACTTGATCGCGCTCTCCCTGCCGGTGTGGAACATCTTGAGAAATGCAATAAAATCCTTCTGAAAGTTCTTCTCTTTCACCATTTTTTACTCCTCCTGATCTTTCTTTTTATCGTTCTTGTGTTTTTGTGCTTCTGACGGGTGTGGGGAAGGTCCATCCATAGACCTTCCCAATTTCGTCACCCAGGCGGCGGGTCACGCGGGTAATGTCTGCCCTCGTTGCCGTTCCTTCGTACAGTTTGTTTTTCAGCCGGTCCATCTGTTCTTCGGTTGTGCCTTCCTTCCAGGCGCGGTACAGATAGTGGTTCGTGCCATCGTGATGGTAGGCGTCACAGCGCAGATCACCCTGACGATCCACAAACCAGGTGTTGTAGTCGCAGTCACTGTACAGGCAGTCGCGGATGTTACCGCTGAGGATTTCCTTATAGCCGGAGCGCCTGCCATACCAAAGGCCGAGAATGGCGATTACAAGAATCGGCTGGCCCAACTGGATATTGAGATTGACACGCTCGTCATCCAGATCGTCGGCATTGCGCTCATACATCATGGTGTAGCGTTCATCCTCCGACAAATCAGGGTACTCGTCCTCCAAATCTGCGCGCCAGTCCTCATAGTCCAGATCATGATCCGACCAAATCAGGTGTTCGCCGGGGTTCATCTCGCATCACCCCTCTCAGTGCGACTCTCTTTCAGCAGGATTCCGTTTTCGTCATAACTCTTGGGGTCGGCGGCAGGCACGTCCCAGCCGAACATGGAGCCCGCGGACATGGCAGCCTCCTGCGCCTTGGTCACGCCGCCCTCACGGTTGCACTCGTCCACAACGCGGCGGTTTTCCTCCTTGCCCTGGTTGGGAAGGTCGGCGGGATAATAGCCCTCCTCACCACGCTTGATGAGAATGATTTCCCCGGTGGAGGCCAGGGTGCTGTAGCACTGCTTCGGCAGAGAGTCCCGGATGGGGATGACCTTGGTTCCGTTTTCCTCCATGCGCTCCGCAAACTCACAGATGTGGTAGATGTTGCCACGGGTGCCAAGACCCACCTCGATGTGGTAGTCGTCGATGTACCGTACCGTGCGCTCGATGTAGTCGCCCTCTGGCCGGGTCATACGGATCATGCCGCCGTCCGGGATGCGGAACTTCTCCTTGTAGTGGGGCGTAATAAAGCGGATGCCCCTGGAAGCATCCGCGATGTGCCTGTCCAGCCACTTTTTCTCGAAGCAGTAGACGTAGAAGTTGTAGTCGCCCTTGGTGGGGTTCAGCCGCATGACATAGGCGTAGTTCTTGGTGTTGACGCGGAAGGCATACTCCGTCGTGTAGTTGCCCTGCATGGCACTTGCGGGGTAGGCCGGGCAGCAGGCGGCCATGGATTTGCGGTTGGCCAGAATACCCTGGTATTCCGGGTTCTCCCGCAGGGCGTTAATCACCTGGTCAAACTCTTCCTTGAATTCCGGTGTTTTCTTGGAGGCGTAATGATCCTCCCATGAAGTGTAGAAGCCGTTGCCGCTGCTGTCGAAGTCGCCCCGGAGCCGCCCGATACAGCAGGTATGCATGTTCAGCTCATGACTCTGGGCGTAGGTGTAGATTCGCTCCTGCTCCGTGGCAGGGCGAAACTCCAAAATTGGGTTCATGGATTGTCCTCCTTCTCGTTGATTCGTTCGCAGGTGACAAGCACCCGTCTTGTGTTTGGATAGGTACAGGTAATAATTGAAAGCAGATCCTTTCCGGGCTGGATGCGGATCTGCTCCAGCTCATTGGGGGAAATTGTATCCGTGGAAATCACGCGGTAGGTCAGCGTCTCCCAGGGGTTCGTCACATACACAAGGTCGCCGACTTCCACCTTTTCCAAGGAGACAAACGGATGCAGGATTGCATTCCAGGTACGATGGCCGGCGATGACGCTGTTGGTGCTCTCGCCGCCAATGGGCATAGAAGTCTGTCCAAGAATCGCGCCGCCCCGGTTCAGATTTGTACTGTCCGCGCCGAGGTAAAGGGGCGTCTCAATGTCAGCAGAAGGAATGGAAAGGCAGGCAAAAACCTCCTGCTCCCAGCCGTACTCTGCCAGATCAAGCGCCGGAACTCTCATGCCCTGGGCGGTCAGGCTGGAGCCTTGGGTCTCAGGCAGCAGCGTGTTGTAACGGACGCAGGCTTCCCATAGCGCCGGAAAGGCCTTTGGGGGTTCCGTGGGTGGTGTGCTGTCAGGATTGAGAGAATTTTCCGGTGTGTCAACCGCTTGACCTGGCTCCTTCTGCTCTTCAGCCCTGTATTCCTCGAAGCGGCGTATTACACTCTTTTCTGCCTGCCGGAAGGCGGCGGTCTGAACGGTGGGATAAAGAAACACACTCAGACCGCAGAAGAAGAACAGGCCCGAAAGGATCATCAGCAGCTTACGCTTCATGGCACTTCCTCCGTTTCTTACGCAGAAAAGCAATCAGCAGGCCCAAAAGGATCACACCCATGGCCAAGCCTCCGCCGATCATAAGCCCCTGCTTGTAATTCGCTTTCCAGGTGGATTCCGCGGGCGTTGCTTTTTCAACGGTCTTTACTACAATCTCCGCTTGCTCGTAAGAGATGCGAGTACCTCGCACCAGCAAACGATGGCTATTGACTCCAAACGGTGTACAGGTAATCAGTGTACAGAGGTCTTCGTCGGGAACTGTCAGAAGAAGGTCGGTTTCATCCGGCAAAACGGTATTGATCTCCGCAACCTGATAGGCCAGGGTCTCTCCGAGAACATGGAGATAGAACACGTCCCCGAGGGTAAGCTGATCGAGATCGGAGAACAGCCGCATACCGGCGACCCCGGAGTGTCCAGTCAGAACAGAATGGCAGCCCGTGCCGCCGATGGGGAGTGAACTGCCAATCAGATGGCCGATGCCTTTCTGTAAGACTTCTTCCTCCGTGCCGTGGTAGATTGGAAGATTTAGCTCCAGTTTTGGAATTTCCACATAGCCCATCAGCCCGGAACCCGTCAGATCCAATAGTTCGTTGTAAGAAACAGACGCGGCCTCCACCGCGTCTTTGTCGTATCGAATGGATTTCAGATCTTCGTTGTAAACCTGTGCTGCCGTCCGCGCCTCGTCGTAGACACCGGAATCCAGTTCCTTGACCGCGCTTTCGTATTCGCTCCGCACAACGGAGAGATATTGGTCATTCACATAGTTCGCAATCAGAGGATAGACTGTCATTCCCACCGCAAGGAGCACCATCAGCACGGTGAGAACTATCAAAATCGTTCTTTTCAAATAATCACCTCGCGGAAGAAATGTCTTGCGCATGGGCGGCCCATGAGAGCCGCCCATGCAACGGATGGGTTACCGCTTGTTCTTAGAGGGCTTCTTGCTCTTCATGGCGAAAACCAGCGTTACGCCTGCGGCGGCCAGCAGGAGCAGGCCGAAGGCACCGTACATCCAGACACCATCATCGCCGGTGACAGGAAGGTCGGGCGTCCGGGTGTTGATAACTGTCAGGGGCACGATAGCGTTGACAGAGCTGTTGTTTTCCAGCATATCCACGCGATTGCCGTTGACGGTGGCATAAGCGGTCAATGCGTTAGCGCCAACTGTCCTGCAATCAACTACGCCAAACGTAGTAGTGGCAATGACGATTTCAATGGAGTCACGCAGCAGGGTGTAGCCCTGGGCGGTGTGGGTCTCTGTTACGGTGTAGGTATCATCCTCCACACCCCAGATCGACAGCTTGCCGCTTTCACTGTTGGGGACAAAGCTGGTGGCCTCAGTCTCAGTAGCAACATGATCGGTCACATAGTATAGGCCATCCTCAGCCTGCTCGGCCTTGAGCCAGTAGCCGTCTGTATTGTTGTAGACGGTAAAGGTGACTTCGGTGTAATCGCCGGCATTGTCGCTGAAGCGCTTATTGACCTCAATGCCGTAAACGTACACCGTGCAGTCGTCGCAGAGCGTATCGTAGTAGGCCGTGTTAGTGCGACGCCATTCCAGAACCACTTCATTGGGGTTGCCGTTGTCGCCGTAGGTCACAGAATCGTCGGAGTTGACGGTAGCGGTGTAGGTGATGCGGATGTAGCATTCGGAGTAGCCGCTGTAAATGGAGTTGCTGCCGTAGACGGAGGCAGCGCTGTTAATCTCGTTCAAGCCAGCTTCGGTCATGGAGATGGTCATAACCTCGCTGTCTTCCTTGCCGTCAGCATAGGAGACGGTGAACTTGAGTTTCTCATCTGCCTCAGTCCACTCGGTAATCTTCTCGGTGCAGTCAGCATTGGTAAACCATTCCAACTTCACATCGCTCTTGTTGTAGGTGATACCCTTGGAGAGGGTATCGACGAAGGTGTAAGTCGTGAGATAGGAGGCTTTGGAGGTAATGACGGGCAGGCGGGAAATGATCTGATAGTCAATCACATCTCCGTCAGAAGCAGTGCCTACGGGGGCGTAGCCGTCGTAAATGTCCTGTGTACCATTGTTTTTTCCGGTGTCTTCCTTGGATTCCCGCAGGGTCTTTTCAAGGGTCGGGAAGCCGGTGGCGTTCTTGGGGTACAGAACCAGATCGTAGTTCCACTCGCTGCCATCAATGGTAGTCATAGGCAGGGACGCGAAGAAGGGAGCCGTCGTATTGACAACATCCTCGGGAACACGGGTTTCTACCACAAGATACAGGCCAAGCTCCAGGTTCCGCGCTTCGCTGTGGCCGTAGGCGTCGGTTTCGGGCATAGCCGTGCCGCCCTGAGTCTTGGCCACGTTCTCCAGAGCGTTTTTGACCTCTGTGGAGTTGGAATCCAGTTTGCCGCGCAGGGCGTTGATCAGGGTGTCGGATTCATAGTAGTACCAGGTGGTGCCACCGATAACCGTAGTGGCAGGAGCAAAAGCGTCCGCTGCCGTCAGACCGATGGCGGTAAGGAACGCCATGTCCTTTTTGGTGCCGCGCACGCCGTAGAGAACCTTGGTAACGCTTTCACCGTCCACGATGCCGGAGAAGGTCTCAATGCTCGCCACCCGCAGGTAGGTGAACTCTACGCCCTGGATGGCGTAGGGGTTAAGAGCCTGCTCTGCTGCATCGTTTCGGAGGCCGGTGGAGACGTAGGACTCAGCGCTCCACGCACCAGCGGCGGCAGCGGAGGTCATGTCGTACTTGTAGATACTCAGAGAACCCTTCTTCGTGTAGTCGATGGTCGCTTCGGGCGTGGACGCGGCGAAGGCGCTGACGGAGAGGGAGAAGAGGACGGCCAGAGCCATCATGACGGAGATAATGCGCTTGATGTTGTTTTTCATAGTGTTTTTTCCTTTCTTCATTTGATGATTTGTTTGTTGTGAAAAAAACAGAGAACGCTGTGGGAGCGTCTCTGCTGCGGTATGCGGAGCGAAAATGGCTCGTTCTCATGGCTTTCAATCTCATTTGTCAAAGGGATTGTCCGGATCAGGTTCAACGAGAACCGGATAACCTCGCTGGGGCTTGGAATAAGCGTTCCTCCCATTCGAGTAATAGCTTCCCCCGCCGGGATAGCCGTTTCGTCCGTTGGGGAAAGCATTTCCCTGATTGTGGTATTCGCCGGTCCCGTTGGGCGAAAACTTTTGCTGGAAAGCATCCATGATCATGTTGTTCACCTCTGTGCGCGCGGCAGCAGAGATAGGATGGGCAACATCCTCATAGGTCACATTTCCGTTTTTGGTATAGCTCTTAAACGGCATCTTTACGAAAAGCCCATTCTGTCCTTCCATGACCAAGATATCATGGATCGCAAATGCGCCGCCAAGCGTGATGGATACAATTCCCTTAACACGGGAGTCCGGCTTGTCGATGATGCGGTCGATCCTCACAGTAAAGAATGACCGTTGTCCCTGCTGGGCAGCGTCATTCGGAGGATTGTTGTATGCGGGCATGAATTTCACCTCCAGTCGGTGTACACGATGATCGTGCCATTGTTTCTTTTACTCTGCGTACCGGGGGAGAATGTCGGAGTCCTCGATGTCTACCGGAACGCATCTCGGCAGGCTAGGCTCCGTGGAACTGGCCTGCGTAGTCTGCACCGGGAGCGTGGTCTCCTGGACGGTTTCAGGCTGTTCAGAAGTGGGCTGCTCCTTTTTGGGCGTACAGCCAGCGAAGGTGGCGGTAATCAGCAGGGTCGCAGCGAGAAGAAGTGCAAAAGTCTTTTTCATAGAGAAATTCCTCCTTTTCATCGTTTCAAGTGTTCTGTTCATTGGTTTTGTCTTTTTTCCGAAGAAGCATCAACAGTGCAGCCGTGCAGAGCAAGGCAGTTGTTACACCGAAGACCGTTACGCCAAAGCCGTGTCCGCCCGTCATGGGAAGCTGGTACTCCGGCATGTTTACGGCGGTAAGGGTCACAACATAATCCTCACTTTCGGGAAGCGAGCCCTCGAAGGCAGGGGCGGAGAGCAGGCTATAACCGGGCAGCGTTGCCGTCTCTGTGAGCCGGTACAAGACCGGGCCTTCGTCCGTCTCCACGCAAAGCCCGTTAAAACACGCAAGACCATCGCCGCCAGTTTTAAGCTTTCCGTCTGTCAGCCCGACAGAGGTACATCCACCTAAGGCGGCAGGTTCGTCTTCTCCTCGGCTGGTAACGGGATTCCAACTCCCGCCGTTGTCCGTGGAATACTCCAGCAGGAAAGTTACACCGGAAAGGGGCTGTCCCTTCTCGTTGACCTTTCGGACAGTGATTTCTCCTTCGGGGATGTAGACAGGTTCGTTCTTGATCGTAACGGTCAACACACCGCCTCCATCCAGACCGGTGAGGGCAATTCCGGATACCGTGCAGTCCCCGTTCTCATGGGAGACCAACTGCTCTCCTGAAAAGATCAGAGTACATGCTTCGGTTGTTCCGCCGCTTGTTGCAAAGGTAATGCTTTCCGGCCAGACGTTCCCGGCTCCGTGAAGAGACAACACCTCGCGGAACGCATAGGTTCCGTCGGTCAAGCCCTTAAACACATAGTTTTTCTCCGTGCCGGTTGCGTGATAGTTGCCGTCTGTCTCATAGACCCGTCCATCCGAATCAGACTTTCCGCGCCAGGTTCTGTCGGACGTGCTGCCGTTCTTAAACCGATAAAGATTGAAGCAGTAGCCCTCCACATCGCCGCCTTCCGAGACCTTGTTCATGGCCGCAGTTCCAAGGGGAATATTTCGGAAGGTTACGGTGTTCGTGCCGGCTTTCAACGTAACGGTTTGCGTTCGGTTTTCAGCAACATAGTTGTCTGGGACGGTCTCCGTCACAGTTACTGTCGAGCCAATTTCCAAATCCGGCACATTTAGCTTGCCCGAAGGGTCTGTTTGCCCGCTGAAGAGCACATTGCCGCTGCTGTCCGTCACGGTAAACGTGATTCCGCCAACCTTGCCATCTACGCAGGTCTTCTGAATGGATAGATTGGTCGTAGTGTTGGCCGTCAGCTTGAAGTAACACGGCACCGGGTCCGGGTTGGCCATCTGAGAAAGAATCTGCCCTTCGTGGTGATTGCTGTTGGATGTTCCCCAGATTACGGGAGATGCGTTCTCCGTGTCCAGAATTTTTCCCTTTGTACTCACAGTCAGATCGGCATTTTGGAGCGCAGCCGCTGTCGCAGTTACGGTGAGCGTGTTTCCGGACTTCGTAAATGTCAGTCCGTTTCCGTTCGTGAATGGGAAATCATTGTTGATGGCGTTGTTGGTGTCCGTCAAAACAACCTTGTACAAACCCGTTGTTGTATCGTAGGTCATTTCATGCGTTGGGGCCTGAGAAAGCTTTTTGGAGGTAAAGCTTGGTATCAACTCGTGGTTGACCATTGAGGAGAGAATGGAGTCATATCCGCTGATATAGGCAGCCCGTAGCGTTCCAGTGTTATCATTTGGATTGCACAGGTTCAGCACGAAGTTGTATAGGCTTTCGTTTGAGCAAGCATACGGCTTGGTTGCACTTCGATATCCGACAATAATCTCCCAAATGAGCACCTGGGTAGCGGCTTCATATCCATGGAGAGTCAATTTTGTCGAGCTATTCAGTGCATTTGGTGCTCCGTAGGCAAGAATGAGCGAAATAGCGTTTCGCTGGCTGTCGGAAAGAAACTGATCCCACACGTTCAGTTCTGCGCCGCCTGCAATTTGGGAATAGACGGCACTTGGCGTTGATTCTGCCTGCGGTTCAAGACAGTATGCCATCTGACCATTCAAATAATGGTATCTAAAGCCGGTAAGCTTAATGTTGTAGGTCGTCTGGCTGGTATCATTGGGATATCGAAACGATACAGTAAACACATTTCCGGCACCATAGAGGATCACAGGGATCTGCAATCCGTAACTGCTTGCCAGCACTTCGTCCCTTGGCTGGATTTGCTCCAGTTCCACAATCGTGCCGGTGGCTTCTCCTTCACCGGGATCAATTTCTCTTGGTGCCTCGTTTTTCTCTGCGGTTTTGCTTTCTTCCTCCGGTACGGGTTCTTCACAAGGTTCTGTCTCCTCTTCGGATTCGGGTGTGGGCTCCTCTGCCGCAGCTGAGACCTCAGTAGTTTCTTCGGTTTCGGCTGCGACGGTTTCTGTCTCTGCCGCATAAGCTCGGAATGCGCTGCCGGTTGGGACAATTCCAAGCAGCAGCGCAAGGAGCAGGAGCAGCGTCAGAGTTCGCTTGAGTTGTTTCTGCATTTTGTTTTTCCTCCTTCAAGATGTTTTGGGTACAAAAAAGGCACGGAACTTTCTCCGTGCCTTTCTTCGCGTTATTCAGTTGGACGACGTGGTATTATCCGTAGAGGACCACAATGTAGTATTTGTCGGTGTCAGGCTCATAACTAGCGTGGATGTAGCAACGATATCCATCAATGGTATCGCCGTCAGCGGTCAACATATCTGCTGTGTATTGGATATTTCCAGCTACCCGCTGCTTTAGAAAATCCAAGCTATAACCGCTACCGTAGTAACCAGGATAATAACCGGAGTTTTCCAGCGTCATAGTCCTGTCAATTGTGAAGCCGAGGCTTTGTGCATAAGAGCAACCGTAGTCGATCACGGCTTGCAGGTCAAAGACTTCATGAATCTTCTCGGTGTAGTTGTCCCGGTAACTGTCACCGCAACGAGAGCATTTGTGTTCGGTATAGCCCTCAGAGCTGGTGGTTGGAGGAACAACGGTATCCCGGTAGTCGTGTCCGAGTGCTGGGGTCGTGTTGGTCGTCTCCGTCGTACCGCATCGGGAACAGGTTCGCAAGGTGTAGCCGCCGCTGGTACAGGTGGCTGCCACCGCTTGCTCCGTGAAGCTGTGGCCCAGGGCATCGATGTAGCTGTCCTTGTAGCTGTCTCCACAAGAGCATTTGTGTTCCGTATAGCCCTTTGCGGCGCAGGTAGGAGCAACGACCGTTGCCTTGTAGCTGTGGACGTGGACGGGCTCTGACGGTTTTTGCGGTTCAGTTGGCTTGGCTTCTGTCGGTGTGGGAGTAGCCGGCTTCGGCTCTGTCTGCTCTGGCTCAGTGACTTCCTGTGTCTCCACTTCAGAGGGCCTGGTTTCTTCCAGCGCATTTTGCTCAGTGTAAGCCTCCGTTTCCACAAGTGTCGACTCTGTTTCTGCCGGTGCAGTAATGACAGCCTCTGCTGTATCAGTAGCCATAGACATCGACTGCGTTGTAGTGTCGGGTTCAGGAAAGGCGGTAATCGATGTGGTTGCCTCGGGTGATAATCCTGCCGGAGTATCTGGTCCTTGATTGCAGGCGGAAACCATCATAAGCAGAATAGCCGCAGCCACAACAATAGCTTTTTCTTTCATGTTCGCACCCCCTTGTTATCTGCCTCTACTGTACCGCAAAGAAAGCTGAAATGCAAGCCTGCGTCTGATTTTCCCCCAGCCATATCCTTTTTCAGCTGGTACAGTTGGTTAATAGGGGAGAGTGTGAGAGGGGAACGAACAGATGCTCTGTCTATAAAAGAGCATACTATCCCCTTGGCGTGGCAGCTATCTGGCCTCATTCCTCCTTTTGACCTGCTCCAAATAACGAGAATAATGTTCAAGCGCTTTCATCACATAATCCTCGGTTTGGCTGGGCGAGATGTTTTTGGGAATGTACTGCCGCAGGCGATCAGCCCGAAAACTGATCTTTTCCCGCTGGTTGGGCTTGGATTCGCCCATGATTGCTTCGATGGCTTCCGGTGTCAGATTACCATCATCAGACATTTTCCGCATCCGGATTGCCTGATCGTGAGAAGGTGTGCAGTCCATATAGGACATGACATCCGCAAGGGCAGATTGCTCCTCTTTGGAGAGATACGACAGCTCCACGGCAGGACGCATCCCGATCCGGCCTTCATCCACAATGTCAAGCAGCGTTGGGATAAGTTCCGTCAGACGGATGTACCGCTGAATCTGTGTGTAACTGTCAGGCGAGACTCCAGCAAGAACCTCGCGACTTGTTACTCCAGACAACTTCTGTCCCAGTGGGTCAGAAGTTAAGTCAGTGCGCACGCCTTGCTGTCGCTTCATCGCATCCAGCCGCATCTTGTAGGAAAAAGCTTTTTCGCTGGGGAGAATAACCGACCGCTGGAGATTGGATTCGACCATCAGAATGATGGCCTCATCCCGTGTCAAATCCTTGATTTCTGCCCGGATGCTTTCTATGCCGGCAAGCTCGCAGGCTTTTCTCCGACGATGGCCGGAGACAATCTCATAGCGCCCATCCTCCTTGCTGCGCAGGGTGATAGGAACAATGATTCCGCGATCCTTGACGCTCTGCACAAGCTGATCCATATCCTCATCTAACCTCACTTTGAAAGGGTGGTCGGGGAAATCGTCGATCTCACTCAGGGGAATGTCGTAGATCTTTGGGAGGCGGTTTTCCTGCCGCTCCTGATCTGTCATGAACAACTCATCGTACCCGGTCAGTCCGAGATCGATCTTTTGACCGTTCTTCAAGACCAAGCACCTCCTTTGCAAACTGCTCGTAGGCTTGCGCAACCTTCCCGTTCTTGTCGTACTCGAAGATGCTGCCTCCGGTGACCGACGATTCCACCGCCCGCACAGAGCGTGGAATCTCCGTGGAAAAGACGTTTAACTGCGTGCCGATGCTTCCCCGCAGGGACGCGATAATCTCATTGGCGTTGTTTGTACGCCGATCCACCATTGTCAGGAGAATACCGTCAATCGTCAGCTTCGGGTTAATGGAGCGCCGAACCTTCGTGACAGATTTGAGCAGGAGCGCAAGCCCTTTTGTGGACAGAAAGCTGGGCTGAGAGGGAATGATGATGCTGTCTGCTGCGACCAGGGAATTGATGGTCATCATGCCAAGCGACGGCATACAGTCGATCAGAATGTAGTCGTAGTCTTTCCGCAAACCGTCCAGCAAATTTTTCAGAACAAACTCCCGGCTCATGACGTTGAACAGGCTGGTTTCCAAGCCTGAAAGCTCGATGTTCGCCGGGAGAAGCTCAACGCCTTCTCGGTGGGATTGAATGACCTGGTAGGGGTCAACCGGTTCGTCGTTAATGACAGCGTTCATAGCCGTTGCCAGAGATTGCTCCAGCGCATCAGGGTTTTGAAACCCCATGCAGACCGTCAAGCTGCCCTGCGGGTCTGCGTCTACAAGCAGTACCTTTTTGCCCTCCCGCGCAAGACCGACACCTAAGTTGACGGTGCTCGTCGTCTTGCCCACGCCGCCCTTTTGGTTCGTGATGGCGATGACCTTACATGCTTCCATTGAAATCCTCCCTTCGTTACAAATTTGTGTGCATTCAAAGGCAACTCCTCCTTTCAGTGATTATTTTCGGGCATAGAATTAGCCTCGTGCTATCATTTTCGAAAGCACGAGGCCTATTTTAGAAGCAGAACAGTTATTATATCGAAGATTGCAGTAATTGAGATTGGTGTCTACATTAGTAAGTTTTTTTGCATTTTCACGAGGCGAAGAATCAAGCTATTGAGGTCAACCGGATCAATTCCTCTTTGGATGATGTCGTTGCGAAACTGCATCAGCGCGACATACGCAAGTCGGCACTCGGATGCCGTCATTTCAATATAGTGTTTTTCTTTAGCCATGGATCATCGCCTCCTTGACATCATTTTACAGCATGTCGGAAAAAATGCAAATGTGCGATTCCACTGTGTGTGGCTCTTGATCGACTTTAATACTTGATGCGGACGCCTCGAATATATTTCTGCGTTGAGATACAAGCTTGGTTTTTAACTGTTCGATGCAATTCGCCAGTTTCGAGCAATGGATCTAAAAACAAACGATAGAACAGCTTAGGACTATTCAGATTCAAAAACTGCATCATTTCCTTCTTTGATCTGGGCTGGCAGCAATAGTTCAGAAGTCTGTCTCGGTTCAGAATCAAGTCTTTTTGAAGCGCAATAGCTTGCTTTGCAGCCATCCGGCGCTTCATGGTTACCTTATAATTATCTGAAAGCATGTAATCAATCAAGCTCTCTTTTGGAATCATGTGTTTTGTTCCGATCTTAAACGAGGAAATCTCACCTCTCCATATAATGCCGCGGATTGTTTTTTCGCACATTCCGTCTAGTGCTCTCTGCAAATCGGGGACGGTAAGCACATCTGGATAATCGGAAAGGCTACGCTCATAGATTTTTCTGTCTTGCATGATGAACCTCCTGTATGATACAATATGAATGTCAATAGCATTCGTTCCTCGTTACGAGGAACGTGGTTTTCATACACTTTACCACACCGGATTTTTGGTCTAATTTGGGGTCATGGGCCTCCAATGGACCTCCGATTTTCAAAAACTGTTCCCAGAGGGGCTCATGCCCGGAAACGTATACCGCATCAGACTTTTTCGCGTTATCGGGTCCGGATTGCTGATGTTTGCTGGGGTTTTCGTAGGTAATAAGGGTTATTTCAAATCCATAGATTTCCCGTATTTTCCACTTGGATTAAAAAACTTAAAATCCGCCGGAGTAAAATCCGTACCGGTTCGAGTCCGGTCAGCGGCACCATATCGAGTATTCATAACGGACTTGAGTTATGGATACTCGATTTTCTTTTGTATTCCCGCGGTTTTCTGTG
>JAEEGF011542192.1_pt1 | contig 16651 bp, 14 predicted proteins | sample 9134171 | NCBI WGS metagenome assembly JAEEGF01 (sample SAMN16246542, study PRJNA631951) | gut metagenome | biome: gut microbiome; feature: rumen; material: AP-attached | host: Bos | place: Iran: Karaj | collected 2018-10
AAACTTTATATTTGAAATGCTTATTCTATAGCTGTCTCCAGCGAAAAATGACCCTTCGCTGGAGACAGCTATTATCATCTATCACAAACAGAAATCCATTATTCTTCGCTAACAGTTATCCTCTGTGATTGCACGAACCGCTGAAAGAAGATCGTCTGTCGATCTAAAGCGTTTAGTCCTATCTAAGTTCGTACCTTTTTCCCAGAACCGCTTAATTGCACCATCTTTTTGCTTATTTATATTTGTTCGACCTGTAAGGATATAATAGCATAAACGTGTTAGTGCATACATTTCATGGCACATTTCATAATTGGAAAAACCAACATGTATTAGGTCGGGGTCATTTAGCGATCCTTTTAACTCTGATTGTATACTGGTCAGATTACTATTTGGTATCTTTACCAAGCCAAAATCTCCAATTTTTACAACATCGATGTCGTCATAGTGTTTGACGAAGACATTTGTGGGGCTTATGTCGCGATGCAGCAATTCTTTGCTATGAATATATGACAGGCCTCTACAAATTTGAGAAATAATCATTTTTCGACTTGGAAGCGATAAATTACTGTTTTGCTTTTGAATGAAGTCATAGATGCTTTCATCCATGTGCTCCATTGTGTACTCGTTTTTTGATTCATTATATGCGTAGACTTCAACAATATATGGAGAGTGTAAAGACCGAAGCACCTCATACTCTTGCCTGAAACGCTGTATTTCTTTAGCGTCAAGCTCTATACGTGCTCTTTTCAGAATAATGGGAATCTGATAATTCGGATCAACATATGAAAAAACTCGAGCGTAGGACCCCTCTCCAACATGCTTCAAGTTTGCATATTTTTCTTTTTCGTCGTTCGATAGGGCAATGCTAGCAGACATTTGAAAGATTGGAGTTAGCTCAATAATCTCAATTGGAGGAAAATTTTCTGGAATAGTGCTACCCCCGCTTTTTACAACAAAGCGACGACATCTTCTAATTACAGCATCATATGAAGTATCTGTTAGGCGAAAAGCATATGGCGTGGAATTGCATCTTGTCCGTAATCGATCAATAGCATCCAATACTTCCAGCAAGTCTCTGCTGTCTTGTGCATGGAAATATCCTCCTTGGTACACAATATTCCCACTATCATCGTATGCTTTTCTGATATCATCGTTTATTACGCTAAACCAGTGATTTAACTGAGAATGGTATATTGATAGCAAGGAGCGAAGATCCTCATTTGGAACAAAACCATATAAATCATGGATATCTTCTAGGGCACTTAAATTACAGCTTTGAAGAACGCGTTTTAAATAGGAGTCTATCTGAGCCATCTTAATCACCTCTCCTTAGCGCTTCTATGAAGATTGATCGGGTTCCTTCTTTCAATCAATTATTAGCAGATATCACGGCCCGTTAATCTGTTGTCTTCTCAAGACCTTCAAAAAAATCATCGTAGCTGCAGTTGTAAATCTTTCTCAGCTCAATAAGCACACTTGCGCGGATATTCAGCTCGCCGGATTCGTACTTTGCGTATGTCGTTCTGCCGATGTCGCAGCCCCGGCGCTGGAGCTCCGCGCATAATTTTTCCTGGGAGATCTTCTTTTCCAGGCGGAGCTTCCGCAGATTATCACCCATATTGCGATCCCGTCTGATCTTTTGTTCCATGACAGCACCTCGTTTCTGACCAGTATTGGTTGCAAGTGCTGTCATTTTATGCTATATTGGCCTTGAATATTGACCGTGATACTGGTCAATTCTGGGCGAGGTGAAAATAAAGTGATCTGCTGCGGGTTTGGGCATCGGATGATGCTGATGGACATAGAAAAGCCGCTCCGGGAGGTATTGGAGCGGCTGGTGGAAGAGCGGGGTGTGAGGGTGTTCTATACCGGCGGGATGGGAGAGTTTGACGAATTGTTCGCCCGGACGGTACGGAGTATGAAACGGGATTGCCCTTCCCTTCGGCTGGTGTTGGTGGCGCCGTACCTGACGCATAAGATCGCAATTGGGAAAAAGGAGGACGGGACTATATATGGCGGGCAGATTGCCCGCGCTACATCGGAAGGGTCTGGCAAGTGTTGGCATGAAGCCCAATACGATGAAATCCTGATCCCGGCGGAGCTGGACGGCGTTCACCCCAAGGCAGCTATCGGGCTGCGAAACCGGTGGATGGTGGATCGCAGCGACATTGTAATTGCCGCCCTGCACCGGGATTTCGGCGGGGCGGCGGAGGCGGTACGGTATGCAGAGAAGCGTGGGAAAGAGGTGGTACGAATCATTGAAACGTAAAGATGGCGCACAATGTGCGCCGCTACAATGACAGGAACGAAAGGTTGAAAGGTGTATTAAACTGTGCTTACAATCAAAAACTATTATGATTGGAGGCCAGAATATGATTTATGGGTATGTGCGTGTGTCCACGCGGGAGCAGAACGAGGAGCGGCAGTTGATTGCCATGCGGGGCTTCGGCGTGGACCGGATTTTCACGGACAAGCAGTCCGGCAAGGATTTTGACCGGCCACAGTATCAGAAGCTGCTGCGGAAACTAAAAAAGAACGACACACTTGTGATCAAGAGCATCGACCGGCTGGGGCGGAATTATGAGGATATTTTGGTCCAATGGCGGGTCATCACCAAGGAAAAGCAGGCGGCCATTGTGGTGCTGGACATGCCCCTGCTGGATACCCGGCAAAACCGGGACCTGACGGGGACTTTAATTGCGGACATTGTGCTGCAGCTGCTTTCCTATGTGGCACAAACAGAACGGGATTTCATCCGTCAGCGGCAAAAGGAGGGCATCGCCGCAGCCAAAGCCCGTGGCGTCCGGTTCGGCAGGGAGGCGCTTCCGATCCCACCGGAATTTGAGGCCTGCGCTGCGGAATGGTCGGCGGGGCGATTGTCCGCCCGGGGCGGAGCAAGGCTTCTCAACGTCAGCACCAAGACCTTTATCCGATGGCTGCATCAAAAGAATATTGTTCCCCAAAGCACAGATTTGTCCACACAGCTTGCATAGGCGGTGCAGCGGCATTCTGACGGAAAGAAACTGCGTTTCCTCCTTGCAAAAAGCGGCGCTTTATAATATAATTTGATGTAAAGAATGGGAAAATGCAGTCGTTTTCAGTGTATATCAAACTGTACCCTTGTCCACAGCAGCAAGAAACGTACAGAGAATCCCCTGGAACGAGCCTTTTCCCAAATGGGAGAGGCTCGTTTTTTGTTTGGGGGTGATTGGATGGCACAGCAGATCAAGTCGAAACAGCGGGTGGCGGAGCATGGCGAGGTGATGACCGCCGAGCGGGAGGTCAACGCGATGCTGGATCTGGTGAAGCAGGAGACGGAGCGGGTGGACAGCCGCTTTCTGGAGCCCGCCTGCGGGGACGGCAACTTCCTGGCGGAGATCCTGCGGCGGAAGCTGGAGGCCGCCAAGCGCCGCGCCACGCCGCCGCGCAAGAAAAAACCGCTTCCCGCGGAATTCGAGAAGCAGTCCGTGATCGCAATTACCTCCGTCTACGGGGTTGATATATTGATGGACAACGTGCTTGCCTGCCGGGAAAGACTCTATCAGATCTGGAATCAGAGCTATGAAGCTGTCTGCGGCAAAGAGGTCAACGAGGACTGCCGGGCCGCCGTGCGCTTCATTCTCAGCCGGAACATCGTCTGCGGCAACGCCTTGAGCATGAAAACCGTGGACGAGACCGGGGCCGACACCACGGAGCCCATTGTGTTCTCCGAATGGGCCTTCATCATGGGCACCAAGCTCCAGCGCAAGGATTACCGCTTTGACAAGCTGCTGGCGGGCGATTATGCCCCTGCTACAAGGCAAAGCAAAAAAGAACAGAAGCCCCCGAAGCAGGAACAACTCAGCCTTTTTACCGAAGCGGTGGAACCGCCTAGCGACGAGGGCGAGCTGCTGCAGACTTATATCACAGATTACAGGAGGGTCCAGGATTATGACGCTCAATGATATTTGCGCCGAGATTGCAGAGTTGGAACAAAGAATGTTCGCCGGCGAGATCGATTTTTCCTATGACAATCTGATGTCTGCCATGAAGCCGGGACACCCTGCAGAGTTGCTGGATGACGTCCTGTCGGAAATCGGATGGGACGTATTTGCAAATAAACCTGTCAGCGCAGACCGTGTCAGCACTTGGATCAAGCATCTGAAGTCCTTCAAAAGAGCCTTCAAAGTGAAAGAATTATCTGCTCCGATTAAACACGCAGAGCAGTATTTGAAGGAACAGGAGGCAGAAGAAGATGGCAACTAACCTGTACAATACGATCTACAACCCGGACGTGCTTTCCTGCATTGCCAACCTCTCCAACGACGAGGTTTTCACGCCGCCCGAGGTTGCCAACGCCATGCTGGACCTGCTGCCCCAGGAGCTGTTTTCCGATCCCAACACCACTTTCCTGGACCCGGCCTGCAAGAGTGGAGTTTTTCTGCGGGAGATCGCCAAGCGGCTGCTAAAGGGGCTGGAGCCCGACTTCCCGGACCTGCAGGAGCGGACGGAGCACATTTTCAAAAAGCAGCTTTTCGGCATCGCCATCACGGAGCTGACCGCCCACCTCTCCCGCCGCAGCCTCTACTGCTCCAAATTTGCAAATGGTCGGTATTCTGTGGTTCCGTTTGACAATGTGGATGGCAACGTGCGGTTCAAGAATATCCAGCACCGCTGGTTAAACGGAAAATGTGCTTTCTGCGGGGCGTCAGAATCGGAATATGGCAAAGAAAAGCGTGGCGATGACCTGGAAGCCCACGCCTATGAGATGATCCACACCATCCACCCGGAGGCGATCTTCAAAATGAAATTTGATGTAATAATTTCGAATCCACCTTATCAGTTGAGCGATGGTGGAAATGGTGCAAGTGCCCGGCCTCTTTATCATATGTTTGTCGAGCAAGCGAAAAAGCTTAATCCACGTTATTTATCCATGATTATTCCAGCGCGTTGGTATTCAGGCGGTAAAGGATTGGATGAATTCCGAAAATCCATGCTAAATGACAAACATATCCGCACATTGGTTGATTACACTGACTCAAAAGATCTGTTTCCTGGAGTAGATATTGCAGGCGGCATTTGCTATTTTTTGTGGGATCGTGATCATCCGGGCATTTGTACTTTTACAAATAACTACAATGGAAAATCTACTACCATTAACAAATCATTGAATGAGTATGCCACATTCATTCGCTACCCTGTGGCAGATGGGATTATTTCCAAAGTCGTTTCACATAAAGAAAAGACAATGGATTCAATGGTAACGACAAGAAAACCTTTTGGTCTTGCTACAAATGTTCTTCCTTTACCGCATGGGGACATTACACTCAGATACAATAAGGGTGTAGGTCCATATGCCCGATCAAAGGTAAGTGTAGGAAATGAATACATCGACAAGTGGAAAGTCATGATTTCCTACTTAAGCGCAGAACACGCAGGACAGCCAGATAAGAGTGGTAAATTCAAAGTTCTTTCTACTATGGAAATCTTACCGCCGCAGTACATTTGCACTGAAACATATCTTTTGGCAGGGTGGTTTGATAACGAAGAAACAGCGAATAACCTTCTTGGGTATCTCAAGACAAAGTTTGCTCGTTTTATGATTGCGCAAGTTGCTGTATCCCAGCATATAACAAAGAGCAGTTTCGCGTTTTTGCCTATACAGGATTATACAAAACAGTGGACTGATACGGAATTATATAAAAAGTACGCTCTTTCCGATGAGGAAATAGCATTCATTGACTCCATGATAAAGCCGATGGATGGAGGTGAAGAATAATGGCAGAAATGTCATTCTTCCCGCAATGCCCGGCCTCTCATCCTTCCATCTATGCCTATGAATACATCGGCGTGGCCTCCCATCAGGGTTACATCAAGGTGGGCTACACCGAGCGGGACGTGGAAACCCGTGTGAAAGAGCAGAATTCCCAGGGGCGGGTGCGTTACCGCATTCTGGGCTCCTGGTCGGCCATGAAGAATGACGGGACCTGCTTCACGGATCACGACGTCCACGACGTTCTGAAACGCCGGGGCAGGCTGCAGCTCAACGCCGGGGAGGACCGGAACGAGTGGTTCCGCTGCACGCTCCAGGACGTGGAGGCCGCCATCGTGGCCATCCGCACCGGCCGGGAGAACTACGAGGCCCGCACCCAGACCTTCCCCATGCGGCAGGAGCAGAAAGAGGCCGTGGACAAGACCATCGCCTATTTCCGCTCCGTCTATGACACCGACAGCCACCGGACGCCCAAATTCCTGTGGAACGCCAAGATGCGCTTCGGCAAGACCTTCACTGCCTACCAGCTGGCAAAGCGGATGCGGATGAAGCGGGTTCTGATCCTAACCTTCAAGCCCGCCGTGCAGACGGCCTGGCGGGAGGATCTGATGACCCACGTGGATTTCGAGGGCTGGCAGTTCATCTCCCGGGACCCCGCCAACCCGACGGACACCATCAACGATCAGTATGAGCGGGCCAACCAGAAGAAGCCCATCGTCTGCTTCGGCTCCTTCCAGGACTTCCTGGGAGTGGACAAGGCCACCGGCGGCATCAAGGCCCGGAACGAGTGGGTCCACGCCATGAACTGGGACCTGGTGATCTTCGACGAATACCACTTCGGCGCCTGGAAGGACAGCGCCAAGAAGCTCTTTGAGCAGGACGAGGACTCCTACGAGGAGGATCTGTCCAAGTACGACGCCGGAAACGCCTACGACGAAACCTGGCTGCCCATCACCACCAGTTACTATCTCTATCTCTCCGGCACGCCCTTCCGGGCGCTGAATTCCGGCGAGTTCATCGAGGAGCAGATCTACAACTGGACCTATTCCGACGAGCAGCGGGCCAAGGCCGAGTGGACCGGGCCGAACAACCCCTATGAGGCCCTGCCCCGGATGGTCATGATGACCTATAAGATCCCGGAGAGCATTCAGCGGATTGCCAAGCAGGGGGAATTTGACGAGTTTGATCTGAACGTGTTTTTCTCCGCCGAGGGCACCGGCAGGGACGCCCGCTTCAAATATGAGGACTACGTGCAGAAGTGGCTGGATTTGATCCGCGGTTCCTATCTGGAAACCACGGTGGACGAGCTGAAGCTGGGCGCGCAGAAGCCGCCCATGCCCTATTCGGACACCCGGCTGCTGAATGTGCTGTCCCATACCCTGTGGTTCCTGCCCAACGTGGCGTCCTGCTACGCCATGGCGAATCTGCTGGCGCAAAAGCAGAACAGCTTTTATCACGATTACAAGGTCAACGTCTGCGCCGGGGCCCAGGCCGGAATCGGCGCGGCGGCCCTGGAGCCGGTGCGGCAGTCCATGGGCGACCCCCTGGAGACCAAGACCATCACCCTCTCCTGCGGCAAGCTGACCACCGGTGTCACCATCCGGCCCTGGACCGGCATTTTCATGCTGCGGAACCTGTCCAGCCCGGAGACCTATTTCCAGGCGGCCTTCCGGGTCCAGAGCCCCTGGGAGGTGCAGAAGGACAACGGCGAGAGCGAGATCGTCAAGCGGGAGTGCTACGTGTTCGACTTTGCCCTGGACCGGGCCCTGCGGCAGATCTCCGATTACAGCTGCCGTCTGAACGTCTCCGAGACGAACCCGGAGAAGAAGGTCGGGGAGTTTATCAGCTTCCTGCCGGTGCTGGCCTACGACGGCAGCGCCATGCGGCAGGTCAACGCGGCGGAGATCCTGGACATCGCCATGGCGGGCACCTCCGCCACCCTGCTGGCCCGGCGCTGGGAGTCCGCCCTGCTGGTGAACGTGGACAACGAAACCCTGGCCCGACTGCTGGCCAGCCAGGAGGCCATGGACGCCCTCATGCGAATCGAGGGTTTCCGCAGCCTGAACGCCGACATTGAGACCATCATCAACAAGTCCAACGAAGTCAAAAAGGCAAAAAAAGAGGGCCAGGAGCTGACCCAAAAGCAGAAAAAGGAACTGACCGAGGCGGAAAAGGAATACAAGTCCAAGCGCAAGATGATCCAGGAGAAGCTGATCAAGTTTGCCACCCGGGTGCCCGTGTTCATGTATCTGACGGACTACCGGGAGTACAGCCTCCAGGACGTCATCACCCAGCTGGAGCCGGAGCTGTTCAAGAAGGTCACTGGCCTGGACGTGAAGGACTTCGAGCTGCTGGTCTCTCTGAACGTCTTCAACGAGGGCCTGATGAACCAGGCCGTGTGGCAGTTCAAGCGCTATGAGGACGCCAGCCTGATCTATACCGGCATCGACAAGCACACCGGCGAGAACGTGGGTCTGTACAGTACGGTGATCTCCCGGGCCGACTACGACGCCATGGCCGGGCAACTGGCGGCGTCCATGGCCGCCGAAGCACCGAAGCCGGACGACATCCCGGACCGGCCCGTGTTTACAAACATCGGGCAGGATGAAGAGGACGAGGACGAGACGGAACCGGAGCAGCCCCGGCGCAAAACCGGCGCAGCCAGGACGGACAAGCACAGCACACCCGGCAGACCGCCCATCGTGCAGCCTGCCGGAACGCAGTTCGGAGCACGGACAGGCAGCCAATCCACCGGGAAGCAGACATACCCAGCTTCCGAGACAGGAACAGCCCACCCAGTTTCCGGGACGCAATATTCACGCCGCAACGGCAAAGTGGAAATCATCCAGCCCGCCGGTCCCGCCATCGGCAATACATACCGCCCGGCCTATATCCCGCCCAAGCCCTCCGTGCCGCCCACCACCGTCAAGCCCAAGGCAACGGTCGACACCTCCAAGATCCATGCCGGCACCATCGTCACCCACAAAGCCTTCGGCCCCGGCCAGGTCAAAGGCATCGACGGCGGCCTGATTGTCGTCACCTTCAACGGCACCGACAAGAAATTCCAATTCCCCGGCGCATTCGAGCAGGGATTCCTAAAATTATGATAGCTAAAGAGGTAGGAACATCCGTTGTTGAGGTTCCTACCTCTTTTGAGTCATTGCATTGTAGTCATTAATCCAAATCTGTTGCTTTAGTCAATCTCTTCTTGCATTTTTGCAATTGTTCGTTCTGTTCAATTGCCTTGGGTATTATCTGACCCTTATAGGGTAACTCCGAATTACGAAGGTTTTTTTCGATGGTTTTTTTCATCTGCTCTTCAATGAACGGTAACGTGGAAGTGAGCAATTTCTTATTTATAAATCGTTTTACAACAATTTCTGAAATAATAAATACAGCAACTATAGCAGATGCACCCAAGAAAACAGTCCATGAGTTAGCTATCAACGAAATCACCGCACTTATACCAGCAAAGAATATTGGGGCAATGACAGTCCACCAAGAAATAAGCGTTAGTAGGAAGCGAGGCGCACCTGTTGTGATTTTGTTTGCATCAATAGCGCTGTCAATGATGGATTTCGTTTGCGTAGAATATTTTCCATGGTACTGATCGCGTTCTTTTTTTGCCTGATGTGTAAGTGCTTCTTGATCTCGTGCTTTCCATTCTGTTAATTCTTGTAGAGAACTGGCGAAATTACCAATATCTAACTTGCTCTCATCGCCCTTTGTGCGATTCAGAATAGCATCAGTAACATTGTCGTTAAAATATGATGGCAGGGGGATAGCAGAATACTCAGGAATTGATTCTTCTAATTGTCTAGCAAGTTCCCGAATTGTGTTTATATATCGCTGTGTAGGACGTTGGGCAGCTACAGAATTGGCTGCTAGGTATAGCCTTGACATTCTAGAGCCTTGTTTCGAAGGTGACCATAGTCTACATGTTAGCCTCAGATCAGTGATAACTGGCAAACGGTTTTGCTTCCAGCCAAAAATACTTGATATTTGCGGATTCTCAGCCCGATATGCCAAAGATACACCAATCAATCTTGAATTTGTGGTAACAAATACTTGCAGATGTCGAGATGTTCCACAATAATCTTCATAATTGCCATTGCGACGCATATGCGTTTCCCAAATAGACCAAGTATCATTCTCAATAGATCTTCGGTCCCAGGACAGCTTTCTTTTCATAAAATCGAAGAAATGCTCCCGACTAAAGCCAAAAGACACTCTGTCATGTTCGTCAAAATCTAATCTGCTTGTTTTGAGGATGTTTGCTCTCTCAAGCTCTTGAATGACACTGGCTTTCTTGGTTCGAAAAACTGTCGCACTAAATCCGTGTTTAGAGGCAAATATGCGCATTTCATTATTATGTGGCGGATAACCGGCTTCTATGCTACGAATAGCTTTGTCAAATGCATTATAAATCTCCTCAAGGGTTTGAGGGTAGTAATATATCCTCCCACCACCACTATGAATGAGTTCTACCAATTCTTTAACGGCATCAACCGCAGAATCCCCGGCACATCCCAGAAATCTCAACAACACTTTTGTATCAAAGAAAAAACTCGTTCCTTGGATTTGAGGCATAACTTGATCTACCCCCCCATTAGGAAGTTGGTATGCCCCTACACAAATCATCAATCCCTCACAAATTTTTTCAAGATAGTATCGTTCTTGAGTTTCTGATGATATTGTTTTCTCGATGAATTTTCCAACAAAGAAACTATCAGAGTAAAGCGGTTCTGCTTCTACCAGTTCGTCAGTAGAATCTGTTGCATCATCATCTGACTCTTCATCGGGCAACAATTCTATTATCTGATCGGAGTTTTCGAAAGGCGTATTTATAGTTCCTTTATTGTCCTTGTGCATAAAAATGTCATAAGCCAGACCATTATTATCAAGAACCAAAATTAGTTGCTCTCTTGCGTGCTCTTCCGTCCAATTCCGCCCATAATCTGCTGCGAAAGAAATCAACTCATTGACTACTGCTTTTTCTATTTGTCTATATTCGTTTCTCTTTCTATCAAACTCTTCTGTATCAAATACCCCGATTCTCTTAATCCCATGCTTTTTTATTGATATTCTTTTTTCTTGCTGCAGTTTGTTCAAGCAGCTCATCATAATATTGTACGGCAAACTAATGCCAAATTCGCTACAGACACTTTCTCGTAGGTCAGTCAACGTAATAGAATTTGTGCTGTTTGAATAAATACAATACTCAAGATATGAACAGAAAACAGAAAAAGGATTGTTTTCATTTTGGCTTACCATTGCCATAGATATTAATGCATTTGGATTTTGCATTTTTATCACCACCATTGCTCGCATTATACTACAAAACCTCCCTTTTTTCAACATAAACATCTGCAAATACATCTTGTGTGAATAAAATAATAGCAATTTTAGCATTTGAAAAGAAGCGAAAAGCCCCTGAAAGATAATAAAACAAATGTACTATTGCGGCAAATTATATCATTTTTTGTGGGCCATTAAGCGGACAAAAAAAGAAGCCACCCCTATGTGTTTAGAGGTAGCTTCAATAATGAGTTGTGCCTACTGCTGTGCTTATTATATTTCTACTTCATTATTATTTCGACATTCTTGCCGCAGAATGCGACACCGTATTTCAGGATATGTTCAATGCCGTTGGCCTTCAGTTCGGTTTCGTAGTGCTTTTGATCAATTTGATTCAGAGCAGTTTGGGCGAGAGCCTTGAGGTCCGCGTTGTCGTCTTTCTTCGTGGCTTTCAGCTCGATCAGAATGCCTGGGAGGTTCGCGGTCCGGGGCTTGAGCTGGATATCGTAGCGGCCTTCACCGGATTCGCGGTTGGAGCGGATCTCGAAACGGTTATCCATGATGGCGCAGAGGCCGAGGACAAGGCCGTGGTAGTAGTTTTCGCCTGCCGTGTCGTAGACGCTGACAGTCTGGAGCAGGAGCTGGCGGATCTGAGCCTGCAGCGCTTCGGCGTCGCCGGTGTAGATGGCTTCCTGGATGGAGATTGCGGTGGAGGGCGGGATATATTCCGTCAGCTGATCCAGGATCTCCTTCTTGTAGACGAAGGCAATCTCCTTATTTGGCAGTGCAACCTCGCACATGAAGCCGTCTGTAAAGCTGGGGTCCGCGAATTGCAGGCGCAGATACCCGGCCACTAGTAGGAAGCTGTAGACGGAGGAAGGTTTTTTGCGGATTTCGGGATAGATCACGCCGGTATCGATATGGGTCAGGAAGGATTTGCCCTGCAGGAGCATCTGCAGCTTATCGTAAATCTCCGGTCCCGCCTCCGAAAGGACCTCCCCGATGATCTCGTTGCTTCCGGTGGACTGCCAATAGGCGCCGGGACGGCAGTTGTTGCGGAAGAAGTTGATGACAGACCACGGGTTGAAGATCTCCGTGCCGCCAAAGCGATAGCCGTCGTACCACGCGAGCAGATCGCCGTATTTGTCCTCCGCATGATAGTACTTTGCCATGGCCTTGACCTCAGCTGCGGTGAAGCCGAAATACGCACTGTATTTTTCGTCCAGGATGGAATTAATGGTCAGATTGTTCAGACCGCTGAAGATGCTTTCCTTCGCCACCCGGAGAATGCCGGTCAGGAAGCCGAAGCTCAGATGCTTGTTGTCCTTGAAGCCGCCGGAGAACAGGTTTCGCATAAAAGAAATGACCTGATCATAGAAGCTCCTGGTATGGCCCTGCTGGATCGGCGTGTCGTATTCGTCGATGATGATGATCGGCGCGATTTCATAGTGAGCGTGCAGCATTTTGGTCAGGAGCAGGAACGCGCCGGACAGCTCCGTTTCCGTGGCGCTCCGTTCCATGATCCGACGGAAACTCGCCTTGTCCACGTTGTTGCAAGCGCCGGAATTCAGTAGCTCTGCATGCCGCGCAAACTCGCTGCCGATAATCTCCGCCAGTTTTTCCAGCGTGTCGGCCCAGCTGTCGTACTTGACGTCCTTGAAGGTCACAAAGATGACCGGATACTTTCCCTGATACTTCCGATAGGCCTCACCCTGCTTCCAGACCGCCTTCCCCTTGAAATAGACGGAGGTATCCTCCTCTGTTTTTTCAAAGAAGGTGCGCAGCATATCCATGTTCAGCGTTTTGCCAAAGCGTCGGGGCCGCGTAAAAAGGGAGACCATGGGCCGCTCATCCAGAAAATCCTTGATCAGCATGGTCTTATCCACATAATAATATTGCGTGGAGGCCACCCGGTAATCGGAAATCCCTACGGGAAGCGGCAGACGGCGCTTCCCGCTGTTCTTTTGATATGCGCCGCTGCGGACCCGACCGTCAACTGGCTTTTCTGCATTTTCCGGAAGATACCAGGTTTTGCCTTCTTTGGACGCTCCGGGGATTTTCCCACTGGCGCACATGCCCGTGACGCTGCGCTCCTGGAGCCCCCAGCGCTCGGCAGCCTCTTTTGCGGTGATTTTGCCAGACATAAAACCGCCTCCTTACATGTTCTCTGCTTCTATTATATCCATGAACAGAAAAATGTCAACAGCAAACGGAAAAATATCAAATTCTTTGATATTTTTCCGTTTGAAACATAGTGTGCTAGTATTAGAAGGAAGAATAGTTCTGTATTATGGATCGCAGGGAGGCTACAGCAGGATCTCCTGCTTTTCATCGGGGTCCAGGGATGAGTTGAAAAAGGGCTTGCTCTTGCCAAACGGAATCTCCTCGTCGGATGGATCTTCCTCGTCGGAAGACTCCTTTTTGTCGGAAAATAGACGACAATACGCTTTTATATATGCCTTACGGAGCTTTTTCAGCGCGTCTTTGTACAGTAACAACGATTGCCAGATTCCCATACGACTTCTTTATGCCGCAAGGCGCAAGGATCTTCTTGCATGGTATCAATTGGGATTATATTGTGATCGATGAAGCCTCCATGATTCCGATTGCTAACATTATTTTCCCGTTGTATAAAAAGACACCTCGGAAGTTTATCATCGCAGGAGACCCATTCCAGATTGAACCTATCACATCGGTTGATATCTGGAAGAATGAGAACATTTATACCATGGTGCACCTGGATTCATTTACGAATCCAAAGACCCTGCCTTATCAGTACAAGGTTGAGCTTTTGACTACGCAGTACAGAAGCGTCCCTGATATAGGTTATGTGTTTAGCAACTTCGCATACGGTGGGATACTAAAACACTATCGCAGCGCAGATAGCCAACGACCGCTGAATACCGGGAATGACCTTGGAGTGGAAACTCTCAATATAATTAAATTCCCAGTCAGCAAGTATGAGAGTATTTATCGCTGCAAACGACTGCAACACAGTAGCTCCTACCAAGTATACTCTGCACTCTTTACCTTTGAATACATATGCTATCTCTCAAAAGCGATTGCGGTGAACAATCCCAGCAGTCTGTTTACGATTGGCGTGATTGCTCCGTATCGAGCGCAGGCAGACATGATTGATAAGTTGCTGGCCTCTGAAAAACTGCCTAAAGAAGTCGATGTACAGGTAGGGACTATCCATGGTTTTCAGGGCGATGAGTGCGATATCATTTTTGCTGTCTTCAATACACCTCCGACGATATCTGCATCGAAGGATATGTTCCTGAACAAGCGCAATATCATCAACGTTTCCATTAGTCGCGCCAGAGATTATCTCTTTATCGTCATGCCTGACGATAATACCGAGAACATCAATAATCTCCGGCTTGTACGTCGGGTAGAGCAGTTAACACATGATACTGACGCATGGAATGAATTCTTATCTCCAGATTTGGAAGACTTGATGTTTGGAGATCCGCAGTATCTGGAAAATAATGCTTTTTCAACGAGTCACCAAAGCGTTAATGTCTATGGCCTCCCTGAGAAGCGCTATGAAGTTAGGACGGAAGATACTGCAGTTGATGTCCAAATTCATAAAGGGATTCATATAATTCCTCAGGATGAAACCCAGCCAGACCAATTAATTGATCCACACAAGGAGATAAAAACGAGTTCTGCAACCGAAAAAAGCATCCTAGATGAGAGCGTGATTCCCAAAGAACTACGAAAAGGTGCTATTACTCTGTCAGTTCGCGGTGTAATCAATGGTCGCTGCTACTTAGTTCCTTACACGGGGAAGCTTAAGACCCATACGGTCAAACAGGTAGTAGGTATGTTTGTGCCTCAAATACGAAATGGTCAAGAAAAGATGGTAAGCGTATCGGTCGTAGAAGAGGACAGGAGTATCTACGTGTCCAAAGATACGTTCAAACTTTATGAGAGAGGGTTCAGGGAACCAGAAGGGATTGAACTTAGGCGAACTTTCTTTAGCTGATTGCAGCACAGAACACTTCCTGAACTAATCCCCAAAAAGCCATGAGCGGCGCACGTTTCCCTGCACCGCCCATGGCAAGTGGTTTTGATTTATGTGTAGATCAACTCGCTGTTCAAAACTTCTTCTGCACGGTTGCGAATGTTGTTCATGCGGCGGACCCATTCCATTTGGTCGGTTGCTTTGAGTTCTTCAGTGACACCTTCACGCTCGGCCATTTGGCGGACCAGGAGTTCCAGCATGGAGTTGGCCTGCTCGTCGATCTGCGCCAGGTAGGAGCCTAGTTTGTATTCTGCGACGAACTTGGAGTAGACAGGGCGCTGGGTGCGTTTCAGGTACTCGCCATGTGCTCGGCCGAAGCGACCGATCTGGAGAGGCGCTTCCTCTTCGGCTGGCTTTTCCAGGGCAGAGGCTTGATGCATCTCCGCTGCAGAAGCCGCTTCCGACGCGGTGGAAGCAGGCTGGCGCTCTCTGGTCGTTCTGATTGGCATTTCGATGGGCAGATAGTAGTCGCCCACCAGCTCGTACTTCCAGCCAGTACGCTCGTCAATGATGTATTTCTCCATGATTACGCCTCCTCTGACTGACCGTCGATGTTGCCGGTGCCGTCCGTATGCTCCGTCAGCCACTTGATCAGATTGCTGCGGGACACCATCAGGCGAGCATTGATGCGAAGTGTCGGAAAGTCCTCCCGGTGCATAAGGTCGTAGGTGCTGCTCTGAGAGATGCCAAGAAGCTCCTGCAATTCTTTCGCATTCAGCATTTGGGGCAAGTAGTTCAGTTCTTCGTACATGATATTGTCCTCCATTTCTCCACGCATTTGCGTGGCAATCATAATGAGATATATTCTTCCAGATACGTCTTTGGAGGCACATGTATGGTCTGATTTTTTGTTCCCTTATTGTTCCCTTTGGCTGGGTCAACGTCCTATAGCCGTCGGAACGGGCGTGATTTGATCCTGCCAGCACCGCTTCACTTACCGGAAAAACCACAGTTTCTAGAGGGGTCGGAATCGCGAAAAGTTCGTTTCGCACTTCGAGTCCTACATCGTTCCTCAGAAGGGTAGAACAAAAAAGATGCTGCCCCAAAAAACCCAGGAAATTCCTGGGTTTTTTGCATGTCTGGGGGTCCAAAAAGCACAAGGTTTTTCCGTAGATGCCAAGCGTTGTAAAGACTCGGGGTCGGTGGGCGCACTGAGCAGTTGCTTGTATTCATCAACTATTTTTTCCTCAAAGCGTTTTTTACGACAGGCTTTCCTGCTTTATTGACCACGACGCCTGTTATTACCTTTGGGTAAGATTTCGAAAATGACTGTGTTACTTGTTTTTTCGGATCGAGAAAAAACCACTTGACAAATCCGAAGATCTGTTATAATATAAACGCGTTAATATAAAATCGTTTATATTTTAACAGAAAGGAAGATTTGACAGAGATGATACTGATCGTAAATACTACTGCAGACACATCCGTAACGGATGATCTGAACAATTCCCTGGCAGGCCGCGGGGCCGACTTTGAGATCATCGAGGCCGGAGGTCTTCGGATCAGTCCCTGCATCGGCTGCAATCACTGCTGGCTGAAAACCCCCGGGGAATGCTCGATCAAGGATGATT
>JAEEGF012263338.1_pt1 | contig 16651 bp, 11 predicted proteins | sample 9134171 | NCBI WGS metagenome assembly JAEEGF01 (sample SAMN16246542, study PRJNA631951) | gut metagenome | biome: gut microbiome; feature: rumen; material: AP-attached | host: Bos | place: Iran: Karaj | collected 2018-10
GATCTGCTGGGGAGTCATGCCCTGGGTATACTGTCTGTCAGCTGCAGTAGTTCCGGAATAATAGGAGCTGTAGGTTCCCTGAGCCTGCTTTATGGACAGCTCAGCCGTCTGCTTGGAAAGATTCAGTGCATCAGCATCGTATTCGCAGAGAACATCTCCTGCCTTAACCTTGTCTCCCACCTTAAAATTGACAGCTGCGACAGGTGCTGTAACATCGGAAAAATATGTCTTACTCTCAGCACTCTGTACTGTTCCGGAGATAGACAGAACATTCTCAATTGTTCCGAGAGCTATTTCCTCAACCGGAACAAAAACTTCCTTGGGCTTATTGTTCATGGCTCTGACACCGAAGAATCCTGCAACAGCAAGTATTCCCACGCCAAGAACCACAAATCTTTTCTTAAAGCGCTTTCTTGGCTTAGGTGAGATTTCGCTCTTATCATATTCCTCATAGACCTGCGTATCCGCAGCCACAGTGGTGACTTCTTTATTATTCTTATCCATTTTTCCTCCCTTTAAAAACACTCATTTATAAAGCTAACAAAAATAAGACAATTCAGGCAACATAATCCGGATTGATTATATCGCTGACTATTTTCCCGTCTGAAATAGTAATGATGCGCTTTGCCTGCTTTGCTATTCCCGGGTCGTGGGTGATAATTATCACTGTTCGTCCCTCGGCATAGAGCTTTTTGATTATACTTATGATTTCTCTGCTGGATCCCGAGTCCAGATTACCTGTAGGCTCATCCGCAAGAAGTATTGGCGGAGCCTGGGCTATGGCTCTTGCAATGGCAACTCTCTGCTGCTGACCGCCGGACATTTCGTTGGGCTTATGGGTGGATCTGTTTCCAAGTCCCACCTTTTGCAGCGCTTCCATTGAAAGCCTGTCTCTTTCTCTTTTGCCGACACCTCTGTAAATAAGAGGTAATTCCACATTTTCAAGGGCTGTAAGCGAAGGTATAAGATTAAATCCCTGAAAAATAAAGCCTATTTCCCGGTTTCGTATATCCGACTGCTCATCATCCGTCATGTGGGATACATCCTGACCATGGAGAAAATACTTGCCGCTGGTGGGTGTATCAAGACATCCCAGCATGTTCATCAGGGTGGATTTGCCGGAACCTGACTGGCCTATGATGGCTACAAATTCGCCTTCACCTATTATAAGGCTCACATGGTCGAGAGCCCTTACCTCGTTTTCACCGGGATTGTATATTTTACATACATCCTTGACCTCGACTAACTTCTTCATTTCACACTCCCAAAAAATAAATTGAATGCAATCATTTCTAATTTATTCCATTTAAACGTTAAAGTAAAGTATAATGAATGAACAAATAATGAATTTTTTATAAAGTGGAAATAAACTACACTACATATTGTGTTTATCAATATAAAAGTTTACTATATAAAGTGCAAGAAAAAACGAATGTAATTTTGGACATATGATCAGAAGCCCTCATTTTCAATGGATTTTGTGGGAGCATGATCAAATATAAGCTGTGGAGGAAATAGTATGAAATCACCTGCAGAAATTGCTGTAAAATACGAATCGGTTGGAAAAGGGAAGGCAGAAGCGCCTGTCCTTAAGACTTTTTTGCTTGCAATAATGGCCGGAGCTTTCATTGCTCTGGGAGGTCTGGGAAGTCAGATTGCCAGCTGCTGCGCAGAGGATCCTTCGTCCGCAAGAGTCATAAGTTCTGTGGTGTTCCCCATCGGACTGTTCATGGTTCTGGTGGGTGGAGCTGAGCTTTTCACCGGCAACTGTCTTATCATGATCCCGGTCCTTTCCGGCAAGACAAAGCTCTCCGGGATGCTTAAAAACTGGATTGTTGTATACCTGGGAAATATGGTTGGAGGCTTTTTGATTGCTTTATGCGCCGCCTTCGGTCATATCTACTCTTTCAGTAATAATGAGCTTGCCGCAAGCGTGGTTAATACAGCCATTACAAAGGCCAATATTTCTTTCACCGACGGGCTTCTTCGTGGAATCCTCTGTAATGTTCTGGTGTGTATGGCAGTATGGTGTTCCTTTGCCGCCGACGAAGTTGCAGGTAAGGTTCTGGCCCTATGGCTTCCCGTCATGCTCTTTATCATCTGCGGTTTTGAGCACAGCGTTGCAAACATGTACTTCATCCCGGCAGGAATGCTCACATCAGCCATCTATAATCTTCCGGCTGGCGGGTTGTCGCTCTTTGGATTCTTTGTAACCAACCTCATTCCCGTCACTATCGGAAACATCATCGGTGGGAGCATCTGCGTCGGCGCCATGTACTACGCCATTTATCTGAGGAAATAATGATATCTTATGACAGCAGCCATTCATACCCAGCCGGAGAATGCTCTGTGGCCAGCCGGGTGTTTTAATGAACAGTCACAAATGTGCAGTTCTCGGACGAGGAGATTATTATCAAAATGAAAAATCGTAGGAAAGCCGATTGCTTTGAACAACGCTGAAATGAGGCTTTCCTACGATTTTGAATTTTAGATAATAACGACGCAGACGAAAACAAGCATTTATGACTGTTTATTAATTTACCGGCGTCCCTTTATTTTGTGAGGAGCATAAGCACTTCATTGCTGCGGGCAACAAACTTACTCATTGCATCACCCTCTAACGGTGCATTTTGAATGCGGGCAAGATCATAGAGTTGCTCACAGATCATCTTGGTATTGTCGCCGTCTTCGTGCTCCATTACGTACTGTACAAGAGGATGATTTGCGTTGAGGATAAGGGTCTGACCCTCATTTCCGAAGTCGCCCATGCCCATACCGTTCATTGCGTACATCTTCATCATCTCAGCCATACGTCTTGATTCCTCGGATACCGTAAGCATTGAAGAAAGCTTCTTATCCTTGAGCTTTTCAAGTTTTACTGTAAGCTTGTCGTTCTTGAGAGCTTTCTTAACCTTCTCGGCGATTTCCTTCTCTTTCTCCTCAAGCTCAGCCTGAGCCTTCTTGGAGGTCTTGGACTTGAAGGTATCTGTAAGATCAGCGTCTATTCTCGCAAAACGGATTTTGTTCTCGTTCTTGGCTTCCAGCTGCTGCATGAATGGTACATCAATGTTGTGATTCATTATGAAGGCTTCCATCTTCTGTGCCTTGAACATGTTGATGTACTGGCTCTGCTGCTGCTCATCTGTTACATAGTAGATGGTGCGGGGCTCTTTGTCCTTCTCATCTTCCTTCTTATCCTCGGAAGAATCCTCTGCCTCATTTTCGCTTACAACCTCAGTCTCCACCTTCTCTCCGTTTTCATCCACAGCCTCTTCCTTAGCAGCTGCTTCCTCAGCATCCTTATTGATCTGAAGAGCCTCGGGAGTTGTGAGATACTTGCCGTCAAGATTCTTGAAAAGAATGTAATCTGTCATCTTCTCACAGAACTTGTCATCGCGAAGGCATCCGTATTTGATAAATGGGCTGATGTCGTCCCAGTATTTGTCATAGTTTTCTTTGTCAGTCTTGCAAAGACCTGCAAGCTTCTCTGCAACCTTCTTTGAAATATATTCGGAAATCTTCTTAACAAAACCGTCGTTCTGAAGAGCACTTCTTGATACATTGAGAGGAAGGTCAGGACAGTCAATAACGCCCTTAAGGAGCATGAGGTACTCAGGGATAACTTCCTTGATGTTGTCGGCTATGAATACCTGGTTGTTATAAAGCTTGATGGTTCCTTCGATGGATTCAAACTCCATATTGATCTTAGGGAAATACAGGATACCCTTCAAATTGAAAGGATAGTCCATGTTCAAGTGAATCCAGAACAAAGGCTCCTTGTAATCCCTGAATACTTTTCTGTAAAATTCCTTATATTCCTCGTCGGTACAATCCTTGGGAGTCTTGGCCCAAAGAGGATGTGTGTCATTGAGAAGCTGAGGTCTTCTCTTGATCTTGAGCTTCTTCTCCTCTTCCTTAGGCTCCTCGCCCTCTTTGTTTTCCTCTTTGTTCTCGTCCTTCTTAGGCTCGATAACTTCTATAACAACATCATCGTCGCGCTTCTCGGACTCATTTATTGTCTCTGTTCCCTCTTCGTTTTCCCTTGAGAGATAGATTTCATATGGCATGAAGGAGCAGTATTTCTCAATTACTTCCCTTGCCTTGTACTCGTTGCAGAACTCAAGGCAGTCCTCGGAAAGGTGAAGTGTAACAACTGTTCCTACATCAGTTTTATCGCCGTCTGACATCTCAAAATCGGAGCCACCGTCGCAGGTCCAGTGAACAGATGCTGCGTCTGACTTGTAGGAAAGTGTATCGATATCCACATAGTCGGCAACCATGAAGGTTGAGTAGAAACCAAGTCCGAAATGTCCGATGATCTGATCAGCATTTGCCTTATCCTTGTACTTGTTAAGGAAGTCAGTAGCACCTGAGAAAGCCACCTGATTGATGTACTCCTCAACCTCTTCGGAGGTCATTCCGATACCGTTATCCTTAATCTTAATGGTCTTTTCCTTGTCGTTTAATATGATGTCCACACGGGGCTTAAAGCCATCCGGAAGTGTGTACTCACCCATCATATCCATCTTGCGAATCTTGGTGATGGCATCGCAGGCGTTAGAGATTACTTCTCTGTAAAAAATATCATGATCTGAATAAAGCCATTTCTTTATTATCGGAAACATGTTCTCGCTGTTGATTGAAAGATTACCCTTTTTTGAAGCCATAGTTCTCACTCCTTTTGTAAAAAAATTAATCATGTACCAAATCGTACAAATATTAGTTTAAAACCCTCCCAGCCAAAAGTCAACGAAAAATTAGCACTCGCTTGTGGCGAGTGCTAATAATTAATTATTTCTTATGCCTGCATGCTTCTCTTAGCTCTTCTCTGCATCCTCTTGTGGCGGATTAGTGCCACAAAGCAGATGAGTGCAAGTAAAAGTGCTATGAGTGTGAACAATGTAAAAGAAAGGAATAGCTTATTTATATTTGTTGACTCATAAGCAATGGCGTATTCAGAGAACTTGTCGGTTCTAAAGGTAACGGTATTGAGATTATTACCTATATCCTGAAGAATCTCCACGTTTCCGTTATGTTCTCTCATTACATAGAACTTTCTGCCCTTCTTGATGAACTTCTCAGGGATAGGTATGGTAACCTCAAGTTCTGTGTCGGTATTGGATATGATCTCGCTGGTTCCGTCAGTGGTCTTGATGATTTGGAAATCAAAATAGGTTATGGGCTTATAGCCAACTTTTTTCTGAATCTGACGCTTAATTGAAGAATCCACTGTATTGGTGTTCTCAGAGATATCTACATTGAAAGAGATCTTAGTTCCCTTAAGAACTGCCAACTGCTCATCCTCTGTAAGCGTCTCGGTAACCACATCTTCAAAATTTGCAAGAGTAGGATTTTTGTGGTAGATCTCAACGGAGGTCTCCTGCTCATCCTCTGCATAGCTGTTGTTGATGGTAACCTGGAGATAGCCCTCTTCAAAAGCTTCCCTCAGCATTGGCTTTGCTGCTCTGTCATGGATAAGCTTAACCACAGTATCCTCGTCCAGACCATATCTTCCGATGACACCGGAACTTTCGGTCTTGACGTTTACCACTTTCATATCCTCGACCGTATAAGTATCTTCCTCATATCTGTCATCATCAAGCTCTACAACTTCTACAGAAGGAGTCTCGTCAACGATATTCTGCTCGGGAATAGCGCCCTGGGTCGCGGTTTCCTCAGTGTACTCTACAGACTTTGTGGACTCCTCCTCTGTTTTCTTTTTTACAGTACTCTTTGTGCTGCTGCCCGGAGTTGTCTGTGCAGGCACTATAGGAATCTTCTCAAAAGCAACTGCAATGGAATGCTTGTCGCGGATATTGTTGAAGGTATAGCTGGAAACTGCGCCGATACTGTTTCCGTCAACTGCTACTGCAAGAATTCTGTAGCCCGGTGAAGGAACCATATTGTAGGTCACGCTGCTTCCCTCTGCTGCAACGTAATCGCCGCTGGGAACAATAGCTCCGCCCTCGTTGGCAATTCCGGAAACAAGCTTGTAGGTCTTGGCTTCCTTTTTCATGAAGTTTGCAACTATGTTCACATCGTTTTTGATATGTTCGATGACATATTCTCTGTCATAGCTTACGTACTGGCCATTGATTGTCCAGCCGTTGAATACGTATCCATCAAAAGAGGTGGCTGTAAGCTTAACCTTTGAATCTCTGTCGTAGGCACCAGCACCCTCATACTTACCGGTATCCTGAGGATATACGGAAACATTTACGTTGTATCTGTTCCTTCTGAATACGGCCTGAATATTTCTGTCGGAAGTAATGTTATTAAGCTCCAGAGAACTTGCATTTGAAATTGTAGTATTGTCTTCAACAAAGCCTTCGAAAACATACCCTTTATTGGCCTTGGCAGTTATGGTGTAGCTTCCGCCGTACTGTACTGAACTGCTGCCGGTAATGGTTCCTGCATCTTTGTTGTTGACACTTGTCTTTACATAGCAGGTAACTCTCTCAAACTTGGCCACAAGATTTCTGTCACTCGTGATATTGGTAAGTGTGTACTGCTTCTGGTCTGAAACAATGTTCCCATTCTCATACCAGCCCTTGAAGCGGTAATTGTTATTGGGAGAAGCTGATACTGTTGAATTGCTTCCGTCCCTCACAGATCCGTTTCCTGCAACCGCTCCGCCCTTTGCGGGTTCAGCCTTTACGCTAATGAGATGATCAACATTGGTAAGGGAAGCAACTGCCGTATCAACCTTTGAAGCATCCTGATTTGAAGTTGCTATAACTGTGATGGTTGAAGCTTTTTCACCGGCTGCAACTGAGAGAACTCCACTGGAAATCCTTGTGTCCTTGCTTGTGTTTCCGATTATCGACCATGTTACGGAAGGATCAAAGTTATTTCCGCCGGTTACGGTAGCCACAAACTGATACTGCTTGCCCACAGGTAATGTCACGGATCCGGGAGAAATCTCAACACCTGTAACATAGGGTGCTGCGCTCTCAACCTTTACCATAAACTGTACCTTGGTGGTATGATGCTGTCTGATATCATTGGCTGAATAGAACACCAGACTAGCCGTATAAGTACCGGGTGAAAGGCTCTTGGCGGGAGCTACATAGAAAGTGACCGAATCCCCGGGTTCAAGGTTTCTGTTCAGGGGCGCGTCAACCACGAAAGCATTTCCCGAATCAAAGGTATCCCATGTAAGCGGAAATGCATTGACGCCTGTATTTACAATGGTAAACTGCTTCTGATCTGCAATTGTTCCCTGATATACTTTTCCAAAATCAAGGTTCGGTGTATAGCAGGCAAGATTATAATCGAAAGGATCCGGCTGATAACCTGGATCCGAATCAGGTGACGGCTCCGGTGTTGGCTCAGGTGTCGGCTCAGGATCCGGCTCCAGATCAACCTCCCCGCTCCAGGAATCCTCTGTGTTTTCGTAAATTTCCGACTCTCCGTAGTCTTCTGTGATGTCCATTTCTTCAGCATATGCTCTAATAATCTGTGCGCTGGTTAATACGGAAAGTACAAGGCAGATGACCATAAGCGCCGAGCAAACCCTGATAAATAGTCTGTTACTCATAATTCTCCTCCTCATTATGTAAGAAAAATATAGTCATGGTGGCCTTTGCCACTCTCTAAATATGATATACGAATAAGCAAGCAAAAAAGTGAAATTAAATTATTAAAAAAGTATAAAATTATGATAATATTTTTTTGGGGGAATAGTATGGTACACAATCATCGATCAAACAAACTGCTAAAAAAAGGCAAACCAGCGGTTTCTCTTTCTTCAAGTGTCAAGAAACTGATATGGCTGATAGTTCTGGTGGTAGTTTTGTCTTTTTTAGTCTCAGCATACTTTATTTCAAAAAAGGAACTCGAGGACTACACCGTAAGTGAATCCGAAAGTATCATCAAAACCCTCTCCAGTAACATTGACGCAGATATAGAAAAGTATTCAGAGCTTTCAAGGCTCATCATGACAGAGAATCGTCTGGTGCGCTTCCTTCGGGCGGATGCCGAGAGCGTGGACATTGGAATGATAAATGACGCCAGGTATGGTGTGATGGACATTCTTAATGTAACCGAGGGCGTTGACTGTATCATGATCTTCAGGGAAGACATGATCATGGTGGCCACCAACCGTTTTACCTACAAATACGACTATATACTTATGAACAGCGATTCCTGGCGGGGAGATATTTATGCCGGGAAGGGAAAAGCTGTGGTTTCCCTAAACAGCAATAAAGTGGCAGCCAAGAACGACGGAAGGCCTCTCGTGACCATTGGTCGAGCCATCTATGACATAGATACCCAAAAGCGCACAGGCCTCATGCTGATGAATATTTCAACCAGCGTCTTTGAAAATATGCTGGGAGAGCTTGGCTACAGTGATATCTGCATAATGGGAACCGACGGAACTTTCCTTGCAGGGAACAGTGAGTACGCCTCTTTTTACAGTAAAGAATATGAAGAAAACACCATAAGTCACAAGTTCATCAAATCCGGCCGTGGCAGAAGGCTTCTCTCCGGAAGCCGTATAAAGGACTATCCGATAGTAATCCTCAGGGGTGCCCAGGTGGGAAATGAAGGACTTCCCATGCGGATAATATATATTCTCATATTCCTTTTACTGGTATTCATCATAATTACAGCCTATGTAGGTTTTTTCCTGAACAAAAACATCACTGCACCGGTTTTGTCACTGTCTGCCTCCATGGAGGAAAACCGCCGCTACGGCAATCTTAAAAAGCTTGAAATCGAGACCCCTTACAGTGAATACGAGCTTCTTAAAGGTGACTATAACAACATGATCGATCATGTAAATGAGCTCATCGAGACAGTCATAGAAAAAGAAAAGACTCTCCAAAGGGCCGAAATGCGAGTTCTTCAGGAACAGATAAAGCCGCACTTTCTTTATAATTCCATAGAAACCATTGGTTTTCTCGCTCTGGAAGCCGGAGCAGAAAACGTCCACGATGCTCTGGAAACTCTGGGAAGCTTTTACCGGAACTTTCTGAGCAAAGGGGACAGGGAAATTCCTCTCTCCAAGGAAATCTGTATCGTAAAAGACTATCTGTCTCTTCAAAAGCTCCGCTACGGGGATATCATCAAAGATGTCTACGAGATTGATCCTGACACCGAAAGTTTTGTGGTTCCCAAGCTGATACTGCAGCCTCTTGTGGAAAACTGTATTTACCACGGCATCCGCATGAAGGGAGAACCCGGTACGATTCGGATAAGCTCACATATTACTGAAGAACATCTGCACTTAACCGTAAGGGATACCGGCGTAGGAATGAGCAGCGAGCAGATTGAGCGCATAATAGCCGCCGGAAACGAGAATCCGGAAAATGTTGACGACAGCTTCGGACTTTGGGGGACGATCCAGAGGGTCCGCTTCTACTGCGGCAGAGACGATGTTGTCAGGATAAAAAGTGAAATTGGGGAATACACCGAAGTGGAATTTATCATTTAATGATATGGGGAGGTTACAATGAACAGAAAATATCGCGTAATGATAATAGATGACGAAGAATCCGCCCGGAAGCTTATGCGGGCAGCCATCAAATGGGAAGACCTGAATATGGAGGTTGTGGGTGAAGCCGCCAGCGGAATCGAAGCCATTAACGTAATTGACGACTTAAAGCCCGACATAGCCTTCGTGGATATATCAATGCCCTTCATGGACGGAATCGAATTCACGGAAACAGCTACAGAGCGCTACCCCAGCCTTATCATCATTATAATGACTGCCATAGACAAATTCGAATACGCAAGGAAATGCGTCAGTCTCCCTGTTTTTGACTACATGCTAAAGCCCATGGTGCGCTCGGAGGTTACCCCCGTTCTTGAAAAAGCCAAAAAGAAACTGGACAGCTCCAAAGATGCCTGGGAGGAAGTAAAGGCAGAGGCAGAGTCTGAGTCCACCGCCATGGATGAGCCCGGTTCCATGGAGGCAATCAAAAAATACCTTGATGACAACTTCACGGATTCCAAGTTGAATCTCGCCTTCATCTCCCAGCATTTCGGCTTTAGCCCCAGTTATTTTTCAAGAAAATTCAAGCAGGACACAGGAAAAAACTTCGTTGAATATCTCACGGACCTCCGCATGAAAAAAGCGATTAAACTTGCGAAAACAAATGCCAAGATGTACCAGACTGCCGCAGCTGTTGGAATTCCCGATCCCAACTATTTCAGCCGCTGCTTCAAAAAGTACACCGGCAAGAGCTACTCGGAAGCCAGCGGGGACGGGGCTGTTTGATTCCTCCGGGGAACGCTGTATTGGGGTGTAAGTAGCAAAATTTTCGTCTGTAAGCGAATCGTGAATTCATGAGTATAAAAAATACACAATGAACAGCCCGCTTTGGCCTAACAGGCCTGGGATGTTCATTGTGTACTTTTTTATACCTTGAATTCCGATGAGGGCGCGACGAAAATTTTGCTACTTACACCCCAAAAAAGCATTCCCCGGAGGGACAAAAGACACCGACACGGGCGCTCCTCACCCCTTAACGGCGCCGGCGATGAAGCTTTCCTGGATGCGCCTGCTGAGGAAAATATACACGATAAGTGTGGGGAAGGTTGCGATGACCAATGCTGCACCGATTGGTCCCCAGTCTGTGGTGTGCTGACCGGAAAGAGCTTTGATACCCACCGGAAGTGTTCTGTGAACCGAGTCCGAAATGAAAACATTGGCAAACATAAACTCATTCCAGCACTGAAGGTACGAGTACACTCCCACTGTGGAAACCGCCGGTTTCATAAGGGGAAGTATTATCCTGAAAAAGGTTCCGATAAGTCCGCATCCGTCGATCCTTGCAGCTTCATCCAGCGCATCGGGTATTTCCACCATGAATCCCGTACAGATCAGTATCGCCATTGACAGTGCAAAGGCAGAATAAGGAATTATCAGGGTTGAATACTTGTTCAGCCAGTGTAGCTTGGAGAGCACAACATATACCGGTACTATAGATGCCTGGATGGGAATGGTCAATCCCAGCATAAAAAATGCGTTGGTCATCCCCCTGAATTTCCACTTTATCCTGGTAAGAGCATAGGTCGCCATCATTGCTGCCATCATTGAAAGAGCAATAGCTGCGGTAGTAACAAAAAGGCTGTTCAAAAAGTACAGCGCCATATTCCCTGTGCTAAGTGCCGATGAATAGTTGCTGAACAGCCACTGACTGGGAAGCCCTATAATGTTTTTTCCGAAGATCTCTTCATTGGACTTTAATGAAAAAGTAAACATGAAGTATATGGGAAAAAGATTGATGATAGCCCATATGATCAAAAGAGCATATAAAAATGCTTTTACTGCGGGATTGGTTGCCTTGAGGCTGTACTCATCCACAGCATTTGCCTGTAATTTCTTTTTATTTTCCATAATCAATAATCCCTATCTTTAAATGCAGCGCTTATGAGAAGTGCAAACGCAAAGCATAGTATTATCAGCATAACTGAGATTGTACTGCCCATTCCGTACCTGTTCCTGAGAAACAGCATATTTTCAAGAAGTGTGCTTGGCACCTCCGTGGACTGGAAAGGGCCGCCCTCCGTAAGTATACGTACAAGGTCGTAGGTCTTTAGTGAACCTGTAACGGCAAATATAACGCTAACCCTGATTATGGGTTTGATATTGGGAATGACAATATATCTGTCGACCTGGCCCTTGGTGGCACCGTCCAGCATTGCAGCCTCCCTAAGATCCGTGGAAATTCCCTTGACGCCTGCGTACATAAGAAGCATGTGATAGCCCACGTACTGCCAGACAGTGGGAACTATGATACTTCCAAGAGCTGTCTTCACATCGCCTACCCATACATGTTTTAAATTCGAAAGATGAACTGCATCCAGAAATCTGTTCAAAAGACCGTAATCAGGATTATAGATTTTCAGCCAGAGCTGACCGATTACCACTGTAGAGATGAGCACCGGCATAAAGAATATTGAAAGAAAAGTTCTCTCCCCCTTTGGTCTTCTTCCCAGCAAAAGAGCCAGTCCCAATGCTATGGGAAGCTGAACAAATACCGAGAAGAATGCAAGCCACATGGAGTTTTTCAGAGAAGTCATGAACTTGATGGAACCGTTGGTAAACAATTCTATGTAGTTGTTAAGCCCAATAAAGGTTCCTTCAGAAAAACCGTTCCAGTCATACAGGCTCCTGTAAACAGAAACCGCTATTGGCGCGATCAGTATGCTTACAAACAGCAGTAATCCCGGAAGAAGAAAAAATATGATAGTAAGAGTTTTGGTGATCCCCTGCCTGCGCTTTTGAGCGGCAGCGCTTGTTTCTTTACCCACTGTATTACTCTCCTCCAACAAAACTTCTTTAATAAAGAACGGTTCTGCCTACTCACTTTTATTAAAAAGGAAGTCAAACAGAACCGTCCCCGTTGTCTTATTTACTGGATATCTTTTGCAAGACCTTCAATGAACTGTGTGCCGTCAAGAAGGCATCCGTAAACCTGATCTACATATGAAAGATATGTGTTGGCAGAATCAGCGTTCATGGCTGTGTCGCCGAAAAGAACCATTGAATCAGCCTGTGCAACGATTTCAGATACTGTCTGTGTAAGAGCATTTACAGAACTTGTATCGCCGTAAGGTGTCCATGCAGGAAGTCCGCATCCGTCAAGGTAACCGTAGTGGCAGATAAGCTTTCCAAGCTCGAAAGCATAGTCAGCTGCTCTTTCTGCGTTAGGTGAAGAAGCTGCAACAGCCAGTGTGTCTGAAGGTCCACCGATGAGCTGGCCAAGTTTGGACTTGTCGGAATTGATTACAGGGAACTCACCAACCTTTACCTTAGGGAAGAACTCTGCGTTTGCAGCAAAGTCTGCACAGTTCCATGTTCCGTTCATGTAGAATGCATACTTGCCTGCCATGAAGTTGTTCTTAACTTCGTCGTTTGTAAGTCCGATTCCTGAAGGATCAAAGTATCCGTTATTAACAAGTGCCTGGAAAGTATCAACAGCATCAGCAACATCTTTGTTGTTCCATGTTGACTTGCCAAGGAAAATGTCATTAAGAGTGTCAGCGCCGGCGCTCTTCTCAATAACAGACTCAAGGTACTCTGTTACGCACCAGGTCTCCTTGCCTGCGCATCCGAAAGGAATGATTCCCTTTGCCTTAAGTGCGTCGCAGCAAGCAATGAACTCGTCATAAGTTCCGGGTATTTCATCGTAGCCAACCTCTTTTAACAAATCCATGTTAGCAAAAAGACCAACGATGTTCATGGTAAGCGGCACACCGTAGTGCTTGCCGTCATAGGTTGAGTTTCCAAGCATAACTTCCGGAAGTTCGCTCTTGTAATTCTGGTAAGCATCATCAAGGCAGTATACCTTTCCGGCCTCTACGAAATCGCCCAGGAATGCGCATGACCAGGTAAAGAAGATATCTGGCATCTCATTGGCAGATACGGCTGCCTTGATCTTGGTCTTGTAGGACTGGTTCTCAAACGCTTCCCAGGTAAAATTAACCTCAGGATACTTTTCCTGCATGTCAGCAATAGCTGCTTCGTAGGAATGTCTGTTGGAATCGCTCTCTGTAGCAATACACCACATGTTCAGTGAAACTCTGTCCCGTGACTCACCCTTTACTGCTGCCCCGCTTCCAGCTGCCGAAGGTGAACTGCTTCCGCATCCGGCCATGGAAAGAACCATCACTCCAGCCATCAGCACTGAAAAGAACCTTTTCATTTTCATACTACACCTCTCCTTTTAATGAAATTAGTTGTGGCAATCGTTTCCTTAACCCGCATTTGTTTTTTTCCCTAAGGGGCTAATTTAGCGGTTGCCGGTTTCTATCTCATGCGCTTTGCGCAAGAAATTCGTTTTTCCATTACATTCTCACCATGGGCCAGGGATAATCAATGGTAAGCTCATCGCCCTCCAGCGTATAATAGAGGTATGTATCCTCAAGAGGATCATCATACATAAGCTTTATGCATTTATTTTCTTCATCCAGGCTGTAATGTCCGAAGAAAATATTCTCCTCGCTGAATCTCCCATCCTCCGTAAACTGATAGGACCATCCGTTATCCTGCTTCCACACACCTGTAATTCCGTCCCCTGCTTTTTCTCCGTCATATTTGTAGGTAGATTTCTCATACAGAAGCATATTTCCGTTTTCCATGGTGTATCTTAGCTTTTGCTCTTTGCCGAATATGTCCGTGAGATTAATGTACTGTCCGTCCCTTGTGAACGTATAGCTGTTGCCCTTATACACAGATTTTCCGTTGTCATAAAATGCTATGACAGCCTTATCCGGGTCATGGTTGTAGGCCCATTTTTCTGCCTTACTTCCACAGCCTGTAAGAACCTGGACCATAAAGACAATCGTTGCTACAATCATAAGCATAGACAAGATTTTATATTTATTCCTCATACCGTCTTCCCCCCGGGAAAAGCTTTATTCCCGACATTGTCTGATTTTCCCAAACATACAGCATTATTATCTGTGCATCCTCAGCAATCTGCATAACTGTTTAACTATTCTGATATCAATATATAAAAATCTGTCAAAAATATTAATGTAAATCTTTTACTTCTTTAAGCATTATTTTTACTTTTTTTATACTTTTTTTATAAAACGCATTTTCTTGTTGTAAATAATTACCAATCACCCCGGATTTTATCTGAAAGGCAAAAGATTTTTACAATATTGCGAAAACGGTCTTAAGCTCCGTAAGCTTAAGACCGTTTATGTTTTTATCACTAAAATACTTCGTTATATACATCCCAGAGGTTGTCGGTTCTTACGTTCTCATCCTCTGTAAGTTCTATTTTTTCCCAAAGCTTATCGTTTAGTTCTTTGGTCAGAGTAGCCACAAAGCTGTCATACTGCTGCCCGAATACCTCACGCTTACGCTGCTCCACAATCCTGGCTTTGTTGGATTCCGTTTCTTCACGGTTGAAGGTGCTGATGCATTTTATGATAACATAACCATCGCTCACTTCAATCACACTGCTTATCTCATCTGTGCCGAGGTTGAACGCAGCATCCTCATAGACCTTTTCCATTTCTCCCTTGCTAAAAGACAAAGTGGACTCTTCTGCTTCATTATACTTGGATATAAGTTCCTCAAAACTTGCACCGTCAATAAGCTGATTATTCACACTCTTTGCCTTGAAATATGCGATTTCCTTTTCGCTGTCGGAAACCGGAACCTTCTCCCCATCCGCCGAAAGGCTGTAGGTCTTTATCAGAATCTGTTCCACAGTTATGGTTCTTGCCTCATCATCGCTTATCTCAGGATTGATATCTCTAATGATGTAGTCGTACAGTTTGTCAGCCAGAGCATACTCGGAATAGATCAAAGAGACAGTATCAAGAGTCGCCCCGTCCATTGCCGCAACTTCCTCAGGAGAAAGGCCTGCATAGTATTTAACTGCTGCCTCTTCCACCTTCTCTTTTTCTTTTTCGTCCAGCTCCATCCCCATATCTTCGGCAAGAAGATTCATCACCTTGATCTGTGCAAGCTTGGCCAGAACCGATTCCTTAAGCTTATCCTCCACTGTTCCGTCTGAGGTCTCCAGGCTCCATATCTCGGAGCCAAAGGAATTGGAATAGCCGTTTTTGGTATTGATAAGATAAACCATCATCTCCTGCAGGCTACATACACTGTCCTCTATCCTGAAGACTTCATCATCACTAAAGCCCGTGGTAAAAACCACCTTGGTCGCCCCGTCCATGCCTGAGCATCCGGTCAAAAGAACCAATCCCGCACCAAAAACCGCAATTATTTTTTTCAGTTTACAAAATAACACGGATTTTCTTTTCATAATTCTCCGTTATGCTTCAAGTGTCTTAATAATGCTGCGGGCAACGCTAAGTCCATTGGCACTTGCCTGCTGCAGACCTCTTGTAACGCCTGCGCCATCGCCTATGGCACGAAGGCCCTTTATGCTGGTCTCAAAATCCTTGTTGACAATAACTTTATTGGAGTAGAACTTGACCTCTACGCCGTAAAGAAGTGTCTCATCGGAGGCAATACCGGGGGTAACCTTATCAAGGGCCTGTATCATCTCGTCAAGATCCACCATTATTCTGTGAGGGAATACCAGTGAAAGATCTCCGGGAACCGCATCCTTAAGTGTAGGAATCAGGTTGTTCCTGCAAAGTCTCTCCTCCGTAGTTCTTCTGCCACGTCTGAAATCGCCGTAGGTCTGAACCAGAATTTTTCCGCCGCAGAGCATATTGGAGAGCTCTGCAATTTTTTTACCGTATTCTATAGGTGTCTTAAAAGGCTTTGTGAAGTTCTTGGACACCAAAAGAGCAAAGTTTGTATTGTTGGTCTTGAACTCTTTTCCCTTATAGGCATGACCGTTTACCACAGCCAGACCGTTTTCATAATACTCGGTAGCAACCTCTCCGGAAGGATTGGTACAGAAGGTGCGGACCTTGTCATCAAAGGTCGGTGTGTGATAAATGAGCTTGGCCTCATAAAGATTCTCGTTGAGGAACTGCATAACCTCATCCCTGACCTCGACTCTGACGCCCACATCAACAGTTCCGGGCTTTGTCTCAATGCCGATTTCCTCGCACTTGTCCTTGAACCAGTCTGCGCCCTCACGGCCCACCGCACTGACGATTTCTTTTGCAAAACAGGTCTCACCCTTATCGGTCTTAACGCCCTTTGCCGTGCCATCCTCAACTATGATATCGGTAACCATAGTATTAAACTGGATTT
>JAEEGF010000113.1_pt1 | contig 16649 bp, 14 predicted proteins | sample 9134171 | NCBI WGS metagenome assembly JAEEGF01 (sample SAMN16246542, study PRJNA631951) | gut metagenome | biome: gut microbiome; feature: rumen; material: AP-attached | host: Bos | place: Iran: Karaj | collected 2018-10
TCAAAAAATGCGACGTCGATGTGGTCGGTGACGATGTCGCCCGCTTCAAGTTTCAGACAGTCGTACATTACTCCTCCGTTGCCACTGAGACCTGAGAGGGTGAGCGTGATTTTGTTAGTGCCTTTTTTGAGTAGAGTGGCAGGGATGGTGCAGGTCTTCACATCGTGCCTTCCGCCGAGTACTGCACTGCGGTAGATGCCGGCATCGTTGTTGGGAAAACTCCAGGTGACCCGTGAGGTGCCATTGATGGCCACGGCTACTTTAGGCTTGTTGGAACTGCCCGCGATAGAGGCGGTGAATAGTGCATTGCCTGTGTATGTGTCGGGACAGTCAAACTCAATGGTCCAGGTGCCGTTTTGAGTCTGGGCATACCACCAGTCTTCGCTCTCCTTGCTTTCGCCCACTTTGAAAGTCAGCGTCTTGGGTACCATATTCCATAATCCGTAGTTGCGCAGCGTGTCACTTAGTCGGAAACCGTCGCTCATACGGTTGTTTTGTCCGATTTGGAACAGGCGGTGTCTGTAGCATTTGGGTGTCCATGTGATGGTGCCCAGGTTGGTTTCCTCGTTGTCGACAGTGATGTCTTTCACTTCCAACTCGTCAGTGATGTCCCCTTTGGTGGCGTAGGCATAGAGCGAGTAGTTGCCCTTTCTGACATGAGGGATGGCGAAGCGCCCCTCCGCGTCGGTGAGTGCCCAGAAGATGTATTTGTTGGCCTGCTGATAGATTTCCTTGCCAGGCTCGGCAAGTACCACCTGTATGGAGTCGCATGACTGTCCGGTGGTGACGTGGATCTGTCCGTTGACGATGGCTCTGTCGAGGGGATATTCCTCATGGCTGAACCATTGGAAAGGCCACTCCTCCATTTGTTGATGTGCCATTGACTTGGCATCGGCTATCATTTGCTCCTGCGAACCGCCGTTGAGATAGATGAGGAAGGGGCCGTAGATTTTTTTCTCGCCGGGCTGATAATAGACTGATGGTGTGCCGAAATGCTCGCCTTGCAGCATCTGGATGGTGATGGGCGACTTGCCGGTGGCATGCACGGTCAGTTCTTGCTTCATGGGGCCTCCGGGATACCACTCCGTGGCACAGGGGATGTTCCACACCCCGGTGTTGGAATTCATCAGTCCGTGCACGCTGTCCCGCACGATATACTGTGCCCAGTTGTATTTCGTATAGACCGATCCATCGGCCATGCGGTAGGTGGCATCCTGCACATAGTTCTCGTTGGAGGTTCCGCCGCTCTCTACGGCAGACATCTCGCTGTTGGAAGGGATGCGCCCCTGCATGGAGTCATCGACGTAGCCATTGAGGAAGGTAGAGGCCAGACGGGTGCAGACGCGCACCTCCTGCACCTGAAGTTGCGCCGACTCTTCATTGCCGTTGGCCACCACGTAGATGTAGACACCACTGACGCCACGGCGCATGATGAAACCTTGCTGGAAATGTGGCGCATAGGAAGTGTTGCTATACACCACCTCGGCATACTCATCGTCGTGACGGACGATTTCGGCTGTGGCAGGACTGAGTGGCTTGTTGCCCAACGTCTTGGAGGTGAAGTCGAAATAGACACCAGAGGAGCCGATGACGTTGGAACCTCCTTTGTAGGTCATGTTGCTGATGCGCCCGTTGCTCCCGATGGTGATGGCGACGAGTCCGTTGCTCATCGTGGTGGTCATACCGTTTTGAGTCACGGTCACTTTGTCTTGTGCGGCTGCTGTCATCGACAGGAGCATGGCAATAAATGTAATAATAGATTTCATTTTTAATTTATAAGTAGTTTTCTATTTCCTTATGTTTGTCGGGATGGTCCCGATGTCATTCTGTGAGTATTCTTATTCCATAAGTCCGTTAACTGAAAATCTTTGTAAAGATACGGAGATTTTCTCATATTTGAAGAATTAACGCTACTTTTTTCGTCATTTTCAATAATTGTAGGCCAAATTGTCTTCTGCCATATCTTTTCCTATCTGGAATAATATTCTTTTAAAGTGGTTGAAAAATACTTCATTTGGAGTAAATCTCTAAAACTAGTTCTGTTATAGATATATTTTCTGTGTTTTTAGTATTATTTGGAAGAAATTCCTAAAACATATAACTTTGCACCAAGATTTTTATGGTTTTCAAAGAAGCAGAATTGACCAAAATGAGGAAACAGACAACAGCCATCAACGCTCCCTTCGCACGACCAGATGCTTATGGTTCACTGGCCATGCCGATTTATACAAATGTGTCCTTTGAGTTTCAGGACGCACAGGAGATGGCGGATGTCTTTTGCAACAGGGTCAAAGCACCGGACTATGCGAGGATTGCCAACCCCACTGTTACCCATTTCGAGCAAAGGGTGAAAGCTCTGACAGGGGCGGAGCATGTGACTGCCTTCAATTCCGGCATGGCCGCCATCAGTACTGCCTTGTTTGCCGTAGGAATGCAAGGCAAGAACATCGTTACCTCCCGACACCTGTTCGGAAACACCTTGGCACTCATTACTGGAACGCTGATGCGCTTTGGGATAAAACCTCGTCTGAGAGACCTCACTAACTTGGAGGTAGTGGAGGCTGCCATCGACCAAAACACATGTTGTGTCTATTTGGAAGTGGTCACCAACCCGCAGTTGGAGGTGGCGGATTTGAAGGCCGTCGCAGAGATTGCCCATCGCAAGGGAGTTCCCGTGATTGCCGACTCTACAGTGATTCCTTTCACAGAAACGAACCTCAAGGAGTTAGGAGTGGACATGGAGGTGGTGTCGAGCACAAAATACCTCTCAGGAGGGGGCACCTCTCTTGGTGGACTCATCATCGACTATGGTTCATTTCCGCAAATCAACCAACGTGTGAAATACGACTTGCTGATCAACCTCGGAGTGTATATGACACCACAGACGGCTTATATGCAAACTCTCGGGTTAGAGACATTGGACGTGCGCTATCAGCGTCAGGCTGCCAATGCTCTTTGGTTGGCAAAAGAATTGGTGAAAACACCAGGCATCAAGAATGTCAATTATGTAGGACTGCAAGACAACCCTTTTTATCAACTGGCCCGAAAGCAGTTTGGCCCCACTTCGGGGGCGATGCTCACCATCGACCTCGAATCTAAAGAGAAATGCTACCATTTCCTCGACCGGCTGAAACTAGTGCATCGTGCCACCAACCTCTTCGACAGTCGGACGCTGGCCATCCATCCGGCAAGCACCATCTTCGGACTCTTTCCAGAACGACAGTTGGAACAAATGAATGTGCGCCAGACAACCATCCGTTTGTCCATAGGTCTCGAAGCGCCGGAGGATGTACTGATGGATATCATGCAGGCACTTCAATATGACAACAATTGAAAAAAACAAAGAACAATATGTCAAAGATTGCAAAGAATTTAATCAACTTGATTGGCAACACACCGTTGCTGGAACTGACAGGAACGGAACAAGAACTGGGCCTGAAGGCGCAAGTTGTTGCAAAATTGGAGTATTTGAACCCTCTCCGAAGTGTGAAAGACCGAACGGCGCTCGCCTTGATTCAACGGGCAGAACGAAAGGGGCTCATCGGCAATGGCACAACCATTATCGAGCCGACTTCGGGAAATACGGGGGTGGGACTGGCGTTCATTGCAGCCATCCACGGCTATAAACTCATTCTCGTCATGCCCGAGGCCATGTCGCTGGAGCGCAGGACACTGTTGAAAGCGTTGGGAGCGGAGTTGGTGTTGACGCCTGCCTATGAGGGTATGGCGGGGGCCATCAGCAAGGCCAACGAATTGGCCAAAGAGATTGGAGATGCCTATATTCCACAACAGTTTGAGAATCCTGCCAATCCTGATGTGCATCGTCGGACAACAGCCGAGGAAATCATTCGAGATACGGATGGAAAATTGGATTTCTTCGTGGCTGGCATCGGCACGGGCGGCACCATCACCGGGGTGGGGCAGGTGCTGCGTGCGCATGACAATAAGGTGAAGATTATAGGCGTGGAACCATACACGTCTTCCGTACTCAGCGGCGAGCGCCCGGGGCCTCATAAAATTCAGGGTATAGGGGCTGGATTCAAGCCCAAGACGTTAGATACGACGGTATATGATGAAATCCTGCGCATCAAAGACCACGAAGCTTATGGCATAGCACGTCTGTTGGCACGAAGGGATGGTGTCTTGGCTGGCGTTTCGAGTGGAGCTGCCGTCGCCGCTGCCATCAAAATTGCCCGACGTCCCGAAAACAGGGGTAAGCGCATCGTGGTGCTGTTGCCCGACACTGGCGAACGCTATCTGAGTACTGCACTTTACAATTTTGAAAAGGAATAAACACATGGCAGAGACAAGAAAACTATCCATCATCGCCTTCAGTGGCGACTTCGACAAACTCACGGCTGTATTCACGTTGGGAACTGGAGCTGCCGCCGTAGGGTATGAGGTGAACATCTTCTTCACATTCTGGGGGTTGGATGCCATCAAGCAAAAACAAGGTCGCTCCTTTACGGGCGGAAACTGGCTGACGAAGACTTTCGGTTTCATGATGGGTGGGCTGAAAGTCACGCCCACAAGCCGTTTCAATTTCCTCGGTGCGGGGCCGAAAATCTTCCGTCACCTGATGCGCAAGAACAATGTAGCGACGCTCGAGGAATTAGTGGAGGCGGCTAAGGTCTTGGGCATCAACCTATATGCATGTGAAATGGCTATGCATGTGCTTGGACTGAAAAAAGAGGACTTCATCCCTGAGGTGAAAGACGTTCTTGGAGTGGCGTCATTCCTTCATCTCTCAGAAGGAGGACAGACGTTGTTTATCTAATTGACTATAAATAAAACAAAACATCATGGCGACAACTACATTGGACATCACGAAGGAGCATTGCCCGATGACCTTCGTCAAAACGAAAATCGCACTTTCAAGACTCCAGACGGGCGACATATTGGAAGTGCTGCTCAGCGAAGGCGAACCGCTCGACAACGTACCACGAAATGCCAAGGAGCAAGGCTACAATGTCATCGGCGTGGAGCATGTGGAAGGTACGACACACAAGGTAATCATCAAAAAGTAGAATAGTAACAATTAAAGGAGAACGACAATGGCAGATTCAAACCTTCAGCGCAGTGTGACCACTGCCACAGCCAGAAGACTGGCGACGACAACCAAAACCGCCCCTCAGATGGGCAGCATCACCCCGAGACTACTATTGAAACTGTTGCCTTGGGTGCAAGTCAGCGGAGGCACATTCCGTGTCAACCGCACAAAGGTGGAACTTCGCAAGAGTGAACGCCTTCCCATTCAGTACCTCAACGGCGTGCCATCATTCTCTGCCAAGAGTCTGAAAGCAATCCCGCTGTTCTCGGATTTCGAAGACGAGATTGTTAATAGGCTGGCACGGTCATTTGAGACGAAAGAGGTGGAGATAGGCCAACTGTTCGTCGAGGAGGGAAAGGACAAACAGAAGTTCTTCATCGTTGCCAACGGACAGGCAGAGGTCATCAGCCGAGGGCCTCACGGTGAGGAGTTGCGCATAGCCCTTTTGGGCGATGGGGAGTATTTCGGGGAGACAGACCTCCTGGATGACGCTGAGTCAACGGTTTCCGTACGTGCCGTCACACCCACCATTTTCCTCGGACTGAAACTGAAGGATCTGGAAAGATTCATCAAGGAGGTACCCGACTTCAGAGAGAAGTTCAATAAGGCTGTCGATAAACAACTGCGCTTGAAGGCTACGGTGAACGACCACGGAGAGAAGCACATCGACCTTGTCAGCGGGCATGAGGAGGACAATATCATCCCTGAAACATATATAGACTACGAGGAGAACCCTACGGAGTATCCTCTCAACACACTGCAGACTGTCGTCCGTGTACACACCCGGGTCAGTGACCTTTACAACAACCCTTACAACCAGTTGGAGGAACAACTCAGGCTCTCCATCGAAAGCATCAAGGAACGTCAAGAGTGGGAACTCATCAACAACAAGAGTTTCGGTCTGCTGGCAGCTGCCAATCCTGCCTACCGCATCACCACACGCTATGGTTCACCTACTCCCGACGACCTTGACGAACTGCTGTCATTGGTATGGAAGGAGCCTGCCTTCTTCATTGCCCATCCGCGGGCCATCGCTGCCTTCGAGCGTGAGTGCACATGGCGCGGCGTACCCCCTGTGACCACTGATCTCTTTGGCACAAAGGTCATCCTGTGGCGCGGTGTTCCATTGATACCATCCGACAAGGTGGAGGTGGAGGGACAATACCTGACAGGTCGTGGCGTTGGCACCACGAAAATCATCCTTGTGCGTGTGGGCGAAAAAAAACAAGGGGTCATTGGCCTGCATCAAAGCGGCATCCCAGGTGAGATTGCCCCCTCGTTGTCGGCTCGTCTGATGGGACTCGACAAATTTGGCGTGGCTTCCTATCTGCTCACCAAATATTTCAGCCTCGCATCGCTTACCGATGATGCCATCGCCGTGCTGGAAAACGTTGAGGTGGGCTACTATCATGATTATCAGCATAGAAACAAAGTGGAGAAGTAAATGATCAACCTGTCAGAACTTAATAGTTTCCCGTCATATGATGGATCGCTGGCTCTGCTGAAGGAACTTGCCCGGAAATATTGTCCTGAAGAGGTTCGGGAGATTCGTCAGAGCATCTTGCCTGACGAGTCCCTGAATCTTAAAGAACTTGAGACGGGATTCAAACAATTGTTGGATGGAGGCAGTGGACATAGCCACTTGCCTTACGTCGGAGACACGGATGCAGAGACAAGGACGATTCCACAAGAGGACGGCTTCGGCATCGGCATCCCCGAGACACAGAAGTTGCGCGACCTCAACTACGAGGAGTTGGACACCCTGAACGCTGAGGAAATAAAAAAAGATTTTCCCGTGCTCAACCAACAGGTGAACGGCCACGACCTCGTATGGCTTGACAACGGTGCCACCACACAAAAGCCCCTGCAGGTCATCGACAAGATTTCGGATTATTACAAACATTACAATTCGAACATTCACCGTGGTGCTCACACCTTGGCTGCACGTGCGACTGACGCATACGAGGAGGCACGAGAGAAAGTACAACGATTCATCAATGCCCGCTCGAGCGAGGAAATCATCTTCGTGAGAGGCACCACGGAGGGCATCAATCTCGTAGCGCAAACTTATGGACGGCAGTATCTGACACCGGGTGACGAGGTCATCGTTTCCGAACTTGATCACCATGCCAACATCGTGCCGTGGCAGCGCATCTGCCAGGAGAGGGGGGCCACACTGCGAGCCATCCCCACTGACCAAAATGGTGACTTGATACTATCGGAACTGGAAAGGCTCATCACGCCGAGAACCCGCTTCGTATCTGTAGGCCATGTGAACAACACATTCGGCACCATCAATGATGTGGCGCGCATCATCGACATCGCCCACTCACATCAAATCCCCGTACTGATAGACGGTGCCCAGTCGATAGCCCACACACCCGTCGATGTTCAGCAGTTGGGGGCTGACTTCTTCGTCTTCAGCGGACACAAAATTTATGGTCCCAATGGCATCGGCGTGGTCTATGGACGTAGGGAACTGTTGGAAAAAATGCAGCCATGGCAAGGCGGGGGCAACATGATCAAAGACGTGACCATTGAGCGCACCGAGTACAATGTACCGCCAGCGCGGTTCGAGGCTGGGACACCCAACGTGGCTGATGCCATCGGACTGGGAGCCGCCCTTGACTACGTAAGGCATATAGGAATCCGAAACATCGAGCACCATGAGCACCAACTCACAGAATATGCTCGTGAACAGTTGGCGCAGATTCCTGGTCTGACGCTTATCGGCAATCCAAAGCAGCGTGTCTCTGTCGTGAGTTTTGTGCTTGATGGCATACCTGTTCCTGAGACTGGCACATTGCTCGACAAGCAGGGCATCGCCGTGCGTGCGGGACACCACTGTGCACAGCCAGCCCTCCGTGCCTTAGGTTACGAGATGAGCGTCCGGCCTACATTCGCACTCTACAACACCCGCGAGGATGTGGACAAATTGGTAATAGCAATCAAAAAAATCATTGGAAGATAATATGGCAAAGATATTAGTAAACGGAGAGTCGCAGGAGGTGAATTTGCCCCTGACTCTCACACAACTCATCAAGCAAAACAATGTAGAGCAGCCCGAGATGGTGTCGGTACAGGTCAATGATGACTTCGTCGACCGCACGGAATGGGATGACACCCAAATCAAGGATGGTGACAACGTGGACTTCTTGTATTTCATGGGAGGTGGATGTTTGATTTGAAATTGACAATTGACAATTGACTATCATGATAGACTTTTCAGAAGAACAGATACAACGCTATTCCAGGCATATCCTATTGGCAGATGTCGGCGTGGAGGGTCAGGAAAAGATAATGAATGCCAGCGTTCTTGTGGTGGGGGCCGGCGGATTGGGTGCGCCCGTCTCGCTCTATCTCGCTGCTGCTGGCATCGGACGCATCGGCATCGTTGATGCCGATGTGGTGGACCTCTCCAACCTCCAGCGTCAGGTCATCCATTTCACCAAGGATGTGGGTGTGCCGAAGGTACAGAGCGCAAAGGAGAAAATCGAGGCCATCAACCCTGATGTGAAAGTGGACACCTACTACGAATTCCTCGACTCGTCGAATGCGCTCGACATCATCAAGGATTATGACTTTGTCGTTGATGGAACTGACAACTTCCCAGTGAAGTTTCTCATCAATGATGCTTGCGTGATGGCTGGAAAGCCGTTCTCTCATGGGGGGATACTGCGTTTCAATGGCCAGACGTTCACCCACCTGCCTGGCACTGCATGTTATCGCTGCATGTTCAAGGAACCACCTCCGGCTGGTGCCGTTCCCACATGCTCTCAGGCTGGTGTGCTGGGGGCTATCGCTGGTATGTTGGGCACCATTCAGGCTGCCGAGACGCTGAAGTATTTCACCGGAGTAGGCGAACTCCTGACCAATCGCTTGCTGACATTCGATGCCAAGACCATGCAGTTCCGCACGGTCAACGTCCGGCATCGGGACACCTGTGCCATCTGCGGTTCCAATCCCTCCATCGACCATCTCATCGATTACGAGCAACCTACATGCGAACTCAAAAAGCATTAAGATGACCATACCACGACAAGTAATAGATGAATTGATAGAACAGGCAAGGCGCGATGCACCCGATGAGTCATGTGGCTATCTGCTGGGAAAAAGAACGGATGAGGGAGATGTCGTCACAGAGAACTACTGGATGGAGAACATCGACCACTCACCAGAACATTTTGCCTTCGCTCCCAAAGACCAGTTTGCCGCCCTAAAGTATGCGCGAAACAAAGGTCTGAAAATTCTCGCCAACTGGCACAGCCACCCAGCGTCACCTTCACGTCCGTCACAGGAAGACCTCAGACTGGCCAACGACCCCACCATCCGCTACGCCATCCTTTCCCTGCATCAAGGCATACACCTTAATTCTTTCAAAATCCTTGGCGGAGAAGTGGTGGACAAGGAAGTTCACTTATGATAAGTGAGAAAAATGAAGATGGTACTGTCTACAGGTGGAAATGTGAAAAAATTTCAGTAATTTTGCCACCGAAATGGATCGTAAAAGACTTCTCTGTTGGCTGATAGCCATGACATTCCTAACCTCGTGGACCTACGGGCAGGTGGCGGAAGGAAGGGACTCGTCGGACGTGCAGACACTCGACGGGAAGCAACTGCAGGAGGTCTACGTCTCGGCGTATGAAGTAGGACGTGTGAAGGGTAGGGGCGTCGGCAATACCGAACTGATCAGCAGCCGCGAATTGCTTCGAGCCGCCTGTTGCAATCTTGGTGAGAGTTTCACCACGAACCCTTCCGTCGATGTGAACTATGCCGATGCCGCCACGGGCGCTCAGCAGATCAAGCTGCTCGGACTGAGCGGCACCTACGTGCAGATGCTGACGGAGAACATTCCCAATCATCGTGGTGCTGCGGCTCCCTACTCATTGGGATTCATACCCGGTCCGTGGATGCAGAGCATACAGGTGTCGAAAGGTGCCTCGTCGGTGAAAAACGGCTATGAGAGCATCACAGGACAAATCAACGTGGAGTTCAAAAAGCCTCAGGGCACGCCCTTTGTCGATGCGAACCTGTTCTACAACACGAAGGGCAAGGTGGAGGCGTGTATCGGGCTGTGGCCTACTTTGCCCACCGATACGGACGAATCGATTGGATTGAATCGAACAACGAGTATTGGTTGGAGCAGGACGCCCGTTTGCGCACAGATTTCAATGTGTGCACAGGCATCAAGTCTGACCGCATCAGGGGAATCAAGGAAAAGTCGGCCATGAAGCGTTTCTACGAAGAGGGTGGCATACCAACAGCCCGACAGATCCTGGCATCAGAAGGCTATGAGGCTGTATGTCGTTTCGCCTGGCAGACAGGCTATCCCATCATCTGCAAGCCGGACATCGGCGTGGGTGCCAGCGGGACATACAAGATAGACAGCGACGAACAACTTAGGGCGTTCTTCAACACTGTCGGCGAAGGAGTGGGAAACTACGTGGTGGAGGAGTTCATCACAGGTGACATCTGCTCCTATGACGCTGTGGTCGACGCACAGGGCAATGCGCTCTTCGAGTCGATGACCGTGTGGCCGCCGTCCATCATGGATATCGTGAACCTGCGGCTCGACCTCGCCTATTATGTGGACAAGGACATGCCTGAGAATCTCCGCACATGGGGACGTCGCACGGTGAAGGCTTTCGGCATAGGCAGTCGTTTCGTACATCTGGAGTTCTTCCGACTTGACCGACGGCGAGAGGGTTTGGGCGAGAAAGGTGATTTCGTGGCTTTGGAGGTGAACATGCGTCCTGCCGGCGGTTATACTCCCGACATGATTAACTATGCCCATTCCACCGACGTCTATAAGATTTGGGCTGACATGGTGGCATTCAACGAGAGCCGCACCTCCTTGGGTGATCAATACTACTGCGCTTTTGCCAGCCGCCGCGACATCTACCATTACGTCCATAGCCATGACGAAGTGCTCTGCCGATACGGCGAACGCATGGTGATGTGCGAAAGGATGCCGGAACTGTTCTCAGCGGCCATGGGACAACAGATGTACACAGTGAGGCTCGACAGCCTTGAAGAAGTGAAAGAATTTACAGCATTCGTACACGATAAATTGCAATGAAAATCAATTATATCAAGAAATATAGCGCCGCCCTCGGGCGGGAAATGGAGTACAAGACTTACGGAACCAACGGCCATCCCGTGCTGGTGTTTCCATCACAGGACGGACGGTTCTACGACTACCAGGATTTCGATATGGTGGGCGTATTGTCTGGTTATATCGACCGTGAACTGATACGTCTGATATGCGTGGACAGCATCGACCGTGAGACGTGGTCGGACATTCAGGGCGACCACCATCGCCGCATCGAACTTCATGAACGGTGGTTTCATTATATCGTCGATGAACTCATTCCAGAAGTCAGGCTTCACGACAATGAGACCTTTATCGTCACTGGGTGTAGCATGGGTGGCTTCCATGCAGGAAACTTCTTCTTCCGTCGACCCGACCTCTTCGACACGCTGTTGGCTCTGAGTGGCCTCTACTACGCCGGATACTTCTTCCCTAACTACAGCGACCCCCTCATCTATGACAACTCACCCTACGACTTCCTCCGTGGCATGCCCGCCGACCACCCCTATTGGGATGTCTATCGCCATCGCAGTATCGTGATGTGCGTCGGACAGGGTGCCTGGGAGGACGAGCTGTTGGAGAGCACCCGACAAATGGATGCCCTTCTCAGCGATAGGAAGGTTCCCGCATGGATAGACTATTGGGGACACGACGTAGCCCACGATTGGGCATGGTGGAGCAAGCAGATAGTCTATTTCATGGGGCACCTGTTGACTGAAGAGACGGTGGAGTATGTGATATGAAGCCATGCGGTCCTTGAGATTCGTTTTAGGAGCGGCTCAACCGCCTGTTCCGCCATCAGACCATCCACCGCACCTCCGAGGCCTACATCGACAATCTGCGTGTGCTGTCCGCCCTCCGCCTGCTTCGCGAGAAGCCTCAGTGGAGCATCGCCGCCGTGGCCGAGGAGTCGGGTATAGGCAATGTGCGCACCATGCAGCGCCGCATCCAGGAGGTCGTAGGCATGACTCCGGTGGAATACCGCCGCATGCTCACCCGGGATTTATAGAATTTTCGGGGGGTGTTTTTGTCAGTGATAACACTCCGCCTCTTGGCTTGGAATCGGGGGGACAGGTCCCCCTGATTTCTGTCCCTGATTCTTTATTTGATGATGAGTTTTCGGCCGTTTTTGATGTAGATGCCGTGGGTGGGGGATGTTACACGGCGGCCTTGGAGGTCGTAGATGGTATCGTCGTTGGTGGTTGTCGTTTCCTGGATGTCGCGGATGGCGGAATGGTTGAGGATATACTCAATGCCCTTTGCCGCATTGATTTTTCCATAGCCCCAGCGGATGGGGTCGTGAGCGGTGAATTTGTCGTTGACCGCTGTTTCGCGCAGCACTTCCTTCACATCGTCCAGCGTAAGGGTGGGATTTGCCTGTAGCCAGCATGCCACGATACCACTTACTGCGGGGCACGACATCGACGTGCCGCTCTCGGCTCCGTAGGGATATCCCTGCCACTGCATACCCTCGAGCACGGTCTCACTTTTATCCAGGCAGTAGTGGTTCCATGCCGAGACGATGTTGACGCCGGGTGCGCTCACTGTGGGTTGGGTGATGCCGTTGGGCATTGTGCCATAACTGGAAAACCATGCGTAGTCGCCCACTGTGTATCCCTCTTCCTCTTCGTCGTCCATAGTAGAGCCGTCGTAACTGCGGTAGTCGGTGTTGGCGCAGTAGGCCCCCACGCTGATGACGTTGGGAGTGCATGTCCAGTCTCCCCCCGACATCTCGCTGTCGCCGATTACATATCCCGGCAGTCCGAAGATGTTGAAGCCGCCGAAGTCGTCCCACATGTCGATTTCAGTGCCGTTGGAGCCAGAGACCGTCAACTGGAAAATGTTGAGGCCGTTCATGGAGCCGTCAATGTTTGTTGCGAAACTCAGTGTGCCGTCGCCATTGTCGAGCGCAGCGATACTCACCGTTCCGTCGAAGTATTTCGACAGCGTGGCGTTGTCTTCGCTTTCGATATTGATAATCTGTGGTTCGCATCCTATCGTGGCGGTCAGTTCCTCGGAATTCCACACCACCTTTGTCCTTCCCAAAGCATTGACGGTACACAGACCGACCTTGATGCTCACGCGGTCGCCGGTGCGGGTGTATCCCACCGTCTCGTCGCTGATGGTGAAAGTCTCGCCCTCTTCCATGAGCGCCAAGAGTGTCTTAAACGAACTGTTCCTTTCGGTGAATACGCGGTGGAGGTGGATGGGGTAGCCTCCCTCGTTGCCCGCCGACATCACGGGGATGATTGTCTCCGAGGCAGCGTCGATGGCCTCGGGCACGGTCCCGGTGCCATTGTGGGGCCCGCTTTGGCTGTTCATACTGCCGCTGAACACCATTGGCTGGCCACTCTGTCCGGCGTATGCGGTGGCAAAGGCGAACACCAGTTCTATGATGTCTTCCTCGTCCTCCATATATTCCATCATTTGTTCTTCGTCAAAGTCATCCGTCATGCCGATAAAAACGATGTCGGCCTCTGGAGCCATGCCGCCGAATCCCATGGGAGAGACAGAGCCGGCGGCAATACTTGTGGTATGGGTGCCGTGATACTCGTCTTTTGAGTCAGTGGTCAGCGTGGCGATGAGTTCGGGCGTGTCGTACACCGATCCGGGAAAGACAATTGTGCCGGCCTCAGGGTCTTCGATGGTAAACGGCTTGCCTCCCTCGTCGCCAAACATGAAGACACATTTGATGCGTGAGTTGCCCTCTGCATCCTTGAAGGCGGGGTGCTGGAAGTCGATGCCGTTTTCGAAGATACAGAGCGTGATGCCTTTGCCAGTGTAGGGAGTCTCCATGGTGGCCGATGCGCCGTTGATGAGGTTGATGCCGGTCTCTTTTCGGGTGATGTCGGTCTTCCACTTGCCTTTGTGTCCGGTGTCGATGCGCTGCACCCCTTTCATCTCGCTGATGTCGCCGATACGCTCCACGGGGATGCTGATGATGGCTTGATGTCCAATCTTTCCCTGTATCTCTGCTCCTGCCGCCCTCAACTGGCTGTAGGTTTCCGTGGCATTCTCTTCTGCCACCTTCACCACCAATGTCATTCGCTGCTGTGCCGGCGCCATCGCTATGCCTTTGGCGGTGGCATGTGCTACTTTTGCCTTTTTCTGAGCAATCTTCATCTGAGCCTGCGGGGTCAGTTTTCCCTGTGCCATCGCCATCAGGCAGATGGCGCACATCATCATCAATACTGTCAGTCGTTTCATTTTGCTATGTTTTTTTGTCGTTGTTTCAGAAACATTGATTTCAAAGTGCAAATTTAGATAAAATTTTTGATTGATCAGCCAGTCCCCTGTCATTTTAACCATAACCAACGCTGTCCCCAGTCTTCCATGATCTCATTGCGGACAAAGATTGTCAATGCAATCAAAAAAAGTACGATTCTACTCATGGTTGGATTGTTTGTAAATTTATCTGACACAAACACAGTGCAAAGGTAACACATTTTTCCGATGAATCGTATCGGCGGGCCACACATTTGTGTATCCAGCAAATCATCTTTCTTGTTCTTCCACCAAGGCTTCTGGGAGGGGGTTACGCCTCGAAGTGGGTGTTGGGGGGTCAGAAAGGGACAGGTTTTGCTAAACCTAAATTCCGCAGCACTTTAGTTAAACATTTTTATAAGTTCCTGAGCAACAAAAAGTTGCTCAGGATTTTGCCATGTCAGATTTTTCACTTATCTTAGTGCTGCAATTCAAAACAAGTAAAATCATCAATGGCATGTCAAATATAATCATAAAATGCGAACGTTCGCATTTACAATAAATTATGAATGAGTTATTTGTTCACGTACTTTCGTCCGTTCTTGACAAGGATACCCTTAGTTGTAGGAGTCACGCGCTGTCCTGCCAGGTTATAGACTGGCGCATCGTCATCCCCTGTTTCCTGCACATGATTGATGCCAGATATAGTATCGTAGACGGGGCGTATGGGTATCCCGTCATACTGTGTGCTGATGTATATCCACTTCCCAGGTGTGTTGTCAACGACTAATATGAGGGGAAATGATCTGTCCTTGTCCCACACGTCACCTGTCCTGCGTTCGCCTTTGTTGTCATTATTTGTACGTGTGAGCGGTATGACGATGCTCTTCCCATTCGGCCCTGTTATTGTCTGCCATTTGGAGTAGTTGACGTCCATCACAGATGAGCCGCAGTAGTGTATTAGTTCTTCCGCCTCCTCGACTGAAGGCATGCGCCAGCCATCACCAAGCCGAGTGTGGACTGCGTCGTGGCTTGTGCCGCAGATTGACTGGAACGGAGGAGGGTTCTCCGCGCCCTGATATAATCCGAACTGATAGTTTCCCGATGTGAACTCCTCTTTCGTGTCAGTCTCGCCCCAGGCGAAGAGGCTTCCCATGACTACGGGAGACTCTGCTCCCAAGTCGCTGCATGACCATTTCGTACCGCTCGGGAGCCCGAGGTCAATGGCATGTGGATGTGCGTCGTCAGGACAGTAACACAGCACATGGTTATTGATGTATACTTCGACAGCCTGCGCCGCCATCGTCTCAAAGTCCTGTCTGTAGCACGCTTCGTACTGGCCGTTCTTCTTGATAACCGACACGCTTGTCATTAAGGCATAGTCGAAAAACGAGTCTGCGGGATTAAGATAGAAAAGGTACAGGCCAATGGAGTTGACGCAACCGATACCCTCGACTATGCGACAACCGTTGCTCAGTGTCAGCCGGCGGCGGCTTTTCCCATCATTGGTTATGAGGGTGTCCACTTCGTCCACGAAAACGGAGTCAAGGCCCTCTGTGGCAAAATATAGTTCCCCGCGTTCCTTGGTGAAATCGTAAAGGACAAGCTCGTTGTCATCTGTCAGCTCGTAAGGAATATAATGGGCGTTCCCGACATATTTCCAGTAAGAAGCGTCGGACAGCAGGCTCATGTACTCATCCTTGTCGACGAGGATGCGGCCTTCGGACTCCCTGATGCCGACATGGCTGATCTGCTCCTGGTTGCTTATGCGCGGATAGCCAAGCAGGTAGAAGCAAGAGTCGGGCAGGTAGAATACAGGACCGGATGTCTCCATTCGCCCCCTGTAGAAAAGCAGGTTCCAGTAGGTCTTGCCATTCAGCTGTTTCGTCCCACTAATCCGATAATCGTCATAAAAACAATAGATTGGCCCTACGTTTACCAAGGTGCTTATGGTCGTTGTCCTGTAACTCCAGACTATGCTGTCACGAAGCATTTCCTGGAATGTGGACTGACCCATTATATGGGAGGAGACTATCAGTAGAATGAAAACAACAGATGCTTTTTGGAATGCTCTTTTCATAGTTTGTATGCTTATGTAGTTATTTAGCAGAAGATGTGTGAATCACTGGAACGGAGATTTTGATTCGCTTCACCACACATATTTCCTGCCATTTTGGATGTAAACGCCATGGGAGGGCGGTATTAAGAGGCGGCGGCCAGACAGATCGTAAATCGGTAAAGCATATGACGCAAATCCGGCTCTTTCGGGAATTGCTTTGACTGAGTTTAATGTCCATTCGAAAG
>JAEEGF010613613.1_pt1 | contig 16648 bp, 13 predicted proteins | sample 9134171 | NCBI WGS metagenome assembly JAEEGF01 (sample SAMN16246542, study PRJNA631951) | gut metagenome | biome: gut microbiome; feature: rumen; material: AP-attached | host: Bos | place: Iran: Karaj | collected 2018-10
CGGCGAAGTGACATATCTTCCAGATCTCCTTCTCACGCGGGGCTGGAGCTTCAAGGACGGAAAAGGCAAGGTGCGCCTCGACATCAACGCGGAAAGTTGGCCATCGAAACTTCTGGAGCCTGTGAAATGACCGATGATGCAAGACGGCAAGGCGAGCCGATTCTCCGTGTGCGCCTTTTCTCCACGAGGGACAAGGGGGTTTGGCTTCCGCAGTCTCTGACGCGGAAGCTTCGCCCGCGTCTTCAAATCAATTCCCTCGACATCTGCTCAGGCCGATGCTACGCTGTCATTGGGAAAAGCGGCGCCGGAAAGACAATCTTCAACAGCTTTCTTATGGGATGGCCGTCATTCAAATGCGGACGTGGAACAAATGTCGGCGAGATCAAATGGTGGTCGGGGGAAAATGAGTGCTCACTGAAAACCAGACAAGTGACGCATCTCTTCAGCCGTCTTTTGGCTTGGCACCGTCTTGGCAAGAAAGGGGCATTGTTCTACCTCCCGCAGATTCTCCCAGACGGACGCGGCTACGCCATGCCAACAAAAGTGTATTTCCATCAAGTTGTTTCCGCCCTCCGCAGGCAGATTAATATCGCGGAATTCAAAGGCGATGATTTTGATGGCTTGCAAGGCGAAGACAAGAAGGATTTTAGAGAAGACCTTGAAAAATCTTTCGATAAAAGTCTTGATAGGCTTTCAGGTGGCGAACGCCGCCGTGTCGAACTCTGGGCGCGGCTTCGTGTCATGCGCGACATGCCGCACGACCGACAAGGGCTACTTATTCTCGATGAACCAACGACTGGTCTTGACATCGTACAGGAACGGAAGTATCTTAAGATGCTTCGGAATGGACTTAAGGAAAACAGGAACGTCGCCGCACTTGTAACGACGCATGCGATGCATTTGCTTGACAGGGATTTGCCGCCGGAAGACCGTATCTTCGATGGCGTAATCGTGGTCTGGAAGAAAGTTTTCAAGTCCTCGCGCTGGAAGCAGCATCGTTCGGAATGTGACGTCTCTCCGGCCTTTAGTCCGGATCTCATCGATTCTTCAATGACTTGGGAGGATGCGCTTGGCATATTCAAGCCGCAGGGGATGCCGCACTGGGAAGGCTTACTTAAGGAACTCAATCCGCGAATGGAGGAAGAAAGATGAAGGGCATTCCGGTATTGGATTTTCGACGAGCTTTCAGCCGCCGCTGGGCCGTTGGATTATGGCCCCGGCTCTTTGAGTTTGTCTTTCAGCCCGTATTCGTCGCCGCCGTGGTCTGTCTGGCGTTTCTGGCAAAGGAAAAGGAAAACACGATTCCCGCCTTTGCAAATGCCTTCTTCTACTTCACCGGCCTATACGCCTTCTGGGTTGGGCTGTTTGGGGCGTGCCAGTCTCTGAACGGCGAGGTGCAGAACGGGGAGTGGAGCTACTGGACACTTGGGCTACGACGCTTCATCCCAACCCATGTGATGTCAATCTTCAGTGTCAATCTTGCTTGCGCCTTGTGGAACGTCGCGCTGTTTTCGATTACGGTCGTGGCGATATCGTCGCTCTGTCTGGGAAAGGAGGCGGGATTCAATCCGTTTGTGTCATGTTTCCTTACGCAGAATCCATCTCACGCAGACCCGCTTTGGCAATGCGGCTTTATGCTGAAGCCTTTGCTTGTGGCGAAATTCGGAGCATTTGGGCCGCTTTTGTTCGCAACTTGTCTTTATGCCTTATCGCTTTTCGCAGCGGCCGTATGCGGTGTTTGCTTCGGGATGCTGCTGAGCGTACTTTTTCCGGATCCATCCGTCTCTCTAAACGCCTCGGTCGCATTTGTTGTTCTTCTAGGCATGATTTCGCTTCTTGGACTACAGGGGGACAAGAGCCGAAATAGCGGTAAAGAGAACAGAAGCCTTGATCTTTGTTTTGCGTCAAGGTTTGAATTTGAACGGGCGGACAACCATTCATCCGGGTCGAAGGCGATGGACTCCCTTGTCGCGCTCTCGCGCATTCTGCCTCAGCGTTATTTTTTCAATGTTGCACGAATGCCAATCGAAAAGCACATTGACAAATCTGTGTCCGAGGCCATTCGCAACGAACTGTGCATGATGGCGTCGATACCGACGGATGAGACGGAGGTCTGGTGGGAAAAGGACGAACCTTCTTACACAAACAATGGTCGTGGGGCCTGGGGTTTGGACGCAAGCGCGGAACCCGGCAATCTTATTGCGCTGGCTGCGGAGATTTCCGAATTCAGGGACAATAACACTGGAATGACCTTTTCGGAAAAGTATCGGATTGCGCTTTGGAGGAGGCTTTTCCTCAAGTCCATTTTTCACGAAATGGTCCCATTGATTTGGATGTGTCTTTTTTGCCTTTTCATAGTCAACGTAGGGGTCCTGACGTTTCCCGCCTACCGCCAGTTGCGGTAGCAACGCGTCGCTTGTTTTAATAATCACCCTTAGGAAAGAAAATCATGAACGTTCACACTTCGGCGCTTTCTTCTGCCATATCCTGCTTTGCTGCGCTGGCTTTGTCCGCTGATGAAGCCAAAACCATCTGGCAACCAGGCAATCAATACCATACGCACATTGCATATGAAATATCCGTAGACAATGCCGATCTTGAACCGGGGGCGGAAAAGTGCTACCATGGCCGCTACCACATCCCGCATCTGATGTTCGCGCCCGTAATTGAGTTCACAACCTCGGACATCGTTCGCAAAGGGGAGAACTTCTATGCTCAGCGATTCTACTTTCCCGCTTACCAGACAGTTTCGGGGCTTGGGAAGGTGAAGTGGAAAACTGACGACTGGATGCTCAACCCAAGGCGTATCATTACCTCGATAGGCAGATACACAGACGCCGACCTTGATCCGCTGCGCGATGCCGTCCGCGATTATAAAAAGAAAGCGGCTGAACTCAAACGGGCGAAACAGGATGCGGCCGATGCAAACAAGGAACTCGCAAAGCAACTCGCGAAGCTAAATGCGGAAGAGAACGACGCTAGAAAGGAACTCGAAAAGTTGAAGCAACGCATAGACGCCACAGAAGAAGGCTCAAAAAAGCGGAAGAAGGCAGAGAAACGGCTTGAAAAGGCCATGAAGGAGCATGAGGCTACGCGTGCCAAGCTACAGGCCAAAATAGATTCATGTACTGAGCGCGTTAAGAAATGCCGTGCCATTGCACGGCAATCTCTGCCAACGGAATCTTTCTCGGTTTTCTATGATACGAGGCATAATTCCGTACCATTCTCAACCGAAAAGCAGAAATTGTTCTTCAAATGGGACGGGAACTCCATAGACAACTATTTCAAGAAAATCCGCAACAATAGTGTCCTTGAGGTCAAAATCGGCCCACAGCAGCTCACGACAACTGACGCCATCGCCAAAGGATGGTCGCTACTCGAAGAATCCAATCCGAGTATCTGGAATACAATTGCCTCCGAATTCGGCGTTACCGCCTCTGCTATTTTCGATGATCCCCAAGGAAAACTGCGTGTTCTTGAAAACAGGAAGACTTGGACTATCGACGCCGGAGCCATTAACGGACTTCTTGCCACGGAAGATTTGAAGAAGTTGATTTCATTTAAGGGGACGCTTGAGGTGGAGCGCTTTTCAATTCGCCCCGGTGATTGCCAAAAGGTCGGGCTTTCTCCGTTTAGTGGGTGGAAGGTCTGCGTTATGGATTCCTCTGGCGCTGAACTCGGCTACGATACTGGCAACGGATATGATCCCTTCAGCTTTACAATTTCCCGCGATGGTAAAAATCGGATTGAGTTCTGGTTTGATGCCAACAACGAGGTTCTCCGCTACGCCAAAATCGAGATTGAAAAGGAAGACTATGAGGGAAACATTCCAAACCCGAATCTGGGAAAGATGTTGTCGCAAGTCAAGGGAACTGCAAGGGGTAGTGTCGTCTTCAAGTGCGAATACAAAACCAGTATGAACCAGGCGTTGCCAGGACTCAATGGAGACGAAGGGGATGAAGACGATGACGAATGAAAACCGAAATTGCCATTGCGTATGCTACGTCTTGGCATTGTTTTTAACCATGCTTGCCATTAACGGGTGTCGCACTCGCCCCGGGATGCTTCCAAAGCAATTCTGCGTTCTGTATTCCATTCCTGATGGGTCAAGATGGTTTGATGCCGAAAATGAGGTTGCCATCCTTTTCTTCGATGGCGGTGCCGAGTATTGGATTAATGGCCGTCGTGGTGATGCAGCCTGCACTTGGCGGTTGAAGCATTGCCGACATGATATTGGTCGTTGCGTTTTCAAGTGCGACGCGCCTAATGCAGAGTGGTTTGTATCTGTCACTAATAATGCCAACGGCGAGAAAGCAGTCTGTCTGGATAAGAATGTTTCAAGTCGGACATTACCTGTGACATACCATTTTTCACGAGCTGCTAAGTAGCAACGAGGTTGAACTCCAGTTAAGGTGTAGACGCGCTTTTCACACGGGAGAACAACCATGAAACTGATAATCATTCGTAGTTCGGCTTACATACGCAGAAACGGGCACAAATCTTTTTACGACCTCGCGCGAATTGGAGGATGTCGAGAATAAACTGCAAGACGCCGGGGCAAAGCTCGGTGACGTTGGACATGTGTTTGAAAAGCGCGGCCGGAAGTTTGAAAGGTCTGAGCGCCACAACCGCGAGAGCAAGATGTTCTGGGGAAAGGTGGAAACGCCCTTTAACGACAGTATCGCCAATGTCTATGGTGATCTTAAGGAATGGACATTGTCCGCCAGCACCAACCTCTGCGATGTCGGCCGCGACTTGTCGCATGTTTCCAAGTCGATAGGGAAGCAGCGCGAGTCAATTGCAAAATTCCAAAATGACGGACATCCCAAAGTGCTTCAAGCGATGGAAACATCATCCCAGACGATAGGCCATGTCGGTGAAATGCTTTCCGGCTGCGAAGCAATCACCGCCTTGAGTAAGTCGATTTACATCCTGTGCGGAGTCATCGCGCTCCTCTTCATCGGAAATGGCGTCGTTTTGTTTGTCGCATCGGGCGTGGCGTCTCGACGCCAAGCCTGAAACCGCCCGTCGCCTGATTGAACTCGGTCGCAAGGATGCCGCGAAGGTGTTCAACGAAAAGCGCGAAAAGCGGGGCCCCCATTGATTTTCCAACATCAACGGCGTATAATGTCTTTCACAACCGAAAGAACAAAACCGATGAATAGCGAAACCCACAAAAAAGTGGAAAAGAAGGAAACGCCCCAAGGGGAATCGATGAAGGCCGCAGTGCTTGACGCGCTGCGAAACGTGAAACCGCCAAATGGCGGCTGCGAGAAGGAGCCCAGAGTCATAATCGGGAACGACAACATGTTCGAGATTCCGGTCGTGTACGTCTATGGACCGCTGGAACTCTACACGGACATTCGGGAAAAGCTCTTCGGCCCTGACAAAGTCGAATTCGGGGACGCCAAGGGCTACTGCACCTTCGGCCGTATGACCATCGGGGAGGAGGGCGCCTGCGCGGCAGTCGCCTGGGCAAACTGGCGCTACACGCCGGAGCAGGCGATGCCAATCATAGTCCACGAGCTCTCCCATGCTGCGGACGACATCATGGCGCAAGCCTGCATCAAGGACGAGGGCGGTGAGGTCAAGGCCTACTTCATCGAGGCTGAGTTCGCATACTTCTTGGAGAAGATGTACGGCATCAAGATGCCCAGGAAACCAACTGAACTCGTCAAGGAGCTGCTCCAAGACATTCAGCATGAATAGCGTGGATGGCTGACCTTCAGCCAGTTGGCACGAAATTCGGGTTTGAATTTCGTGCCTTTTTTGGCGTTTGCGCCTTCAACATGGTTCAACGACATTGCTTTTGCTATAATATTTAACATGAGTAAGCAAAAACAAGCCTTGTTATTCGTAGCCTTTGTCTCCGTGGTCTCCGCTACTCTCGCCGACATGCCGCGCATTTCGTCGGGTGGAAGGACGCCGGGCGGAGTCGAGGTCAGTTCGGCCTCAATCCTGCCGGAAAACAATCCAATGGCGGGGACATTCCTTGTGCGCCTGCGACTGCGGAACACCGCGGCCTTCGAACAGGATGTCACGTGCATTGTTCCCAATGCCATCGACAACAAGGGGACCGCTTCCTCCACAATGCGTCTTGCGCCAGGAGGAACCGCATTCGCAACCCTTCCAATGCCGCCAGTCGACCTTCACTTTCAAGTGCTGAGGATTCGTGACTCCAGTGGCGAATGCTATTTCAACAATGATCGCCCCTTCAATTTCTATTCCGGCGATAATGGATCGTATCACCGCTACAGTTCGTCGTTCGAGGACGATTCCTGCGCTTATCTTTCGAAGTCAGTTCCCTACGAGGCTTTTCAGGAGGCTATCAAGGCCAAGTACGAAGAGGCGCAAAAGGCGCAGGGCGGAACCTCATGGGGCACGTTTTCCACAAAATTCGGTTCATACAAGTGCGCCCGCGGCGGTGATTTGAAGTGTGTGAAGTCGTCACAGGTTGCCGCCCCTTGGCCAACCGACTGGCGCGCCTATCTTCCTTATCCGCTCTGCATCGTGGCCGACCGCGACTTTCCAGACATCCCCGAAGGCGCACGCGAGGCGCTTCGCCGCTATGTGGCCGCCGGCGGCAACCTGCTTCTTGTCGGCGACCGCGCCGAATGCCTCAAGATTCGCGGAGAACTCTTCGCGGACGCCCTCGCGTCGCTCACCCTTCAATCACCACTTAAAACACCCTTGACTCTCCACTACGGCCTCGGCGAGGCGCGTGTTCTCCAGGTGGCGGACATCACCAATCTCAAAAGCGCCGACCTGCCCGGGGAGGCGGTGGGCGAACTCGCCGACGCGATCCGAGACGCCAAGTGCGTCTTCCACTCGGCCTTCCTGCGGAACCTCGAGACGAACCCCTACTTCGTGATCGACATTTCGCACCGCCTCCACATACCGACCGGCCTCTTTATAACGGTGCTCCTCCTCTTCGTCATTCTTGCCGGGCCGGTCTCGATGATTGTCCTCGCGCGGCGTAACCGCCGCATTTGGATCATCTGGGTGCTCCCCGCCATCTCTCTCGTCTTCACCCTCGTAATCATCGCCTCGATGCTCATGTCAGAAGGCGTCCGGCCATTTTCCACGCGCGACGCCGTCACGCTACTTGCCCAGCGTGACGGACGCGCCCTCACCATCGGCGGCGTCTCCGTCTACGCGCCATTCGCGCTTGCCCGCGGACTTGATTTCGACCGCGACAGCGACATCGCGCCTGTCGTCCACACAGGTGGCGGATCGCTTGACTACGGCCGCACCCTCCACTACGGCGGCGGCTGGGTGGCCCCGCGCAGTCCTGCACTCTTCGGCGTTCGCCGATTCGACATCCTCCGCGAGCGGGTCGAGGTCTTCGAGTCGGAGGACGGCGTGGAAATCGTGAACGCCCTCGGCGCGCCAATCTCCCGCCTGACACTCTGGAACTCCGAGGGGCGCATCTTCGCGGCCGAGTCGGTCCCCTCCGGTGCCCGTGTCCGCCTTTTCCAGACCCATGAGGTGCCGCAGAAAGTCATGCGCCGCATCACCGGCGTCTACAACTCCCGCTACGGCAAGAACCTCCAGGAGGGATACGACTGGCGCGAGCCGGAAAAGCCTTCCCTCGGCGAACGTGGCAGACCGAAGTTCAAGTCGGCCTACGCCGCCGAAATCAAGGGTGCATGTCCGTTCCTTGATGATCCGCTCAAAGGCCGAAAACACCATGCCGACGACAGCGCGCTGGTCTTCGGCTCGTATGAGCCGAAGATCAACATCAGCAGATAATAGATAACAGATAACAGATAATAGATACTTTGCCGCTTAAGACTTCCGTTTCGCCAAGAACCGAGAACTGAGAACCAAGAACCGAGAACTGAGAACCAAGAACTAGGAACCGGGAACCAGGAACTACCGATGCACATCGAAATCCGCAACTTGACAAAGACATTCGGCGCGACGCGCGCCGTGGACGACCTTTCGTTCTCGTTCGACTCGGGCGAGGTGATCGGCTTTGTCGGCCCTAACGGCGCCGGCAAGACAACGACCATGCGCATCCTCGCCACTCTCGACGAGCCCGACATGGGCGACATCCTTCTCGACGGACGCTCCATTCTCGACTACCCCGACGAGGCGCGGCGCCACATCGGATTCATGCCCGACGCGCTCCCCGACTACGGCGACATCACCGCCCACGAGTACATCGACTTCTTCGGCCGCGCCTTCAGCCTTCGCGGCGAGGCCCTCGCCAAGGCCGTCGGCGACGTAGAGGACTTCACTGGCGTCGGTCCCATCCGCGACAAGACGCTCAAGGCCCTCTCGAAGGGCATGAAACAGCGCGTCAGCCTCGCCCGCGCCCTCGTCCACAACCCCTCCGTCCTGATTCTTGACGAACCGGCCAACGGACTCGACCCGCGCGCCCGCATCGAGCTGCGCGAACTCGTCAGGGCCCTCGCCGAGGCCGGAAAGGCGATTCTCGTCAGCTCGCACATCCTCACCGAACTCGCCGAAATGTGCTCAGGCTTCCAGATCATCGAGCGCGGACGCCTCCTGCGCGGCGGCTCAATCGACGATATTGCCCGCGAGAAGCGCCAGGGCACGCGACTCTTCGTCCGCGCAGTCGGCATGGAGCCGGAGGAAATCGTCCGCAAAGTCCTCGACATCCCCGGCGTCGCAAAGGCCGTGCCCCACGGCGTCTACTGCGCCATCGACATCGATGGCGACGAGGCCGCTGCCTCAGAACTCCTCCCGCAGCTCGTCTCGCGCGGCATAAAGGTCCTTGAGTTCAAGATAGAGGCGGTCAACCTTGAGGACGTCTTCATGGACGTCACCCGCGGAGACATCGCGTGACCTTCGCCGACCGCATAAACCCCGTCATCCTCAAGGAACTCCGCCAGGCGGTGCGGAGCCGCGCCATAATCGCGTCGATCGGCACATTTCTCGCCGTCCTGTTCATAAGTTGCCTTGTCACCGTTTCCGCGGCTGCCAAGAGCAAAACGCCCGAGACCTACGGCGACAGCCTCTTCGCCTGGCTGAGGGGTGTCTGCTCTTTCGTGGTCACAGTTATCATCCCGTTCATGGTCATGAACCGCACGGCTTTAGAGCGGCAGGGCGGCGCGTCCGGCGTATTGGGGCTGACGCTCCTGACACCGTCGCAGTGGGCCGACGGCAAGGCCGTCAGCGCCACCATCAGTTCGGGTATGTTCATCGCAGCCTCGCTTCCATTCGCAACGCTCGCCTATCTACTCAGAGGACTTGACCTTTCAAAGGTGCTGCTGTTCCCACCGCTCTTTCTGGCACTGGCCTTTCTCTTCAACTACCTCGCCGTATTGTTCGGCTCTTTTCGCATCAACGCGATATGCAAGCGCGTCTTCTTCTGCGGTGTTCTCATTCTGGGCTTCATTTCCCAATTCAGGGACATGGGAATCAATGACTTATTGAGGGATTTCCTAAAGGAGCTTCTTCTTACCTTTCACCGTCCAGCCGCCATGTTGGCAGTCTCCGTCATAGTTTTCGGATGCGTCATTGCATCGCTGCTTTTCCGTTCCGCGGCGATTGCCCGCCTCTCGCCGCCGAACTTCAACTTTCGCGGCGGTGTGCGCCGCACCATGCTGATCGTGGTTCTCGTTATGTTCACCGTGTTTGGATTGGCGTCATGGCGGGCTGGCGACAATGAGGCGTTGTTTGCCTTCTCTGTCATGGCCTTTCCAGCCCTTTTTACGCTTGCCTTTTTCGAATCTGCCCTGCCAGCGGGCTACAGCCGCCGAGTCCGCGCCGATATTGCTTCCGGTCGATTGCGCCGGGCAACGCAGTATCTCTTTTTCACTGGCTCGGAAAACGGATTGGTCTTTGCCATTTTGTTTCAGTTTTTTGTATTGGCCATTTTGCGTTTTGCAACAGGTTGTCTTGCAGAAACGGCAGGCGACATGGAGAATGTCCGTCATGCCACTGCCTTTTTCGCAGGCCTTTCCTGCTACATCAATGCCGCAATCCTCTTCATCCGTGTACTATGGCATGCCGCCTTCAGGTACCATCTGCGTTCACTATGGGTTTCAATAGCCGCTTTCGCGATTCTAGCTGCAAACTCGTTGACCAATCTCCTTTTTCAAGCCGCGTCAGGCTTGGAGTCTGACTCCGATTTCTGGTTCGGAAGCATTCTTTCGATTATTTATGCTGCCGATGTTGACGAGAAGCCTATAATTTTCATGCACCTGGTTTCCTCCGTTATCGTCTTTGCCGTCGCCTTCCTCCTCTTTCTCCCCCTCCTCGTCCGCTCCATCCGCGACTTCAAGCCTCTGTCCCCTGACCCCTAATTCCTGACCCCTGACCTGATGCTCGACCGCCTCAATCCTGTGCTGATCAAAGAGCTGCGCCAAATGGTGCGCAGCCGTTCACTCGTTGTGTCGCTGCTCTTCTTCCTGGGCACGCTGATGGCGGCAGCGGCGGGCATGCTGGCGCTGGCTTCCTCTTCGGCCGCGAAGGCGGCGGTACCAGAAGGACTTCCCGTCGGCATGATCTGTTTCTTCATCGTCTATGGCCTTCTCGCTTTCATAACGACGCTCGTCATACCGTTCTCAGTGCTCAACCGTATCGCGCGGGAGCGCGAACCTGGCCGTGCCGACCTTCAGTATTCGACGCCGCTGCCGCCGCGCGTTTTCGTTGACGGCAAGGCGCTCTGCGGCGCCGTCACCGGGGCGTTCTTCGTCTGCGCGGCGCTGCCGTTCCTGCTTCTCTCGTATCTTCTGCGGGGTGTGGGGCTTGGCATGATTGCCGGTGCCGCAATTTCATCTGTTCTGGGCGCGGGCATTCTCTCGTATGTGGCGATTCTCTTCGGCGCGACGAAGTGGAGTCCCCTTGCAAAGCGCGTGGCCTTCTTTCTCACACTCTACTTCGGCACGGGTAATTTTGCGAGCGGCATCTTCGCGCTTTTCGCGATTTCCTCCTTTTCCGCTGCCGCCTCTTCCGGAACCGTGGCCGCACCATCGCCCATCTTGATGTTTTCTTCAACATCCAGCGCCCTGCCGCTGGTGGCGCTCGTCTGCGTTGTGTGCTTTGCCATCACTTCGTATGTGCGCGCCTTCGCGATTTCCCTTCTGACGCCGCTCAACTTCAACCGCTCCCGTCCCGTCCGCCAGGCTGAGGCAACCATCTGGTTTGCATCGCTGGTCGTTCTTTCCTTCGCGGTCAACTTGCCCGATGGCGGCAACATCCTCCTGCTCTGGGCGGGCTTCTGGGAGCTCTTCTTCGGCGTTCGACTGCTGATGTCCGTGTCTGCGCCGCGTGACTACAGCCGCCGCGTTCGCTCCGAAATCTCGGACATACGTCTCCGCCGCGTCTCCCAGTACCCGGTCTTCGACGGGGGTGAGAACGGCGTCGTCTTCCATCTGCTCATGGGGCTCGCGACCTTGGCCGCTGCGACGGCGCTCCGTCCCCTTGCAGTCATTTATAGTCATGCGAGTGCGATGACTGCGACGCCGGTTGAACGAACGTGCGAGATTCTGGGCGTCATCGCCGTCTTCTGGCTCTATCTCGCCTTCTTCGCGCTCCTCTGCCGCGCATTCTGGTGCCATTTCCTCGTAGGTCGCGTCCGTCCGGCACGGATAGGACTCGTGGCTTTTGTCCTTTTCGGCCTGGCGAGCGTTGTTCCAAGCGTATTCGTGGCCGTGAAAGTGGCCAAGGAGGCCTACGACACAAGTGTCGTTTCCGGTGCGCTGGGTCTCTTCGGCAACGCCGCCGGTGCGGCATACGGCCTTTTCGAAAACGTTCCACAGGCCGTCTGGCGCCACCTTCTCTTCTCGTCCATCGCCTTCATCGTGGCGGTTGCGCTCTGGTACCCGGCGCTCCTCCGCTCCGTTCGTGACTTTCGGCCCTGTAAGAGGTGAGCGAGCCTCTATTCAATCGACAACTGCCCTCTCTTAGCGGATGCTTCTCCGCTATTGGCAAGTTGTCGGCAGAGGCTTTGCCCTTGGGGCAGAAGCGATTTGTCTATGTGCACCGGGGAACCGTTGGCTTCAAGCACGCGCTGCACCGCCGCGATGTCGATGGAGGGGAGGTCTGGCTGGCTACTGCCTGAAAGGGCAATTGCCGCGGCCGTTCCCGCAGCTTGGCCGGTAAGGATTGCCGGGGGAATCACCCGCAGGACGTCCCATGCGTAGCCGTTGGCCGAAGCGCAACGCCCGACGGCCACGAGATTGGGGAAGCCTGTCTTGACAAGCGTGCGCCACGGCACTTCAAAGAGGACTGTGGGATTGCTGAAATCGGGAATCGTCGCGATGGAGTCCGGCTGGTGCCTGTAGGCGTCATCGGTGGTCAAGGTGGCGTCGCCCACGAGATGTCGCGTTGTGCGAAGCTGGGGCATCGTTGGCAGAGTGACGATTTCACGTGAACAACGGTCGTCGGATTCGAGCTTGTGCAGCAGTTCCAGCTGGTTTAGTCTCAGGAACTTTGAAAGGTCGTCCGGGTCGCCGCCTCGGAAGGTCGGCATTCCGGCGGGATGGTTATAGCCTGTTAGTGACGCCTCGCCGCCAGAGCAGCCTTCGTAAGCGTCAGCTATGTTGCCGGACGCCGCCGCGCGAGCGCAGGACTCGATAGTGATTTTCCGTCCGAAATACGAGAAGTAGTTGATGCCGCTCTCGCAGGGGGCGCCTGCGCGGAAGCAGAGGTCTGCGTCGCCGGTGGCGTCAATGAAGATATTGCCCTCGAAGCGGCGGCGGCCGCCATGGTCCTCGCATTCGATGGCGCTGATGCGGCCGTCGGAATCCTTATCGACGCCGCAGACGAGTTCGTCGAATTTGACCTCGACGCCTTCGTCGAGAAGGAGCTTGAGCAGCTCAAGCGCGAAAATCTGCGGGGAAAACGATGTCGTCAGCTGCGGCGGACTTTCCCGACCTTCCGGACTTTCCCGACCTTCCGGACTTTCAAGACGTCTCCTCCAGTATTCTGGAAGGGTGTCGAACCCGTGGCGAATGGAGAGTCGCAGGAACTCATCGGCCATGCCGCGAGCCACCTGGCGTCCGCGGCCGTTGCACATCGGGACGAAGAAGTTGATTATGCCCGCCGTGGCGAGGCCGCCGAGCAGACAGCTCTTTTCAAGCAGGACGGCGGACACGCCGCCTCTGCGCGCGGCCAAGGCGGCCGCCACGCCGGCCACGCCGCCGCCGCAGACGACGACACGCCGATTGCCAGATTGTAAATTGCCTTTCATGAGGCGCTAGCAACGCACGGCCTTCGCCAGACAGTCCTTTAGCTTTTCCACTGAAACTGGCTTGGTTACGATTCCGGAGAAGTTCGTCATGTCGAACGACGCCTTGGCGTCGCTGTCGGCCGTCACGGCGATGACGGGGACGTCGTTGCAGACATCCCCCTTGCGGATCGCAGCGGCCAGATCGGCGCCGTTCATTCCAGGCATCCACATGTCCGTCAGCACGACGTCCGGATGCGCTGCCTCCAGCGCCTTGAGCGCTTCTTCGCCGGAGTTCGCCGTTGCAATCTTCCCGACGCCCATCTTCTTGATGCGCAGAGAGAGTACCTTGAGGTTGAGCGGCACGTCGTCGACGAGAAGTACGCTGAGGTTGTCCATCGGTTTTGACAGAGAAATCTTCCCGGGCTTTGCCTCGGCTTGATTGGCAAGGGGAATACGCCCGATTCGGACGTAGACCTCGGTGCCCTTGCCGGGTGCGCTGTCAATGTTGATCGAGCCGTCGCATGAGTCCAGCAGCCGCTTTACGATGGGGAGTCCAAGACCCGTCGTGCCGGAGAAAGCTTTGCCGCCGCGAGTCGCGTCATCCTCCGCGTACGGGTCGAATATCGTCCGCAGCTTGTCCTGCGGGATTCCGCAGCCCGTGTCCTTGACCGTGATGTGGAGCGCCACAGTCCCGTCGCCGTCGGGACGGCATTCCGCCGACCATTCGACCGAGCCGGAGTCTGTGAACTTGATGGCGTTGCCGATCAGGTTGAGCATGATCTGGCGGATGTGCTCCTCCGAGATGTTCAGGGTGGGGAAAGCCTGTCCGATGTGGGAGTCGATGGTGATGGACTTTGTCCTCGCCCTGTAGCGGAAGACGTTCGTAAGTTCGCGGAAAAGGGCGGGCATGTCGCAGCACCCCGTCATGTCGACCTTGCCGGACTCAAGCTTCGAGAGGTCAAGCACGTCGTTGACAATCGCAAGGAGGGCGTTCGCGGACTGCGAGATGCCGTCCGTGTATTCCTTTACATCCTCGGGCGTGTTGGCCGGGTCGTTCAGGAACTCGCTGAATCCGACTATGGAGTTGAGCGGTGTGCGGATTTCGTGGGACATCGTCGCGAGGAAGAGCGTCTTGGCCTTTGCGGCCCTGTTGGCGGCGCGCGCGGCCGCGGCGAGCTGCCGCTGGTGCTCTTCGCGCTTTTCAATCGCGTTTGCGCGGGCCACGCCGGCCTGGACCATGGCGCATGCCTCGCGGAACCGCTCGTCGTCATCCTCGCCGAGTTCCTCGTCGCGCTTCAGCACATAGCTCATGTGACCCCACATCTCGCCGTCCACGCGCACTGGTCCCGCCAGGAAGACGTTGGCGCCGACTTTTCCGAGGAGGGTGTCCCACTTGAGGTTGTTGTCCTTCTTCTGGTTGCGCCGGTAGTTGACGAACGCATGCGAATCGAGGTAGTCGGCCGATTCGCTCTCCTGTGCGACATCGTCCGGCAGGCAGTCGTAGGCCTTCGACTCGAACCAGCTGCACGCCACGGGCGTTGAGCCGTCACTTCCATGCCTCACCAGGTAGGCCGCCACGGCCCCGAGCATCTGTCCGGTCTCCCTGACGGCGATGTCGCGTATCGTCTCTGCGTCCTGGTAGGTGGCGAGCTTCATCAGCGTTGAATGCCCCCGCGAGGAGCTCTTCAGGAGGTGCTCAGGCGCGGATGCGTTCTCGGTCTCGGGTGCAGCAGCGCCGGTCGCGGGGGCCTGCGCGGCTTTGAGTGCGGTCCGCCTGGCCGCGACGAACATGAAGACGCCACCGGCGAGGCACAGCAGAGAAAGGGCGAGCAGCCAACCGACGTATCCGGACTGCGCCGACGCCGCAACAACGCAAAACATGGGGATATAGTTCATAATGTATAAATTCTACTAATGCGGGCGGCATTTGTCAATCTGGATTGCCGTAATTTCTTTTTAACCGGTGGCGCGATGACTGATTTGTAATGTATAATGTTACTGTCTGTTGAATACCTCACTTTTATCGTTGACCCATCATGCAATTCCCGCTTACAGATCGAACCTCGCTCCTCCACCTGTCGCATGTGCACCGCGGCGGCGGGAAGTTCGAGCGACCCGACAACACGCTCGAGACCTTCCGCTGGTGCTGGGAGAACGGTTCGGCCCTTGAATGCGACTGCCGCCGGACAAAGGACGGCGTCGGCATCATGCTACACGACGCCACGCTTCGGCGGACCGCGCGCGGCATTTCCGAAGCCCTGGCCGAAAAGGACGTCTCGTCAGAACTGACATACGACGAGATAAAGGACGTCGACGTCGGCTCCTACCTTTCGCCGGAGTTCGCGCACCACCGCATTCCCACGATCGACGAGGTCTTTGCCGAGATGAGGCGCGACCCGAAGTGGCTGTGCTTCGTCGACGAAAAGGGCGCGGGCACGAAGTGCATCGCGGCAAAGGCGCACGAGGCCGGCGTTTTCGACCAGGTGTACTACACCGGCCAGTCATACGAAAAGGCCGTGGAATGGACCCGCGAGAACCCTGGTGGCAAGACATTGCTCTGGATTGGGACTTGGCCCGTTCCGGCCCACGGACATCCCGCCGAGGACATCGCACGTTTCGAGGCGCATTTCGAAAAGATCATGGACGAAGTCCGCGCCGGCGGCTTCCGCTCCATTTCCGCCGTCTCGCTGCACACGTACTACGATCCCGCCGCGGCGGAAGCCTTTGTCCCGCGCGCCTCGTACCTCAAGGGACTCGTGGAGGAGTTCCACTCACACGGTATTCCGGTCTGCTCGATCCCGTTTGAGGGGGGCGACACGGAGGAGGTCTATTTCCGCCTCTTCGACCTTGGCTTCGACGGTTTCTCCTCCGACTACCCCAGCGTCATGTTCTCCGTCATCCGCAAGCTCAAGGCCCAGGCGTAGGGTCAATCTTCCTGTAAACGCCTTTCAACAAGGCCTCTGAATGCCAGGCACCTCAAGGGTGTCAGACACTCTTTGTTGTTTGGATCCCTAGGGTGTCAGACACTCCAAGAGACACTCCACGAGTGTCTGACACTGCTAAAACCGCATTTTTACTTGTGCATAGAATCAATTCGTAAATATTTTACTATTTTCTTAGTACGCCAGATTACAATGTACTAAAATGCAATGATGTGGCAAATCAAGCCAATTTTACATGAAAAGTCGCGGAAATTTGTTTTTCAAAAGGCTTTATATATGCGGGGAATACAGGTGTCCAATCGGATGCCACCCCGGATTGGAGATTATTACCATGAGGAAACTAAGACTGAAAATCGAGGGTGAAGGCTTCTACCACGTCGGGACACGCTGCGTTGGCAGAGCCATGATGTTCAGCGATGATGACAAGACGCACATCGTCGACCAGATACTCCGAATGGCGGAGTTCTGCGGCATGGAGGTCAACACGTACGCGGTGATGGACAACCACATCCACATACTGCTCCACGTGCTGCCAGAGAAGGAGTTGGCGGACGACGAA
>JAEEGF010910120.1_pt1 | contig 16648 bp, 12 predicted proteins | sample 9134171 | NCBI WGS metagenome assembly JAEEGF01 (sample SAMN16246542, study PRJNA631951) | gut metagenome | biome: gut microbiome; feature: rumen; material: AP-attached | host: Bos | place: Iran: Karaj | collected 2018-10
TGAGCAGCGAGTCCACGTGATAGCGCTCGCCGGCATGAGCCACGGAGCAACACATGCATAGCCATATCATTATGGCTATCCGCAGTATTGACCCGGCTCGCATGAGTGGTGGGATTTAGTATTGTTCGTTCTCGTTGGGGAAGTCGCCACTCTTGACGTCGCTGATGTAGTTGCCCACGCTGTCGATGATCTGTTCGCCCAGGTTGTTATAGACGCGCAGGAACTTGGGTTTGAACTCGCGGTTCAGGCCCAACATGTCGTGGAGTACCAGCACCTGGCCACTGCATGCACCGCCACCGCCGATGCCGATGGTGGGTACGTTGATGCTCTGGGTGACCTTGGCGGCCAGCGTGGCGGGAATCTTCTCCAGCACAATGCCGAAGCAGCCGATTTCGGCCAGCACCTTAGCGTCGGCGAGCAGGCGCGTAGCCTCGGCTTCGTCCTGGGCACGGGTGGAATAGGTACCGAACTTATTGATGCTCTGAGGCGTCAATCCCAGATGTCCCATCACGGGAATACCTGCCCGCAGGATCATCTCGATGGCGGCACGCATCTCACGTCCGCCTTCCAGTTTCACGCCATCGGCCCCGGTTTCCTGCATGATGCGCACAGCATTGCGTTGAGCCTCCATGGGGTCGCCCTGATAGGTGCCGAAGGGCATATCCACGATGACCATTGCACGCTTGACAGCACGGACTACCGTACGGCCATAGACGATCATGTCGTCAATGGTGATGGGGATGGTCGTGGCGTTGCCCTGCATGACGTTGGAGGCGCTGTCGCCCACCAGAATGATGTCGATGCCGGCCTGATCCACCAGGGTAGCCATTGTGAAGTCATAGGCGGTAATCATCGCGATTTTCTCTCCCGCCAGACGCATATCGGCAATACGCTTTGTCGTTACCTTGCGGGGGTCGGAAACTGTATAGGTTGACATAATATTCAGTGTCGATTTTAAATGATGTTTTATAAGTGGGTGCAAAAGTACTCGTTTTATAGGCAAATATCAAAATTTTACAGACGATTAAACCAAAAAAAACTTAAATAGTCAATTATATCGGTTTTTATTGCTAATTTTGACGCCAAATAATCAACTATCAATTTTAATTAATCTAGAAAATGAAGAAGTTTTTAATGACTCTTTTGGTGGCAGTATTTGCTGTTGGAGCAATGTCTGCACAAGCCACCAAGGCCCCCAATAAGGCCAAGCAGGAAATTGTTCAGAAGAAACACGAATGTAAAGATCACAAGGACGGTCAGGCTTGCAACAAGCCCGCCGATCAGCAGTGCCCCGACTGCAAGGCTAAGGCAGCTGCTGCCCAGAAGCACGAGTGCAAGGAGGGTAAGCAGTGCGACAAGGCCGCTGGCATGAAGCATGAGTGCAAGGAAGGCAAGCAGTGCGACAAGGCCGCTGGCATGAAGCATGAGTGCAAGGAAGGCAAGCAGTGCGACAAGGCTGCTGGCATGAAGCATGAGTGCAAGGAAGGCAAGCAGTGCGACAAGGCTGCTGCTGACAAGAAGGATTGCTGCAAGGACAAGAAGATGGAAGGCAAGAAGTGCGACAAGCCCGCCGACCAGCAGTGCCCTGACTGCAAAGAGAAGGCTAAAAAGAACTAATCATTAGGCCCCCGTCAAGGCCAAGGCTTGAATCTACGATTAAGCCTTTAACGCTATCCCTGATTTCAGTTAATGAGGTCAGGGATAGCGTTATTTTTGTAAGGATGGTTACTGAAAACAGTAGTATTATCAGATGGATTGAAATTTAGATTTCTTAAGTAATGATAAAAATGTAAAATACTTATTTTCATATAGTTAGGTTGTTTGGTGAGCTTGATTTTTTTTAGACTTCATTTTATGCGTTCATTATTTATATAATTTTGTGACAAATGCTTATTACAATTAACTGTAAAAAACTGTCACAAAATGAAAAGATTCTCAACTTTATTCAGTCTTGCCGTTGCCGTGCTCATGATGAGTGCATGGAGCGGTAAAGTTTGGGCACAGGATGCGCTGCCGATGACAGCCGGCACACCGCAGGTGACCCAGGATTTTGACAGCATGTGGGACAGCGATGCCCAGGCAGCGACGCTGAACATGCCGCAGGGCTGGCGTATTGAGCGCCAGATGAGTGCGCCCCGCACGGTGGGTAGCTATGCCACGGCTGCGACCCAGGTAATGTACACTGGCGGCACAAGCCTGGCCAGCAATGCCAAGAATGGTACATGGAATTTTGCTTCCAGTAGCGTGCCTAGTGACTGCTCGGTGGGCGGTCTGTCCACCACGGTTGATGGTGGTACACGCTGTATCAACGTGATGACTTGCCTGCACAATGCTGGCGATGAGGCCATCACCAAGCTGACCCTCGGTTATGACATTGAGAAGTATCGCGACGGCGACAACGCCGCCGGCTTTGCAGTGCAACTCTACATCTCGACCGATGGTGTGACGTGGACGAGTGCCGGTGAGGACTTTTATACTTATTTCGCTCCCGATGCCGCCACCCAGGGCGCTGCTGTCGTGCCTATCAGCACTACTGCCATTGACGGCAAGCAGCTCAAGGTGGACCTTGCTGCAGGTAATGACCTGTACTTAGCATGGAACATCAGTGTAGCTAGCGGTACCAGCCCCAACAAGGCGATGGGTTTGGCTATTGATAATGTGGTGATCGACGCCACCTTTGCCTCGCAGGACCAGTCATGTTACATCTATGTGGAAGACGTCACCAAGTGGAGTACCATGTACATGGCTATTGATGGTGGTGCAGCCGAGGCTGCTGCCAGCAGTGCCGTGGTGAACGGTGTGACCTATAAGGTATGGTCGCTCGACATGGACGGTGCCGACCATGTGCTCCTGTTTACCGACAACACGCGCAATAGCCTGAGCACCAATATCACAGCCAATCGTGACTACTACCTGTGCCTTACTAAGGATGAAGTAACTGAAATCACTGACCCTCAAAACTATGAAGGCTATATTGACCCCTCACGTCCCCCGTTTGTAGCATCGGGCATCTACCTGCGCGGTGAAGTGAACAGCTGGGGTGCTGTGACCGACTGGGAATTCAGCGACGAGGGCAATGGCACCTATGTGCTCTATGACAAGACGCTGAGCGGCCAGTTCAAGGTGGCTGACTCGGGCTGGACCAGTGCCTGCAACTACGGTAGCAATGGCACGAGTGTCCAGGTGGACGTGCCCTACAACCTTGTGCTGGGTACCAACGACAACATTTCTTGCGGTGGCATCACCTTCGTGTGCAAGCGCATCGTGCTCAACATCAATAACGGTGCCGCCACCTTGTTGCTTGAGAGTGACGATGATGACACGGGCTTGACTGCGGTCTATGTTATCGGTGACAACAACGGCTGGAATTACATGGATGCCTCGGGCAAACTGGACCTTGTGGATGGCAAGACCTTTAAGGGTCAGGTGACGATGCCTGCTGTGGGCGACGGCTACAGTCACTGGCGTATCTACCAACGCCTGGGTATGGGCGGCGTTTGGGGTGCCGAGAGCGACCTCACCGGCGACAACACGAGCGGTACGCTCGTCAAGGGTGCCACTGGCAAGGTATCGACCGCTCCGGGTACTTATGACGTGACCTTCAACCTTGCCACGGGTGAATACACCCTCACGCTGGCAGCCTCCACTCCGACCACGATGACGCTGCAGCCTGCCGACGTCGTGCTCGTTCCTGAGTTGCCCGAGCAAGTCAAGGTACTCTCGCTGAACAACAGTCTTATCTATTATAATGACCAGGATGCTGTGTTCAACGGTATTGCTCAGGCTATGGGCAAGGATGCCAACTGGACCAAGCACACCCTGCTTGGCAAGTCTCTACTGACGCACTGGGAAGAGGGTGATGGCGTGGCCGAGGATGGTAATCCTGGTGCCAAGATGCTTGTACGTAGCGAGGCTTGGAGCCACATTATCCTGCAGGAACAGAGTTCGCTGCCCCGCACCAATATCGAGACCTTCCGTGCCAATGTGAAGCGTTGGGTGGACTACATCCGCGAGTATTGCCCCAATCCCAATGCCATCATCATCGTGCCTGTCAACTGGGCTTACAGTGGTGACTGGGAGAATTACACCGCCTTTAATGCTACGTTCGTCAAGAACTATCAGGATGTAGCTCTTGATTTGGGTGTGACCCTGTGTCCTGTGGGCGTCGCCTATCAGGAAGTGTATGACCTGGAGGGTAGCGCTGGCACCCTCACTTGGTTCCTTGATGACCGTCATCCGACCCTCAAGGCCACTTATATGGCTGCTGCTATGGAATACGGACTCATCTACGGTGTTGATCCCATGGATATCACATGGGCTCCCAGCGGACTGAGTGCTGCCGATGCTGCATCCATGCGTGGTTATGCCAGCCGTGCCTTGAACGGCTTTACTAACTATGTGGATCACACCGCAGGTCAGGTTCACTACAAGGTTACCGTGCGCGACCAGTTCGGTATGGAAATTGAGGCTCCCGAGCCCGTAGTGATGACTCTGAGCGATGGTGGTGACATCGATGCTGCTGGCATCTTCACCAGCAACGGTACGAATGGTGAGTTTAACGTGACCGCCACGATGGGTAATTTCACCCAGAACGCAACTGTCAAGGTGGCTACTGCCGAGACCGAGGTTGTGACCTATCCCGCTATTGAACTCAATGAAACCACGCTGAGCGCTAGTGAGAACTTTGACTCCATGGGTGATGAGGCAACTGCCTCCCTGCCTGCAGCTTGGCGCATTGACCGCATCCTCACTGCACCGCGCACCGTGGGTCGCTTTGACCAGGCCGACGAGCAGACGATGTACAGTGGCGGTGTGAGTCTGCCCAGCAATGCCAAGAACGGTACCTGGAACTTCGGTGACAATGCTGGTAATGACCGTGCGCTGGGTGGCATCTCGACTGGTGTGGCTAATGGCACACGCTGTGTCAACGTCTATGCCCACCTGCTCAATACTGGCAAGAAGGACATTGAGAATGTCAACATTACCTACAACGTTGAGAAGTATCGCAAGGGTAACAACAGTGCGGGCTTTGCCGTACAGCTCTATTATTCTATCGATGGCCGCAACTGGACGAGCGCGGGTAATGACTTCTATACCTATTTTGCTCCTGACAGCGAGACGGCAGGTTATGAGACCGTACCTGGCGAAACTGTTCCCGTGAGCGGTGTGCTTGGCACCAAGCTTTCGCGCGGATGCGACCTGTATCTGGCGTGGGATATCAGCGTGGCCAGTGGCGATGCAGCTCAGGGTGCCATGGCGCTGAGTATCGATGATTTCAGCATCAAGGGTGAGCTGCCCAAGATTCCTGCTTCGCAGCATTACATCTTTGTCAACGACTTGACGGGTTGGGATGCCCTTGGTCTGTATGCATGGGGTGACAGCGAGCTCTTCGGAGCTTGGCCTGGAGAAGCCAGCGTGGGTGATTCCATTATCAACGGTTTCAACTACAAGGTCTTCTTGCTTGATACCAACAGCGGCAATTATCACTTGATTTTCAACAACTGGAACAACGGTTTGCAGTTGCCCGACTATGACATCGTAGCTGACCGCGACTACTACTTCACGGTTACTACCCAGTCGGTAGCAATGCGTGGCGACGTGGATATGGACGGCCAGGTGAAAATCAACGATGTGACTGCACTCATCAACTACTTGCTCTCGGGTGATGCCTCTGGAATCAGTGTTGAGGCTGCCGACTGCGACCTGGACAACAATGTCAAGATCGGTGATGTGACAACGTTGATCAATTACTTGTTGTCGCAACAGTGGTAAGAATAGCATTAGGCATTATGCTATGTGAAACAGCCAGGGGGACGCCCTTGGCTGTTTTGTTTGAATGAACAAGACAAATGCTATAATTTGCCACGAAGATATAAAAAGAGTTATTCGTGGCAAAATATAAGCTATAATTTGCCACGAATGGGTAAAAATCGGCCTTCGTGGCAAATTATAGCTTATTGGGCTGGATGTGATTCTGCTTATGAGTTCTTGGGTCTGACATGCTGGGGGTATAGTTACAAATTTCCTTAATATTGTTCTAAAATGCGTTAATGGGTTGTGCAGTTGGACAAATTGTCGTAATTTCGCACTGTAAAACGAACAGGAGGCACTATTTCACGATGAAAATAGGGAATATAGATTTGGGCGAACGCCCCGTGATGTTGGCACCCATGGAGGATGTTACTGACCAGTCGTTTAGGCTCATCTGCCGTGAGCAGGGGGCTGATTTGGTCTATACTGAATTTGTCAGTGCCGATGCGTTGATTCGCAGCATCGAGCGTTCCTTCCAGAAGATGGCGATAGCTCCTGGCGAGCGTCCTGCAGCGATCCAGATTTATGGCCGCGACGTGGACTCAATGGTCGAGGCAGCACGCATTGCTGCTACCGCCAAGCCTGATTTCATCGATATCAACTGGGGCTGTCCTGTGAAGAAAATTGCCGGTAAAGGAAGTGGTGCCGGCATGTTGCGCAACATCCCGTTGATGCTTGAGATTACTCGGGCAGTGGTCAAGGCCGTTGACTTGCCAGTGACGGTAAAGACACGCCTGGGATGGGATCATAACAGTAAAATCATTGTGGAACTTGCCGAACAGTTGCAGGACTGCGGTATCGCTGCCCTCACGATTCACGGCCGCACACGTTCCCAGATTTATACGGGTGAGGCCGACTGGACCCTCATTGGCGAGGTAAAGAACAACCCTCGCATGAAGATTCCCATCATCGGTAACGGTGACGTGACCACGCCGCAGCGGGTGAAGGAGTGCTTTGACCGCTATGGCGTTGACGGCGTGATGGTGGGCAGGGCAAGTATCGGTGCCCCTTGGATTTTCAGAGAAATGAAGCAGTTCTTGCTCACGGGAGAAGTACCGGTGATCAGCAATGAGGAAAAGATGGCATTGGTGCGTCGTCAGATTGATGAGAGCATCGACCGCATCGACGAGTATCGTGGCATTCTGCACATCCGTCGCCATCTGGCTGCCACGCCCCTGTTTAAGGGCATTCGTAACTTCCGCCCGACACGCATCGCCATGCTGCGTGCCGACACGCGTGCCGAGCTTGATAGCATCCTGGATCATATTGAGAAGAATATTTTACCTTATATTGAATATCAAAACGAAGAAAGCATTCATGAAAAGAGTCTTGATTAGTATCATATTGACAGTAAGTGTGTTGCTTTCTGCAAATGCGCAGACTAAACACCATGTGGTCAAGGTGAGTGATTTCAACCGCCTGACCGTCATTGACAACATTAATGTGAACTATTGCTGTAATCCTGACTCAGCCGGACTGGTTGTGTTCAACTGCTCGCAGGAAATTGCTGATGCGCTGATTTTTTCTTATTCCAGTAACGGTCGGTTGAGTATTCAGATGAATGATGACTTTGAGAAATTGAAAAATCTGCCTGTCCTGACGCTTTATTCATCAACGCTTGAGGAGGCCGAAAATGCAGGCGACAGCGTCCTGCGTGTTTCAAAGTTGCCACCACTGAAAAATTTCAAGGTAAGGCTCACCGATAATGGAAAAGTCATCGTGCGAGGAGTGCGTGCATCACAACTTGAGCTGCAGATATTGAGTGGTAAGGGAAAAATTATTGCCGACGGCTCCTGTGATGACTTGTCATTGCGACTGGTGGGAACGGGCGAAATACAGGCCGACAAAGTGAAGGCGACCAATGTCTCGTGTCGCATCATGGGCACGGGGTCGATGGGCTGTGACGTCAATGGTGGCGAGCTCAAGGTGAGTGGCAGTGGCACGGGCAAGGTCTATTACAAGGGCAACCCCAGCAAGGTGTCCGTCCGTAAACTCGGTACCATCAAGGCTATCCCGATGGAATAAAACAAGTGCCGCTGATGCGGCACTTTGTGTATGGGTCTAGGGGTTCGGTTTTTTATTTTCGTCTGGAGATGAGATATTGGATGAAAAACTGTATCTTTGCATGATTCTTGAAAAATCAATCAACAACATAAACTTAAAAAATTACTTTCTTATCATGTTCAGTAAAGAAACTTACATCGGTCGTCGCAACGAGTTAAAGAAGCTCGTGGGCGATGGCGTGGTTTTGCTTTTCGGCAATAACGAGTCACCGTGTAACTATCCCAACAATGCCTATGGTCCATTCCGTCAGGACTCGTCATTCTTGTACTACTTCGGCCAGCAGCGCGATGGGTTGGTGGGTGTAATCGACATTGACAATAACAAGGAAACACTCATTGGCGATGACATCGATATCGAGGATATCGTGTGGTATGGCTCGGTGGACAGTGTGGCCGACATGGCTGCCCAAGTGGGCGTGGCCAATTCAGCTCCCATGAAACAGTTGCAGGTCATCTGTGACGAGGCCAAGGCCAAAGGTCGCCGCATCCATTTCCTGCCGCCTTACCGCCACGACACCAAGATCCAGATCATGGACCTGCTGGGCATTCATCCCGATAAGCAAGCCGAGGCCGTCAGCCATGACCTGCGCATGGCAGTCATCAACATGCGTTCGGTCAAGACTGCCGAGGAGATTGCCGAGATGGAGCGTGCCGCCGAGGTGGGCTACCTGATGCACACTACCGCTATGCGCCTCATCAAGCCGGGCGTGACCGAGAAATACATCGGTGGTCAGATTGATGGTATCGCCTTGAGCTATGGTGCCAAGAACAGCTTTGCCACCATCTTCTCGCAGCATGGCGAGATTATGCACGGCAACCCGTCGATGGCTCCGCTGGAGGCTGGCCGCCTCGCCCTGTGTGACTGCGGTGCCGAGACGATGGAGTTCTACTGCAGCGATAACACCCGCACGATGCCCGTCAACGGTAAGTATGACCAGCGACAGCTGGACATCTATCGTATTGTTGAGGAGTGCCATGACCTGGCCCTGGATATCTCTAAGCCAGGTATGAAATATATGGACGTGCACATGGCTGTCTGCCGCAGGATGACCGAGCGCCTCAAGGAACTGGGTCTGATGAAGGGCGACGTGGACGAGGCCGTAGCTGCCGGTGCCCACGCCATGTTCCTGCCTCACGGTTTGGGTCACATGATGGGTATGGACGTGCATGATATGGAAGGCTTGGGTCAGATCTACGTCGGTTTTGACGAGGAGACACGTCCCAACTTGGAGCAGTTCGGTACCAACTGCCTGCGCATGGGCCGTTGCTTGCAGGAAGGCTTCGTTGTAACCGACGAGCCGGGCATCTACTTCATCCCCGCCCTCATCGATGACTGGCGTGCCAGCGGTCATTGCGCCGAGTTCCTCAACTTCGACATGTTGGAGACCTATAAGGACTTCGGCGGTATCCGCATTGAGGACGACATCCTCATCACCGCCGACGGCTGCCGTTTCCTCGGCGAGAAGCGCATCCCCTACCACCCCAAGGATGTAGAGGACTTCATGGCCAACAACTAAGCCAGCGTAAGTTTGACGAAAATAAGTTGCTGATACTCAACTCATCCCCTAATATAGGGGAGGTGCCCGTTAGGGCGGAGGAGTATGATACGCCCTCAAAGCAAATCCTCTTGTATCATCAACGCCCCCTTGCCCCCTCTTGAACTGCACCCCAAAAGTTAGACACAAAACTTTTGGGGTGCAGTTCACATTGATATAGCACTCAAATATTTTCAAACTGGTTAGAGAACTAATGTACGAATGCCTATCAGAAAACTCAGAATGATCAGTTGTTTTGAAAACAGTTGTTGATTGTTGTTCAAGTTGTTTGATTGAAGAACGCGGATGCCAACTCCTCACCCCTAATTCCTAACTCCTCACTCAATTCTGCCGCATCACCTCCAGCACATTTTGATAAACTTGGCTGCGCCTCAGCCATTTGAAAACAAGTTTTCATGGCCTTCGACTTGCACAAGTTTTCGCGAGAATTCAGGCAACTCATCTAAGCGGAAGAAATGGTACCATTTCTATACACTCAGTGGAGCTAACACCACTTAAACAAGCTCCATATTTACCATGAAAGCATTCACAACCATAAATATTCAATACTGCTTCAGCTTTTCTAAAGATAAACAAGAAAAAATGCAAGCAAATGATATCAATTTATGAAATAATGTGTATATTTGCAATCGGATTGCAAGCAATCCAATACATTTTAATTAAAAAAGCGTTTTGCTTTTACTTGTTATAGAAAACGTAGGAACTTTTCTGAAGATGCAAGGAAGCAAGCGGTTCTCACGCTATGCGTGGGCTGCTATTTCCTCATCTTTATCTTCGGGTTTCCTACGACCTTCTATAGAAGTGTGGCAATTCAGTCCACGCTTTTTGTATAATTAATACCTGAGTGGATTGATCAGGCATACTGTTTATTGAAAAATGATAAAATATAGACTTACGCAAAATATAATGTTTGGCATTAAGAATGTCAAAAACTACGATCTCTCAATGATTGACTTTGCCCATGAACATGGAATTATAATAATTAAAGATTTTTCTGATATACCAATCGAGAAAAGACCTATTCCATTTAATGATACCTATCTTATTGTATTTCAAGATGGAACATACGCTTCGTTTACATGTCCAGAGGAGGCTTTAAACACTTTTATACAAAAGCTTTTATAGTGTTTTTATTATTTTGTATTGTTAACAAAAATAAGTTTAGTATTATGATAAAAAATAAACGTAATAGATTTTTGGTCCTCTTATTATTTATTGGGACAATAGTGGGTCAGGCTCAGAACAGATTATATGCTGACGTGAATGAAGATGGTGAGGTTAACATTGCCGACGTTAACGCTGTAATTGACGTGATACTTGGCAATTCATCACCAATTTCTTCAGGAATCCAAACTTACAGTGTTAATGGCGTTTCGTTCAAAATGATTTCTGTTGAAGGTGGCACATTTATAATGGGTGCAACAACAGAGCAGGGTAGTGATGCTCAAAGTGACGAGACGCCTGTTCATCAGGTGACTTTGTCGAACTTTTGGGTAGGTGAGACTGAGGTAACTCAAGCATTATGGTTAGCTGTGATGGGAGAAAACCCAAGCCGTTGGACGGGCGACTTTGCACGTCCTGTAGAACGGGTATCGTGGTATGACTGTCTAGTATTTATTACTAAACTCAATAGAATGACGGGTATGCCATTTCGATTGTTAACTGAAGCAGAATGGGAGTTTGTTGCCCGTGGTGGCAATAAGGGCAAGGGATATAAGTACTCGGGGAGCGATGTAATTGGTGATATAGCATGGTATAACAGCAACTCAAATGGAAAAACACATGCCGTAGCAACCAAGTTACCTAATGAGTTAGGTCTTTATGACTTAAGCGGTAATGTATGGGAGTGGTGTCAGGATTGGTATGGCAGTTATAATAATTCAGAGCAAATGGATCCAATATGTTCGGAGCAAGGATATTCTTGCGTATTCCGTGGTGGTTGTTATGTAAGTTCTGCAAAAGAATGTCGCGTTTCAGATCGTTGTGAAGGCTATCCGTATGCCCGAGAGAGTAATATAGGACTACGGCTAGCACTTTAGCCATCTTAATAGGTTTTGGTCAAAAAGTTCAAACAGCAAAGAGAATACTTGTAGAGCCGAAAAATACAGGCTTTACAGGTATTTCTATTTTATAGTGTACTACCCAAATAGCTTGGGCGGTCGAGGTTGCGGTGAGGCTGATGTCGAGCTATGATGTAGTGGTCGAGGACGTCGGCGGTGCCTTCGAGGTCGGTGATGGTGCGGGCGACCTTTAGGATGCGGTCGTAGGCTCGGGCACTCATGTTCATGCGCTTCATGGCGTCAAACTGTCAAATAATGCCACCTTGCCACAGATCTCGAAGGAATTCGGTGGCTGGTATGACATCCACACCATTCATCTTGCGACGGTATTTATCGAGCGAAACAAACATATTCTATTGATTTGCAAAATCCTGCTATAAATACATGCTTTTGTCGTTTTATCTTGATATTGCAACATCTATCTGTCGCAAATATCTCACAACCAATCCTAATGACAAAGGATTTATGTCAAAATATTGAAAAATTTGATCTCATCTGATATCGCAAGCCACTGTCAAGGTAGGTGGGGCGGTCGAGGTTGCGGTTGGGATTATTTGAGGTCGAAGGATTCCAGGTCGGCGGGGACGAGGATGGGGCCGCGGTAATATTGGGCGGCTTCGGTGGTGTAGGTGGTGGCGCGGGTATCGAGGTGGGTGTCCTCGGTGTGGTAGAGGACGAGGTGCTTCACGCCGAGTTCCTGGGCCAGCATACCGGCGTCAAGGGCGGTACTGTGGCTCTTCTCGTAAGGGTTGAAGACAAAGCGGTCCTTGTAGAGGCAGAAGGCTTCGCACATCAGCCAGTCGCAGTCGCGGGCATAGGGTTCACACTGCATGCTGTAGGGCTCATCGCCCAGACACACGAGGCGTTGTCCGTCGGGCAATTTGGCCTCAAAGCCGTATTGTTTGACCTTAGTCGAAGCGATGTCAAAGAAGGTCACCTTCATGTCGTCAATGTCAATCGTTTCACCGTCGTGCACCTCGCGCAAAATGATGGTCTGGCCGATGGAATCAAAGATTTTGCGCGGAATCATCAATTCGCCCATCGTGTAGAGTGCGTTTTTCACCACATCGTTACAGTAGATGGTGAAAGGCCCCTTGTGCTTGCCCTTAAAGATCATGGGCGAGATCTTACGCATCATCCAGATAGCGCCAAGGATGTGGTCGGTGTGACTGTGGGTAACGAACATGTTGCGGATGCTCTCAAAGGGGATTTTGGCTTTGATGAGCTGTTGCAGTATGCCGTTGCCTCCACCACCGTCAACGAGCATACCGCCCTTGGGCGAATGCAGGTAGAAGCAGGTGTTATAGCAGTTGACGCACATGGCGTTGCCAGTGCCCAGCATGGTGATGCGTGATGTGTTGTTGCCGGTTAGACTCATGACTCTGATTTGACTTTGGGGAGTTCAATACCGAATGTGGTACCCTTGCCCACCTCCGATTCCTTGATATAGATTTGTCCGTTGTGATACTCCTCGATAATACGCTTGACAAGTGTCAGGCCCAGACCCCAACCACGTTTCTTGGTAGTGAAACCGGGGTTGAATACATTCTTGAAGTTCTTGCGTGCGATGCCCTTGCCGGTGTCCTTAACCAAGATAACGACATTGTTGGGACTATCCTCCACGGTGATGTCCAGGCGTCCCTCGCCATCCATGGCGTCAACGGCATTCTTGGTCAGGTTTTCCATGACCCAGGCGAATAGCGTCTGACTCAGCATTACGCCGTTGTTGGTCTGGTCATTGGTGTGGATGTACAGGCTCACGCGCTTGGGTATGCGTGCACGCATGTATTCCAGGCTGCTGGTAACGGCCTCGTTGATGGAGACAAGTTCCTTGTCGGGCATGGAGCCGATTTTGGAGAAGCGGTCGGCAATGGTCGAGAGGCGCTTCACGTCCTTATCCATATCAGTGACGATACTCTTGTCAATGCCCATGGAATCCAACAACTGGGTCCATGCCATCAGCGATGAGATGGGGGTACCCAACTGGTGTGCAGTCTCCTTGGAAAGGCCCACCCACACCTTGTTCTGCTCGGCACGCTTGATGCTCATCAGCGCAAAGTAGGCGATGGCAAAGAACAGGATCAGCACTGCCAACTGGATGTAGGGGAAGTAGGATAGGCGACGCAACAGCGTGGAGTCCTCGTAGTAGAGGTATTGGGTCGTGCTCTCGTCAATCTTGATTTCTATTTTGTTTTCGCTATTCTTGAGATGACGCAGCTTCTTGTTCAGGAATTTCAGGTTGGTAGGTGACATCTCAATGGATAGGCTGTCCACTGGTTCGGGAAGACGGAAGTTGCGATGATCCAAGATGTTGTCTTGGTCATCAACCAGCAGGACGGGAATGTTGTGGTTGCCCTCAATGATACTGAAGAGGAAATCTACATCGGTAGCAGCCGATGGTATGGGGTTACCCTCATCATCTACCTCGATGCCGTTACCCATGGTAGCCAGTTCCTGTGTTGCTTCGGCCCAGATTTCCATGCGTTCGCGCTCCTGTTCGGCGAGGTCCTTAACCAGGTTGTTGGAAATGTAGAGGAACAAAGCTACCAACACCAACGAGATGGCGAGAAATACCACCTTCCAGATGCGACGTGAGTCATATATGTTGCGCAGGTTTGCCATGCGGTAAATCGATTAATGAGTGGGCAAAGTTATAGAATTCCTGTGAATTGGGCAAATTTTGCAGACCGTCAAGCCATTGACAAGGATATGTATGTAGATGAATGCGGATGCCAACTCCTAACTCCTAACTTCTAACTTCTAACTCCTAACTTCTAACTCCCCAAAGATCCAGCGGGCGACACTATCGGCGGTGTTGGGGCCGATGACCTCGCTGGCAGCGGCTTTGACTTCGGGGAAGGCATTACCCACGGCGACGCTGTGGTCGGCGGCCTGCATCATGGCGATGTCGTTGCGGTTGTCGCCGAAGACGACCACGCGTTCGGCTCCTACCTCGTGTGCGAGTTTGCGGATGGCGGCGGCCTTGCTAGTCCCAGCGGTAAATATTTCCAGGTAACCCTCGCTCTCGTCGAATATGTCGTGATAGAGCATCACTTGACAGGTAGGCACATGTGCTCGCAGGTCTTCGGCAATACTCTTCAGCACAGCATACTTGTTTAGGGAGAAGATGAGTAGCGCTTCGTCTTGACTGTGGCGGTAATCCTTGTCGTCAAGTATGAATCTCTTTAGGGGCAAGTGCTGGCGTTCCTCTACAAAGCGTGCTTCCTGCTCGGACAGCGGACCGTAGTGGTGGGCATGCAGCATGTTATTACCATGGCGACGGTATATAAAGGGCTGGCTGTGGTGGCAATCAAACACGTCTGCAACGGCATTGATTGTAGCGTCATCAATGACACGGGTGTGCTCATAGCTGGCTGTCAGAGGGTTCCACATCGTTGATCCGCCGATGACGATGAACGGTAATGTGGCGTGCACCTCCTGCATCAGGGGCACTACCGTTGCCGGTGTGCGCGCTGTGGCAATCGTAAAGAGCCCGCCCAACTCGCCGATGATGCGGTTGAGTGTGGCGACAGTTCCCGCCGACAGCTGAGAACTGTCGTCCAGCAACGTCCCGTCCAGGTCGCTCACGTACAACGTCCTGACCATATTCTTGTCACTGTTTTTCATGGGTGCAAAAGTACTCCTTTTTGCCCGAATACTGATTATATTTTTATTTTAATGCTTGTTTTTGATGGTGGTTTGGATGATATTGATTATTTTTGCCCAATAGTAGAACTAACCATATAAAAGTGACGAGATTATGAAGAATACGATGCCTATTGATGGGAAATTTGAGTTAATGGCGCTGCCCTATGCGGCCGATGCGCTGGAGCCGGTTATCAGTGCCAATACGTTGAGTTTTCACCATGGCAAGCACTTGGCGGGCTATGTGAACAACCTGAACGCTGCATTGCCTGGCAGTGGACTGGAAGGGATGTCAATTGAGCAGATTGTGCTCAATACACCGACCGGAATGCACAACAATGCCGGCCAGATTCTGAACCACAACCTGTATTTCTCCCAGTTCAGGAGCCCTCGGGCCGATAATGCGCCCACGGGAAAGTTGGCCCATGTCATTGAAGTGGAGTTTGGGTCGTTTGAGGCTTTCAAGGAGGTTTTTGCCAAGGCAGGAGCAACACTCTTCGGTTCGGGTTGGGTATGGCTCAGCGCCGACAAAGACGGTAACCTCAAGATTACCCAGGAGCCAAATGCCGCCAATCCCATCCAGCATGGTCTGCGCCCGTTGATGACGATGGACGTGTGGGAGCATGCCTATTATCTCGACTACCAGAATCGCCGTCCCGACCATCTTGCCGCGTTGTGGCAGATCATCGATTGGGACGTGGTAGCCGCCCGCTACGAAGCGGAATAATACCGATGAAACGGGCGTTTTTGGCAATTTTGGCCGTGCTGTGTATGACGGGTGTCGTGCATGGCAAGGACAAGGTCAACAGGAGTTGGCAGCAGGCAGTGCTGGCAGCCATTGACTCATTTCCCGAGCATGGTGGCTATTACACGGGTGGCAAGCCCAATGAACTGTTTGCCAAAACCACTTGGCGTGGCTTGCATGACGCCTACCAGATGACGGCTGGTGACGAGCGCCCGCGCTTTGACCCGATAATGGCGCAGCCGTCCTTCTGCTCGAGCGCGACCTATGGCGTGCTCATCAAGGCGCTGCTCATTTGGGACACGAAGCACAAAATCAAACGTGAGGCTTGGATTAACATGATGCCGCGCGTGGGCATCGCCGACGAGTTCAACCCCGACGGGGTAGGGCAGGACGACGGTGTGGGCTTTTGGGGACGTGCCAATGCTAACGGGCCGGGACTGGGCGTGCTGGTGCGGGAATTGGACGCGGGCTACAATTTCACCGCCTATCGTGGTGCCAAGAGTGATCGCAATCGCGAGACGCCCGACGAGCGCTACATCACTGACAATGAGTGGTGTACCCTCAACATCTGGCAACGTGCGGTGCCTGGCGATTTGATGAAGATCTTCTGGAACCGTAACGAGAGTCGCGGCAGCGACAGCGGTGCCATCATCGGCGGCGACGATGACAAGACCGCCGACCAGGAAGCAGGCCACAGCGTCATCTATTTGGGCTGCGAGGGTGACACCGTCACCTACTGGTCCAGCAACGGCCCCGGTAAGCATCCCG
>JAEEGF010419023.1_pt1 | contig 16645 bp, 17 predicted proteins | sample 9134171 | NCBI WGS metagenome assembly JAEEGF01 (sample SAMN16246542, study PRJNA631951) | gut metagenome | biome: gut microbiome; feature: rumen; material: AP-attached | host: Bos | place: Iran: Karaj | collected 2018-10
CTTAAAATGTTGATTACCACATTGCATCAAAAAAATAACACATTTTTTAACATATATAAAGGCATAATTATATCTTTTTCTATGCTTTTTTATAAGTTATAGACACAATTAACGAAATTTAAGTGTCTTCTTCAATTTCTTCTCTATCACCCCCTAAAATATCTTCTTAAAAAATCTTCTAATCCCGCTTAATTTTACATATCCGTTTTTTTCCAGAACAGAACAGGTATCTTCATAGCCCAAATCAATTAAAACACTAATATTTTCCGGGTCAAAATTAACCGTACCGCTTATAAGGTCGCCGAGATTTTTTGAAGGGACAATTTCAATCTTCGCTTTGCCATTTAATTCTTCATCATCTACAAAATATTCAGATACAGAATTATTCAGTTCCTGCTCAGATTTGAGATAAACAATCAGAATTGTATCTACATCAGAACGAAGAGCTAGAGGAGCAACAGGAGTATTTCTTCCACCCATAGATTCAAAGCCACCGTCAATATATTCATAACTTTTTCCAACCATCTCGCCATCTTCAATCACATCTGAAGGGAGCAAAGTTGAATCATAAACCAAAGGAAAGGAAGAAGAAGCCATTAAAATTGAATGAACATTTTCATCATTCAGCTGTTCGTTCAACTTAAAATAACAAACGCTGTCTGCCCCCAAAAACTTAAACAAAGCATTCAAAAGCAATTGTCCGTCTTTAGGAATCGCCGTTGCATAAACATCTATCCCGGATTTATTGATTTTTCCTAGAGTAACATATTTTCCCATCAAATCCGAAAGAGCATCGCGGGTAAAAAGTCCGTCGCTGTGAGCTGAACTAAAAATGTATTCAGAAATATTATTCAAAGTTCCTTTTGCAAGCCCTAGACCTGTATCTGCTACAAAAGTCAGACCATCAAGAATAGATCTTATAAGCTCACTGTCGCTTTCAGAAAGATTTTCACTCAAGCCATAAGGATTTTCTTCCTGCTGTTTTTTACCAAGATTATTTTTTGCATTTCTGACTGCAAAGGAGGCAACTTCAGAAAAAGAGCTTGTATCAGGCATTAAAAATGAAGAATAACCAACTTCCTCACGCCAAAGTTTTTCAGCAGTTTTGGAATCTGTGCAGGTAAACAAAGCGGCATTTAAAGCACCAACAGAAGAACCAGAAATAACCTTAATTTCATCTGTGATTCCATAATCATCAAGCGCTTTCCATACACCAACTTCATAGGCACCTTTTGCACCGCCACCAGAAAGTACAAGTCCAAACTGCTCGGCAAAAAGCCCTGCTGCCAAAAACATGCATAACAGCATTCCAAGGATTTTCTTCATTTCCATCCTCCACGCCTGTTATTTTAAATCACATCATTTGTTATTTCAATCGTTTTTTATTCCGACAGTGTAATCCGCAGTTTTACATCTTTTTTATTTCTGCGAACAATGACAGTTACAAGGTCTCCCGGCTTTTTGCTTTCCAAAGCAGAATAATAATCTGCAAGAGAACTTATCTGTATATCATCAATCTGGCGAATTACATCACCGCCAAGGTAAATAATACTTGAACGACTGCCGTAATATGCAGCTTCTGTTCCACCTTTCAAACCAGCGGCTTCTGCATTTCCACCTCGAGCAACTTCAGAAACAAGAATACCATTTTTTACATCCAGGCCAGCATACTGGGCTATTCTTGAATTAAGCTGAATTATAGTCGCATCTATTGTACCGCGCTGAACCTTTCCATATTTAATTAAATCGGAAACAACACGAATTGCAGTCTCAGATGGAACAGCAAAACCAACCCCCGAAGAAGAACCGGAAGATGACATAATCATCGTATTTATACCAATCATCTTTCCACTTGTATCCAGCAAAGGACCACCAGAGTTTCCAGGATTTATTGCCGAATCCGTCTGAATCATATTTCTGATTATACGTTTGTTCGAGTTTTGAATTGGACGTCCCAGCCCCGAAACAATTCCAGTGGTCATTGTTCTTTCCATACCAAAAGGATTACCAATTGCAATTACCTTCTGTCCAACTCTAAGTGCAGAAGATTCTCCAAAAGAAATTGTTTTTAATTCCATACCTTCAGGTGGATTAAACTTTATAACTGCAAGGTCGCTGTCCAAATCCTGACCAATAACCTCGGCTTCGTACTGGGTACCATCAAAGAGCGAAACATAAATCTTTGTTGCCCCCTGAATTACATGCACGTTTGTAAGAATGTAACCGCGCTTATCAATAATTGAACCGCTTCCACTTCCACCGTCCTGAACATAAGGCTCCAGAAACCAGTCGTAGGCCATTACTTTAGTGTTAATATTTACAACCGCTTCATTGCAGGCGTTATAAACATTTATATTTTGTATTTCATCCTGGGTATATGAAGTTGTAGCAGAACTTACAGGAATGATTACCGTTGGATTTTCCTGCAGCTGAAGTTCATCGATTTTTGAAACTTCATTATAATATTCTGTCTGGACATCAGAAGACTGCGACAAGTCTTTTTTTTCTACTGATTTCTGACCGATTTTGAAGAAAATAAGTGAACTAATCAATGCTGCCGAAAAAACGCCGACTGCTACAGAAATAAAAATCTGTCCTTTAGTATATAATCTCATGTTAAATAATTTAATGAATCATTTAATAAAAGTAAACTTAAAAAATTTTAAATCAAGCCCATATATCAGCTCGCTGTAGAAGTGACACCCTATTCTTCTTCCGTAAACAGAAGTTTATTTTCCATAAAACTAAAAAAGTTTTCACAATCAATGATTATGTGATCCAAAATCGTAATGCCTACAATTTTTGAAACTTCAATAAGATTTCTGGTTGTATCAATATCTTTATCAGAAGGAATAGCCTTACCCGAAGGATGATTATGACAAAGTATGATTGCAGAAGCATTTTCTTTTATAGCATCTACAAAAACTTCTCGGGGATGGATTATTGTCTGATTTACAGTTCCAACTGAAACTACATGAATCTTTATAATATCATGCCCACCGTTCAAAGTAATTGCAAGAAAATGTTCTTTCTGACTCATTGCATAATGTTTTACATAGGGAACAATATCATCTGGAGTTCTTATGTGGGCCCCAAGATGATTTCTCCGCCTTTTTCCAAGTTCAAGGGCTGCGGCAATCGCAAGAGCTTTTGCAGTACCAACACCTTTTAAGGCAAGAAGATTTTTTATAACCTCCTCATCATCAGATTCATCAAGTGTATCAGCAATTTTTTTTGCCATTGTTTCTACGCTCATATTTTTGTTTCCAGAGCCAAGAATAAGCATTAAAAGTTCTTCATCAAGAGGATAGCCCATGCCATATTTTAGAGCGTCTTCCCTTACATTCGGTTTATCAGTTTTTCTTTTATATTTTTCCACACATATATATTGGATTTAATATAAAAAAAACTGCGGATTTTCCTGATAATTTTCTGATATTTTTTGCTTTTTTCTCGATTTTTTTAATTATTCCCTCGCATTTTACCGATTTTCTCATTATACGTTTATTATAAATTGATTTAAGTTCATTTTTCAGAGGTTCCCATGTTTTTAAATTCATCAATCCAAGAAGCTTTAAGACAAACTTCCTTTCAAAATATCAAAAATACAAACAGAAAGTTTTTTATAAATATTCTTTTGATTCTTATAATTGCCCTTTCTTTTTCCTGTAAATCAACTCCAACAAATATAGAGCAGCCAGAGGATGAAGTTATTTCTGAACCAAAAGTTGAACTTCACCTTTCAAGAAAGCTTTTAGACAAAGGCCAGCTTACTGCAAATCAGCTTGCCGAATATTTTTTATCCCAGCGTCCAGATTATGATTTGATTGAAATTATTCATTTTGCTCAGATTTATATTGTAGAAGCAGCCGCAGAAAATATAAACTCTGATGTAGCTTTTGCCCAGATGTGTCTTGAAACTGGTTATCTTCGTTTTGGAGGATTGGTTCAGCCGGACTTTCATAATTACTGTGGCTTAGGAGCAATGGATGCAGAACACCCGGGTTGCATTTTTGAAGATGAACAAACTGGAATCCGCGCTCATATCCAGCATTTGCAGGCCTATGCCACCACCGAAGATGTAGAACTTAACAATGACCTTGTTGATCCCCGCTATTCCTGGGTTCATAAAACAAAATACATCCAGGACATAGACGGTCTTACAGGAACCTGGGCCACCGACCCAAATTACGCTATAAAAATTGACGGTATTTTAACCAGAATGGAAGAAATGGTAAATCAGTAAAAAATAAAGGCTGCCTTTCCGACAGCCTTCTGCATTAATTTTTATAAGAATTATCCAATCGTAGTTCCAATATAATCCTTATCATCCAAAATCGCTTTGATGTTAGGAATATTTTTTCCACCGGCACAAATTACCTTCATGCCAAGTTCACTTGCTTTTTTAGAAGCAATAGGGTCAAAAGGACAGTTTTTACCAGGAACCCATTCATCGCCAACCATCTTTCTAAAATCTGCCCATGAAATTGTATCTAAAGGTTTTGCATCTGGATTTTTTCTTGGGTCATCTGTATAAACCTTTTCGATATTTGAAAGATTTACAATCACCTTTGCATCAAACTTTTCGCCAAGATAAACAGCATCTGTATCTGTAGAAAAGCCTGGTTTCCAACCAGAAGCAACAAGAACCTGACCGTCAAACTTCAAATCTTCAACTGTTGGATTATAAACTACATCATTCAGACAGTATTTTCCAAAACAAGCTTTAAGCAGCTGAGCATTGATTCTTGTAGCCATAATTCCAATCCAGTCAGCAGCATTGTTATCTGCATCAGCAGCAGCAATTTCTTTGTAAGCATTCTGATAAACACGAGCAGGAGCACCACCACCAGCAACCAGAATCAATCTGCGAGATTTATCTTCATCAAGCCAGGCTGTACACATAGCAACAAAACTTTTCAAAAAGTCTGTATCCGGCTTATCAGGTACGATTATTGATCCACCAACACTTAAAATCTTTGTAGTCATATTAAATTATCTATCCTCCAAAAAAAAATTATTTTTATAATTCTCCATTATACATTCGTAATTGTCCATTATCCATTGTAAATTGTCAATTGTTAATAAACACCTTTTATCACCGGCAGACTCCAATAAGAACTGTATTCCGCCGTATTGCTGGAAGCTTCTTCCCAAATTGACTGAAGGGCAAAAGTTCTAGGATACTGCACAATTTTATTATCATAACTGAAAGGTTTGAACTGACTCCAGCCTCGGGAAAAGGTTATTCTATGAGCATCCAGATTACCAAAATAATAAACCTTTGAATCAGAAATATCGCCCCAATCCTTGTAGTTCATACCAGCACCAAGCGCCACATCAACTGGAATCCAGCCAACATTCTGAATATAAAACTCGCACCACCAGTGAGCCTGGGTCTGTAAATCCTGACCAATTAAAACTCCACCATCAATCAGAGCAGGGATTTTTGTAGCCCGTAACAAGGCAGTATAAATAACAGCAAAATCATAGGCATCACCACGTTTGTGCTCAGGCAAATCAAGAGGAGAATCACTTTCGTTGCGATGCTTATCAAGAATCTTATAATTATCAATCATATAATTGTAAATAAGACGGGCTTTTCTATAATCGTTCTTTTCTTTGCCAATAATTTTCTGACTCAATTCTATTATTTTTTCGTTATCACTTGGAATTATTGCATCAGCTTTTATAAGCTCATTGTATTTATTCTGATTCATGTTTTTGTTGCTTCCAATTTTATCTGGCACAACACTAGTTTTGGTTTCATAAACCGGAAGAACAAAGGTTTGACGGAAAACGCTTTTTGGCGAATTATTTCTGTTTTTTGTAATCTGATGAATCAGACAATTCTGATAATTTTGAATCAGCGGTAAGGGCGAAACTTCTGTAATTTCAACTGTCGGCTGACTTACGGTCATTACAGGAATTGGACAATGAAGAGTAATTGTCGAAACATCGTTAGTTGCAACATTTGAAATATCTGTAGAATACTGAATCAGATATATTTTTTTTGAATTAAGAACTTTGTTACCGGCAGTTTTGTTAATTACAACATCAAAAGGCTCAGACTTTTCTTTTCCAATGTTTACAAGGAGTACGCCAGAATAGGCGCCATCCGGAACCCGAACTTTTATTTCTGTATTGCTCCAATATTCATATTCACCGTAAGAATCCGAAGCGGCAATCATATTTTCGGTAAGCATTGCTGGTGTAACATAATCAGAATTGCTGATTTGATTGTCGTAATCAACAGTGAACAAAACTTCCGACTGATTTCTTGAATCTCCAAAATTATTGCCGGTAATTGTAAGAATATCACCAACTGCAACTTTTGAAGGAGAAATTTGAGATATAACAGGTTTTGTTGTCTGAACTACAGTCGGCACAGGAACGGGAATATCAACCTCATTAGAAAAGAGCGATGGCTTTGAGCGGGAATTACGGGTTCCGACAACTACAAGTCCATCCTGAACATTTGCCGGAAGGACTAATTTTATACAATTATCGCTCCAGGAAATGTAAGAACTTGCGGTTAACTTTGAACCGGCAAATTCAACGTAACTCATATCACGTGTATCACCAAAGTTGCTGCCATTGATAACAACTATATCTCCTGGCGAGCCGACGGGCGGTACAATAGAATCTATAACTGGAACTACTTTATTTTTTTTGCCTACAATGAACATTATTATCAATGCTATTGCGATGATAATAACAAGGAACATTGCCCTTATAAGAGAATACTTTCTAAAAATGTAACTAAACTTTCTGGATGAGTTCACTCAAACTGACCTGTGGTTACAGAAACCGGAAGTTCAATTTCTGTTGTAACAGGAACCGCATTTATACCGGGAACTGTAATTTTTATAGAAATTGTTTTATCTTCAATAAAGCCAGGTCTGAATACATCAACATCCTGAATAAGTTTTTTTTCTATGGTAGAATTGCTGACATTCTGAACAAAAGAGTTTCTTGAACCGCTTGTACCAATAGAAGCAGAAGGTAAAACTGACTCATGTATATTACCAGAAATTACCACACCTTTTCCACCACCTACAGAAACATTTCTGATATTGGCCGGAATCTCATTTGAAACCATAGTTGGAACAACAGAAGAAGTTGAAGCAACTACCTGTGGTTGAGATGCAGTATTTTTAACTGAAGAATTAAATCTAAGAGGAAGAACCAGAGCAATTACAGCAGCAGCGGCAGCAGCCGGAATAAAATATTTGATACCAGTTGATGCTTTCTTTTCTGTAAACTTAGTATGCTTACTGTAATTCATCTTAACCATAAGCCTGTCAAAACTCTGGTCAAGATATTGCTTGTTCAATGAAATGGATTCAGAATCAGCCTTAAAAAGTTGATGAAGGGCTTTTAACTTTTCAAGTTCTTTTTGGCATGATTCACAATTTTTTAAATGAGCTTCATATTCTGCCTTATAAATATCAGGCATCTCATTGTCTAAATAAATTGAATGAATATCCTTACTCGGACAAAAAGACATCGTCTTCTCCTATTAACTTAACAAGCTGTTCCCTAGCTCTGAAAACTCTTACCTTTACATTACCTTCTGTAATGCCAAGAATCTGCCCGATTTCTTTATAGTTAAGGTCACCATATTCCTTTAACATAAGAACTTCCTGCAAATTCTTAGGTAATTTTTTCAGAGCCTCCCTGGCTTTTTGTATAGAATCTTTTTTTAGCAAACTAGTTTCACCGGAATCATACTTATGTTTATCTTCGTAAAGAACTTTTTCATAAGCCTTGCGTTCCCGGTCCTTTCGCTTTATGTAATTTAATGAAGCATTTTTTACAACTCGGATGAGCCAATATTTTGCATCATTTAATGAAGGAAAGACTAAACATTTTTCATTTGCTTTTATAAGTGAATCATGAACTATATCTTCCGCCGCTTCTTCATCATTTACAACACGGTATGATATTTTGAAGAGCATCTGCATAGAAGCATCATAAATCACTCTAAAATCAGCAGAATTACCTGCATTTAATGGTACAGTTAATCCCCTCTGATTCTCCTCTGAATTATTAAACACATTTCCCTCGACATTAGTTACAAGTTTTATAACAATTTTTCTGGCAATTGGTTACTGAAAAATCATTAAATTAATTCCGCTTCCATACAGGACCATTTGGTGTATCTGTAACTGTAATTCCCTTTTGAGTAAGAATATTTCTGATTTCATCTGCACGGGCAAAGTTCTTTTCTTTTTTAGCAGTAACTCGTTCAGCAACCAGAGCGTTTATTTCAGCAGCTTCCGGATCACCTTCATGCAAATCAACCTGAGATGCAGCTGTAGTTTCCTGTTCTGCGGCAAGTTTTATTGCATTTTCAATTACGCTGAGACTTAAAACCTTGTCCATCTTATAAATAGAACTCAAAAGTTCGCTTGCCTTTACATTGCCTTTTCCATTGGATTCTTTTTGCATACTGGCAAGAGCAATTGGAGTTGCAAGGTCATTCTCTAAGCCTTCACGGAACTTTGCATAATTTTCTGATTGATAATCAATTTTTTCAAGAATTGAAGCAAAATTATCTTTTGTCAATTCAAGCTTTTCTTCTGCTTTAGCTCTTGCAACAAGTTTTGCTACACGCTGATTCAAGGCAGCACGTGAGGCTTTTGCAGAATCCATTCCGTTTACAGAGAAAATCAAAGGCTTTCTGTAGTGACCACCAAGCAGGAAGTATCTGTAATCAAGCGGTTCATAACCTTTATCTGTAAGACAATAACCTTTTTCTGGTGGAAGTGGTGTCTGCAATGTGATAAAGTTTCCTGAAGATTTGGACATTTTTCCGCCTTCAAGAATAAGGAACTCATTGTGCATCCAGTAATTTACCCAAGGACCTTTTGCACGCTCTGCCTGGTCAAAACTTCCTTCACTCTGTGCAATTTCGTTTGTATGATGAACAGGAACATGGTCAATTCCGCCAGTGTGAATATCAAAATGCTTTCCAAGATATTTCATACTCATCGCAGAACATTCAATATGCCAGCCGGGATAACCGCGTCCCCAAGGAGAATCCCAAGTCATTGCCTGATCTTCAAACTTAGATTTTGTAAACCAGAGAACAAAGTCTCCCGGATTGCGCTTGTTTTCATCAACAACTACAACCTTTCGTTTTCCAGCTCCAGCCTTTAATTCATCAAGATTAAGATTTGCAAGCTTTCCGTAATCAGGATAAGTAGAAATATCAAAATAAAGATTTCCGCCTGCCATATAAGTATGACCGTTAGCTTCAATCTTTTTAATCAGCTCAATCATGTCATCAATATGCTCAGTTGCCTTGCAGATTACATCAGGATGGCGGATATTAAGAGCATCTATATCTTTCATAAATGCATCTGTATAAAACTGTGCAACTTCAAGAACAGACTGATGTCGTTCGGCTGCGGATTTTTTCATTTTATCTTCGCCTTCGTCGTTATCACCAGTAAGATGTCCAACATCAGTAATATTCATAACGTGCTTAATATCATAACCAAGCATTGTGAGGGTTTTATCAAGAATATCAAGGAAAACGTAAGCCCTAAGATTTCCAATATGAGCATAATTATAAACTGTAGGACCACAACCATAAAATCCGACATGACCTTCTCTTATCGGCTTAAAGTCCTGCATTTTGTGACCCATTGTATTGTATATTTTCAAACTCATAAAAACCTCGCTGTCTCTTTTGATTCTATCAATATAACAGATTTTTTAAGGGTTCACAATAAGGAGAGATAACTAGTGTATTTTCACAATTTTTTTTGTATAATTATTTTATGGATTTTAATTTGACAGACGATTTTACAAAAGCAGGAATTGCGTTTACCCAAAATGAAACAATTGCTCCAAAAACTACATTTAAGGTTGGCGGAATTGTTAAGTTTTTCATCACCCCGGAAAATGTCCGCGAGCTAAAAACTGCAATCAACATTTTACAAAGCCGTAATTCTAATTTTTTTGTACTTGGGGGCGGTTCTAATGTTGTTTTTCCCGATGAAGATTTTGAATGCCCTGTAATTTCAACCGAAAAATTAAACTCCGTTTATATAGAAGATTCCAACAATATAAATAGCAATAATCCAACTCAAACAGAGACAAACACAGCAACAGATAAAGTTTTAGTCACTTGTCTTGCTGGAACACCAATGGCAACTTTTGTTAATTTCTGCACTAAAAATAATTTGTCAGGAGCAGAAGCCTTTGCCGGACTTCCCGGTTCTATTGGCGGTGCCCTTTTTATGAATGCCCGCTGCTTCGACAAATCAATCAGCGACCTTCTTTACAGCACTCAGCATCTGGAATATTCCAACTTTCCATCAGAAGAAAAAACGGATTCTGAAAAAGCTGTAAAAATAGTAAATGCTCCTTTCAAGGCAGAGGAATGGGATTACAAAAAATCACCCTTCCAGAATCAAAATAAGATTATTACGCAGGCAACTTTTTTGCTAACACAAAAAACTCCTCAAGACCACGACGAAATTGAAAAATCCTGTAAGTTTTATATAAATGAACGCCTTTCTAAAGGTCATTTTAAATATCCAAGTGCTGGCAGCGTTTTTAAGAACAATCATGCCTTTGGAAAACCTTCAGGAAAAATCATAGATGAAGCTGGACTAAAAGGATTTACACTTGGCGGTGCCCAGATTGCTCCCTTTCATGGCAATTTTATAATCAACATAAATCACGCAAAAGCCTCTGATATAAAGCAGCTTGTAACTTACATCCAAAAAGTTATTAGCGAAAAATATGGTTTTAATCTCGAAACAGAAATTATTTTTGTCTAAACCCACCCTCTTTTTGAACCGATAATAACTTTGTTGACAAATAGGGTATGTAAATCTATACTTTAAAAATACTATTAAAGTAGGTGTATTAAATGTTGCAATTAATGATTAACTCTTTTAAAAAAGGCTCTTACATGGTTGTTGAAGGCAAAGCTGACAGTGATCGTTTTTACATCATTCAGCAGGGACAAGTTCAATGCTACAAAGCCTCCGGTTCTGGCATTCAACCTGTAATTTTAGGTCCTGGCGACTTCGTTGGCGTTGTTCCATGTATGGCAGGTCATCTACAGATTGAAACTGCTGTTGCGCTAACTGATGTAGTTTCTATAGCCGTAAAAAGAGATCAGTACTCAGAATTAATTGTAAAAAATACACCTGTTGCGCTTAAAATTATCAGAACTTTTGCAAACCGGATGCGACAAATGAACGAAATGCTTACAAAAGCTACTTTGAATACAGTTGCATCCGATTCTTATGATCAAATATTTAGAGTTGGTCAATTCTATGAAAAAGTAATGCGCTATAACATTGCTGTTTACGCTTATTATCAATATTTAAAAACTCGTCCTGTTGGACAGATGGCTGATTATGCAAAGCAGCATTTTGTTGCATTAAAACCACGTACAAATGCGGTTTATTTTGAACCAACAAAAGATTTAACCCGAGAATATCCTGCTAACACAATGATTTTCTCTGAAGCCCAAAGTGGTTCAGATATGTTTATCATTCAAAGTGGTGAAGTTGCAATTTCTAAAGTTGTAGATGGAAACGAAGTTACCCTGGCTCTTCTTCATAAGGGTGATATGTTTGGTGAAATGGCTCTCCTGGAAAACAAGCCCCGTTCTGCAAGTGCAATTGCCCATACAAACTGTAAGCTTATGGTTGTAAACCTTGCCAACTTTAATCAGATGGTAACAACACAGCCTCAATTGATTGCCCGTCTTACTACAACTCTTGCTGAACGCCTTTGGTCTATGTATCGACAGCTGGATAATGCAAATCTTAAAGACCCTTATCAGAAAATGCTTGATATGCTTTCTCTTCAAATTGAAAAACAGAAAATTGACATAGACAGAATGGTAACAAAGGGCTTGCAGACAGATTTGACTCCTAAAGATTTGACAAATATGTGTGGTCTCGCAAATGAAATTCAGGCAAAAGCTATTTATGATTTCCAGACTTCTCCACATATTAAAATGATTGACGGTAAAATCTACATTAAAGACGTGCCAGAATTAGTTAAACAAACTTCATTTTTTAGAAAACAAAGTGAAAATTAATTATTTTCTGCCGATAATCTTTATATGAAAATTAAAAAGACTGTTTTATCATTTTTCATTTTTTCATGTTCGATTATTTTGTCAGCACAGAATAAGCTTCCACATGGCTACAGAAGCATTCAACTTGGAATGTCACTGGATGAAACAAAACTTGAATTAATTAAAGATCCTGATTTTGGTTATTTTGGTGACCGTGATGTTTCTTTAATTCCCGGCAGCGAACAGATTTTGATTGAAACCGACTCTACCCGCAAATACAAAGATTCGTATCTCACCCAATGCTGGTTTCAGTTTTATGATGACACTCTTTATACAATGACGCTTAACATCAACACATCAAAAATTGATTATTATTCAATGTTCACTACTCTTTCCAACAAATATGGAAATCCTGATTCGCTCGACCCTCAAAAAGCAGTCTGGAAAGATGAAGAAGTCACTGTAATCCTTGAAAAACCGCTTTCGGTAAAATATATCGATAATTTTACAAAAGATATGCTTTCCAATTTTTCTGTTATCAATAAAGCAGCCGAAGAAATTTCCAAACAATCTTTTTTGGATGAATTTTAATTTTAGTTTTTTTGAGATGTCAGATAATTGATAATTTACGATAAATTTTAATTTTAAATATTGTTATTACAGGTGCCTTCTATTATGAAAAAAAATTTTTGTCTTCTGTTTATTCTTTTTAGCCTTCTAATTTCGTCCAGCTGCAGTAACCAAAAGAAACTGCCATCCAAAGAACTGACAATTGTAAGAGCGGACGGAAGTCAAGTCGCTCTCAGCGCGGAAATTGCGCGAACCCCCGAACAGAGAAATCATGGTTTTATGGAGCGCAAAAATATTCCAGACGGAACAGGAATGATTTTCATTTTTGAAAAGGATCAGATTCTGTCCTTCTGGATGAAAAACACACCGCACCCGCTTTCGATTGCATATATAGACAGCACAGGAAAAATCCGCGAACTCCACGACATGAAGCCTTTCTGTCTGGATCCTGTTACAAGCCAGGTTTACTGCCGCTATGCACTGGAAGTTCCACAGGGCTGGTTTGCAAAAAACAACATTAAGCCCGGCGACATGTTAGATGTGTCTGTGCTTAAATAATCAATTTGCGCCGGGCTTGCATGCATTGTCAAAAATAATATGCATTCCCCATGCACCAAATGCATTCACGTAGCCGTGAACCTTTATTACTCACCCTGCTCCAGCTTCAATAATTCCGAAGCCGCAATCTTATCGTTCGGGTCGTATTCAAGTACTGCTGTAAAATAATTTCTTGCTTCCTGCTTTTTACCCTGAGCAAGACATAAATAGCCAAGATTAGAAATAATTTTAATGCTTTCAGGTTCAAGAGCAAAAGCCTTTTTTAATGCATCTTCTGCCTTATCAAATTCTTTAGATTCCATGTAGCAAAGCGAAAGTTCATTAAAGGTGTCTGCGTTCGAATCTCCACCGCATTCAATTGCTTCTAAAAAGGCTTTTTTTGCATCCTCGTAGCGGCCAAGCTTTCTTAATCCCCAGCCGAGCATGAACCACGCGTTCCACACCTTCTGATTATTCTGAATAAAAAGCCTTATCTGCTCTAAGCCCTTTTCTTCCTGACCGCTTGCAATCAAATCGTAGGCTGCTTTAAATCGCTCATCATCCATATTCTGACTCACGATATTATTCACAATTTCCTGAGCGCGTTCTTTTTTATATAATCCGTTTTCACCAAGTTCTTCATCTGTAAGATCGCAGGTTAATGCAAGATAATTATCGAATGCGTCTTTTGCGTCTCTGTAGCGGTGCTGTTTTAAATAGAAAAAGCCTGCATTAAAAAATGCTTCGGGGATTTCAGGATCTGTATTCATTGCCTGTTCGTAGTAATTATTTGCATCGTTATCGTAGGCATCTGCATCATCATATAAGCCCTGGCGGCGGTAACTTTCTGCCCTCTGATCAAGGAATAAAGCCATATTAAGGATAACAGCAGGGTCTTCGGGATCATATCCTAAAAGAGCAAGGAAAATTTCTTCTGCAAGTTCATAATCTTCGTTTTTAGTTTTTAAGATTGCAGCTTCGCAAAGTTCTGTCTTAATATTTGGTTTTGCGGCCTTTACAAATGCACGGTAATAATCAAGATGAGGATTTTTTTTATCGTATGCTAAAACAGTTAAAAGTCCTGCAAGAATCTGTTCTTCTGTGATTTCTTTTGGATTAAAGCTTCCAGGTGCGTCGTTTGTTTTTTCCTGAACAGGGATTTCGATTGTTGTATCGATTTTCATCGCCTTGTCGGAAAATTTATAATCTTCGGGAAGTGTAATAAAATATATTGATTCAAGAGGATTTTTAGTTTTCATTTTTTTAGATCCTTAAATTTTAATTTTCTGAATTTACAGGATTTTCATTATTCGTATTTTGAGCCTGTGTGTCAACCTTGTTCGAACTCAAAATTGCTTTCTGATAAGTTGTGATAAAGTTATTTACCCTGATTTTATAATCCATAGGGATTGTGTCTAAATCAAAGGCAACGTTTACAACAGAAATATCCTTACGACCTTCAAGGAAGTCTGCATTATGAATACGGCCTTTTAGAAGAAGCGGTTTATTCAATTCAACAAAATCAAGCGAAATGGAAACCGGTTTCCCAATCAAAAACTTCGGGATTCCAACCAGCATCATTTTAATTCCGCCAAAAGATAAATCCTTTAAAATACAACGACGCGGAACGTTATCTATATAAACAATTGCTTCGTCTTTTTCTATTCCAAGTTTTCTTAAAGTATCTTTTGTAACGATGATACGTTCTTCTTTTCGGTTTACAAAGTTTTCGCTCGCTTCTATAAATTCGCCTATACGCCAGATAAGTTCATCAGGCGGACGCTGGGTAAAATTCAAAGTGACTAAAGCAAGCTCCTGAGAATTTTTATATGGCTGAATATCTTCGATTGAACAGTTTACAAAGAATTGTACCGGCTGATTATTCTGATTAAGGAAGCAGTATCTTAAGCTCACGGTTGCAGTGCGCGATTTTGTCATCGTATTATACGCACCACCCCCAGTACCGATTACAACCCTGGCACACAAGAATGAAGATGAGTTAATAAGGCATGGCCACTGACCCCCATTGCATTTTAAATAGATCTGCCTTGGATCAAGTCTTAGAGCCATTATGTTTGCTTTTGTAAAAACAATTTCCTTATCGCGAAAAAAATCGTAATAGCGGGAAATCTGTTGCGCCATTGAAACTGCCATATCCTTAATTTTAACCTAATATTCTATTCCATTCAACCATATTTTAGTCATAATTTGTTCTAATATAAAAAAAACCGCCAGAGTTATATCTGACGGTTTGAAGTAGTAAATATTTTACTTATGCTTCTGTAGCCGGTGCTTCTTCAGCTGGAGCTTCTGCTGCAGGTGCTTCTTCTGTTGCAGGAGCTTCTGCTGCTGGGGCTTCAGTTGCTGCTGCTTCTACTGGAGCTTCTGCTGGAGCTTCTGCAGCTGGTGCTGGTGCCGGTTCATTTTTAGCCTTATTCTTAAGGTTAGCGTTACAATATTTACAAATATTTACTGTCTGACCATTTACTTCCTTTTCCCAGAGAACCTTGATATTTGTCTTTCCACAAATTGCACAAGTTCCTCTACCATGTTTCGGAAGAGATCTGATACCTGATCCACGGTGATTCTTTGACATATAGACTCCTTATTAAAATCCAGGCTTATTCAGCTTTGGATTCTTCCTTCTTTTCAGAAGCCTTTTTAGAAGCTGGTTTCTTTTCTACAGCTTCTTTTGACTTGCTAGCAGTTTTTGGTGCCTTTGCTGATTCAGCTTTTGCAGGTGCTTTAGCAGGAGCTTTCTTTGCAGGTTTTGTTTCTGCCTTTTCAGCTTTTTCTGCCTTTTCTGTATCAAGCTTATAATCAACAAGCTCTAAAATTACTACATCTGCTGCATCACCCTGACGGTATCCTAATTTAAGGACACGAGTATAACCACCATTTCTTTCTTTCATGCGTGGTCCAATCTCTGTGAACAGTTTATTCAAGATTTTTTCATCCTGGATAAATTTTGCAGCTTCACGACGGTTGTGTACTGTATCTTCTTTAGCTCTTGTGATCAACTTTTCAGCTGATTTTCTTACTTCAAGAGCTTTTGATTTAGTAGTAGTAATACGCTCATATCTAAAGAGTGAAGTTACCATATTGCGTGACATAGCACGACGATGTGCCGTTGTACGTGAAAGCGGATTAAAACCATTTCTATGATTCATCTGTTTCTTCCTTCTGCTTATTTAAGTTTGCAGCATTCTTCAGATGACTGTAATCTGTCATACCAAGAGTAAGGTTCCATTCAAGGAGTTTTTCCTTAATTTCGGCAAGACTCTTCTTTCCAAAGTTTCTTGTCTTTGCAATGTCATCTTCAGTTTTCTTAGTTAATTCGCCTATTGTACGAATATTTGCATTCTTTAAACAATTTGATGAACGAACAGAAAGTTCCAGTTCTTCAACCGGAGTATTCAATAATTTCTGAATACTTTCGGCATCAGCATCAGTTTCAGCGGAAGCTACTGCTTCCGTGGC
>JAEEGF012070382.1_pt1 | contig 16645 bp, 15 predicted proteins | sample 9134171 | NCBI WGS metagenome assembly JAEEGF01 (sample SAMN16246542, study PRJNA631951) | gut metagenome | biome: gut microbiome; feature: rumen; material: AP-attached | host: Bos | place: Iran: Karaj | collected 2018-10
GAGAGCTTACGATTTTCATTCTGAAATTTTCATCTTGAAACACTTCTTCTTTTCATGTTTTTAATCTTGCTTGATGATCACTATTAACAATTACTCGAAGTTCATCTCATAACTCTTTGCAAAGCTCTAGACATTCAATATGTCACGGATGAATTGGATTAAAGTATCAAGATGTTATTACAACTGTTTTCATTTTTTATTATTTTTAGAATTAAATATTTTAAATGTGAACTCTGAATACTTCGTATGAAACTAATCATTGTCATACTGTGTTTTTTACCATAGATTCATTTCTATTTAGCAAAGATTGTCAGCTTTTTATTTCTAGTAGAACTATTTTTTTTAAGTTACCGGAAGCTAATCAATCAAATACTAAATAATCTATTCATTTTCATATAAATACCATGTCTTTGAAATCGTATGGAAATCCTGGTAGGGCAGGTGCTAGCTTTTCATTAACATCTCATAAAATTACATTACGAGCTTGCTTTACTGATGTGTTACGAGCAGTTTTAACTGCTGAATGCACAGTAAGCTTTGCAACAATAAATCATACGATAAGTCAGACTATAGCTCATATTATTAATGGCTGTACTTCGTTTGTCATATTTATTAATTTTGTATAAATATGCAAATAGATTATTAGAAACTTGATAAAAAGCAAGTTTTTATTTGTAAAAACTCCCACATTGTTGTGGGAGCTTAAATTATTTGGATTTTCTCTTTGATTTAGATTCAGATTTTTTCTTCTTTTTCTTTTTTGTTTGAGGTGGTATGTATTCTTTATCTTTCTCTTTTTCTCGTAGTCATAATGTGATTCAATATAGTAAGAAGAAAGGATAAATCACCATTCTATCCATAAGAGAATGTAATACTAATCATTCAGTACAAAGTCATATAAATCAAATTCAGAATCATAGTAAGCTGTAGTATAATACTTCTTGGTAAGGTGATTTATTTTTTGATCTATAATTTCGTATAGCTTTAGCTGTATATCGTAGGATAAGAAGACATAATGCTAACCAGCACATAGTTCAAACAATTCAGTATTCCATAAGGATTTGTAGATACTGATTTTCTGGATTAAAACCATATGTGGTAATTTCATGACTATTGTTAATTTCTTTTATTGTTTCGCAGCGAGAGTTCTCTAAATTATTATAACAAAGCTGGTGTGAAGCTGGTCATGAATATCCTCATCATCGTCACAAAGCTAAATTGTGTTTAGATATATTCCGTCATTCTTGTATTAATACGAGATGTCATGTATTAGAATGTTCTCTAGCCATTATTCATTTTGATAAATAGAGCATTCATCATAATCATACTAGGAATAATAAGCATAGTGGTATAAAAAATTTTTTAACGCGTTTTCGAAATAATATAAAGAATAGAACTATTACTTCTAATGCCCAAACACAGATTCAGGCACGAGACCATGTAGATAAAACTAATAGTCAGAAAAAGATTATAGGGAATAATTGATCTTTTCGGTTTTTCTTTTTTAAGAATCATAATACAAATACAGGGAAGAAGGCTACTAGCCAGAATCCAAAGCTTGTAGGTCTTTCGAATAGATAAGTATTTCTTACGTAGCTACCCTGAAAAAATGATTTAATTTTTGTGTAGTATGCAGCAGGAGGATTTGCTCATACAGTTCCTTCAAATGAATTTGGATCAAATCATACATATTTTAATAAACTTGGTAGCATATCTAATACTCATAAAAGTCGCCAGAATAATCATAGTCGTAAACTTCGAATTATTAGTTTATTATATAGTTTTAATAGTTCCTTATCTTCTTCAGTGAAGAATAATAAAGCGAGGCAAACTCATATTGCAAATATAAAGAATCATACTAAATCGTATTTTATACTTAATATTAGAGCTTTTATTCCTACATGTTGAATTAATAGAGCTAACAATAGGAAAACCAAAATGGTAATTAGAAATACACAAATATATTGTATGATAAACTTTCATTTGATATTTTTTAGTATCATTGATCGATTTACGTTTTTTGTATTTTCTTTATTCTTTATTGCTTTAATTCGTTTTTTCATATTCGCTGAAATGTATCGTATGATAGATACAAGGAATATTAATAGAATGAATTCTTTCCACATCCAGAAAAGTGTCCAAAATTTTCCATCTCGACCTAGTTTGAATGTTACGAATGTTTGAAGAAAAAACTGTAGTAACAGTCAGATTACGAATATTTTACATAACAAAATTAATCGTTGTTTTAGAGATTTTGAACGAATAGATGATCGTCGAGATGAAAGTTTTTTCATAGTTACTAAGAAAAGACTTAAAAGAATTCTGATTTATTTTGTTTGATTTTTTTGTTTTTTTGTCTTTTCTTTATTTAGTTTAGTATATGAACTGTCGGAATATTACTATGATTGCTGTAACCGTAAGTATAGTTTGAATTAACCACATATACATTACTATTGTGTATTCTTTGACTCATTTATATTCTAGATAATGATGGAATGGAGCTATCGGGAATAACTTATGATGAAATACTTTTTTCCAAAACATTTGTAATCCACTTGTGCATAGATCTATAATGAAGATTAAGAACACAATAACTGCAGGGATGAATATTCCAATACTCATATTTAATAGGTATGCTGTTGAAGCAATTAATCATCATAGACAGAATGCTCAACTATCTCACATAAATACTTTCGCAGGATTGATATTAAAGAACATGAAGGCTACAAGTGTCGCAACACAAACTCATAGAACAGTTGTTGCTAAATATCTTTGAGATATGAATAAAGCAACGGCGAAAGTAAGTAATACAAATATATTTAATCATCATGCTAATCAATCTAATCAATCTGTAATATTTACAGCGTTTACTATAAAGATTGTAGCAATAAATGTTAATATAGGGAATCACCATCATAGATGAACTATTCAGAAAAGGGGTGATAAATTAATGTAATCAATTCATAATTTTCGGTAGAACCAATATGAAATCCAAGCTGAGAATAGGATTAGTCCTATCATTTTAGCTCTCATACTTAGTCATTTAACTTTACCAACATTGTGTATATTTAGTATATCATCGATTAATCATATTAATCACATGCTGAAGAATCCAAATAGTATAATGTAAGTTTCATTTCTATCCCAAAGAGAGTGATTGATAACTCATGTTTTTTGTAGTAAAAAAGAAATACCAACCATTACAGCCATTGTTAATAAGAACAATCCTCATCACATTGTTGGAGTTCAGGCTTTGTGTTCGTGTAGTTTTGAAAATATTACAGCTTTGTCTCATGTGGCTGCATCGCTACGAATAGTTTTTCCAGCTTTTCGTTTTTTGAGTAGTTTTATATATAATGGGTAGAGTAGGATAGTTATAGTGAAAGTTGCAATAGTGAAGCTTAGAATTAGTAGTAAGTTATTCAACATATTAATATTATTTTGATAAAAATATTTGTTACGGAGATTGTGTTTTTATTACCATAAAAAGCAAGACAAATTTAATTTTAAAAACCATATACAGTTAATGTATATAGCTTAGGATAAGTCATGCAATGTAGAAATGTATGTTAAAGTGACCTAGATTCTTCTATTTTACTTATAACTAATTATTAATTAATCATCCTCGAAAACCAAAGATTGCCAATGTTCTTTCTACTTTTGGTTTGAAGTCTTCTGGTAGTTTGTTCCGTAGCTCATTTGCAGTATTGTAATCTCAATTACGAAGGGCTTCTATTATTTTATGTTTTATGAAGATGGGATCGGATTCGAGCTTTTGTATCAATTGGAGATTTTTTATTAGTTCTTTTGTAGTTTGTATATGTGATTTAATTATTCATTTTCATGAATATTTTTCATCTTCTACACTTTGAGATAATAATAGTTGGCGAATCTTTTCATTAAAATCTGGTAAATATATCACTCTCTCGTTTTGTTGTTCGGTTTTATCATCTTTATTCTCGGACAAAATATACGTAATTACTCAATTTTCTTTGCGACGTAGCATATTAGTTGTTTTTATGATAGTAAAAATAAAAAACATATAAGTATCAAATATTGATTTTATTTAATGTTTGTTTTTTCTTATATGTTGTTTTTTATTTTAACTTTCTTCTAGTACTTTAAATATTAGTTATGTGTTGTCAATAGTAAAAAATTTTGGTAAAATTCGAGAATTATTGATTTATTGATAATTGTATATTTGACTTTTAAATTGAATGTCGGTGGTGAATCAATATAATGTTTTAGTTTATTTTGGTTCAGATTCTATGGATTTCTTTCCAATAGTAAAAGCTATATATGATAAAATTCCTGATATAACTGCAGATGAAATTAAAGATATGCAGCGTGCTTTTGCTAAAGAGAAAAAAATGAAAGATTTACCATCTAAATCTCAGATATTGAATGCATATTTTAAAGCTGTTAAAGAATGAAGATTAGAGAAAAATCAGACTTTTGAAACCTTATTACGTAAAAGAGCTATACGTTCATTATCATGAATAGTACCTGTACAGGTTTTGACTAAGCCTTGGCCGTGTCCTGGGCGATGTATTTTTTGTCCTAATGATCCTTGAATGCCAAAAAGTTATATTAAGTCTGAGCCTGGAGCTATGCGTGCTTGGTTAAATCAATTTGATCCAATTAAACAGACTTATAATCGTTTACAATCACTAACAACAACTGGGCATCAAACTGATAAAATAGAGATGATAATTTTGTGATGATCATGGGATGCATATCCTAAGGATTATAAGATAGATTTTGTTAAGCAGTTATATGATGCTTGTAATACTTTTTCAGAATTAAAGATTAAACAAAATTTTGGTTGAGAAAGTGGAGATAATTCTAAGTATCATTTTGAAATAGAGAATTTAGATGAAATAAAATATTCTGATTCATTAGAAGAAGCAATAAAGCGTAATGAAACAGCGAAGAATAGAATCATTTGATTAACAATTGAAACACGTCCTGATTTAGTGAATCATGAAAATTGTAAGTTTTGGCGTGAGTTATGAGTAACTAGAGTGGAGATGTGAATTCAATCTACAAATGATGAAGTTTTGAAGTTAAATAAGAGGTGACATGATGTGCAAAAAATAAAAGATGCAATGTATATCATGCGTCAGTATTGATTAAAGATTTCAATTCATTTAATGCCATGACTTTATGGATCAGATTTTGAAAAAGATATTCAGAGCTTTAGAGATATTTATACTAATCCTGCTTTTCAGCCAGATGAAATAAAGTTTTATCCAACATCGGTTATACCTAATACTGAATTATATAATTTATATAAAGAATGAAAATATTCACCAATAACTACTGAACAAATTTTATCTGAAATTCGTGAAACATTTTTGAATATAATTCCTCCTTATACTAGAATAAAGAGATTAATTCGTGATATACCTGCTACTGAAATTGTTGCGTGATCAAATATCACTAATCTTTCTCAAATTGCACACGAGTCATTATTAAAAGAGATGAAAAAATCATTTAATTGAAGTTGAGATATCGATGTGAAGAAATTTTATTCACGCTTATATTGAGATTATGAATTGTATGAAAGTGAAGATGAGTATTTTTGAAATTCTAAAAGAGAAAGTGTGGTAGAGATAATTTGAGAAAAACCAGATTTAGAATCATTTCGTAGTTTTGTGTGTTTAGATACTAGATCAAGAGAAGTTAGAAATAGGGTAGAAAAAAGGAAGTCTGCCTCTTTAAATTTAGTTTTACGTTGGTATAAATCATCAGCAGGGCAGGAATGCTTTATTTCGTTTGAAGATGAACTGGGATATTTGTATTGATTCACGCGTTTGTTGTTGCCTAATGATGATTGTATGGTTTGAATTCAGTGATTAGAAAAATGAACGGCAATAATCAGAGAATTGCATGTATATGGGGAACTTCAGAAGATTTGAGATAAATCTGGTAAATGAACGCAGCATACATGATTGGGAAGGAGACTGCTTTCATTTGCTGAGAAGCTTTCTAAGGAGTCTGGATATACTCAGTTTTCAGTTATATCATGAGTTTGAGTAAGGGAGTATTATAGGAGCTTATGATTTGAGTTAAATGGTACTTATATGAGTAAGAAGATATAAAAAGTTGCTGAAAATTTGCATTTTCTGGTGTGGTGGATATAATTAAGTATCCAAGTTTTGCTTTTGTGTTTTTATGTTTATTAAGTCTATAATGGAAGTAGGTGATGGAGTTATAACTAGGGAGAGTATAAGAATGCCAGATCTCTCGGAAATAAATAAATCTTTATTGGAAACTATTTTAATGCCGCCATATTGAAATGCAATAGAAGATTATAATAATGCTTTTTATGAGGAAAACCAGTATTATGAGGACTTGATACAAAAAAGGAAAAAACATAAACAAATGATAATTGATTCTATAGATGGTTTAAATCCTGAAGATCCAATATATCAGCTTAATAAAAAAGCTTTTAATTCTATGAGTGAATATCCTGAGCTTAGTGAGGGGAGAATTGAAGATGTTTTTGATTTTTCCGAAGATTATTATGAAGATTATGATGAAGATTATGATGAAGAAGGGGAACGTTACGAAGATTATTCTAAAATCTTATTAGATATACAGCGTAATTATGAAAAAGCAATTTCTAGACATTCTAGTTATTCTGCAAATTTAAAAAGACATATTGCTAGTTGAAATTGATTGGTCTATTCTCCGTTTATAAATGATGAATCTATTCTTGTTTGACAACTACAGTGAGATATTTTCTTGGTATCACATTTTGCGCCGAGTTCTATGAAAATGGGATGCTATTTAATAAGGCAAGCTTTACATAGTAAAATGCCGATAGTTTTTGCTGTTCCTGATTATTTAGCTAAACAACTTAGAAAAGCATGATTTGAGGATTTGTGATTTAAGGTACCACAGATTTTTGATTGAGAAGTTGTAATGAAAAATGTTTTAATAAATGATGCAGTAACGGAAGGTGATATAAAGGGACTTATAGAGGAGTTTTCAGGTAATTATTTATGATTTTCCAAATAATAAAATATGTAAATTTAGTTAAGGAGGTATATATTAAAAAACAGCTCATTAGAGCTGTTTTTGTTCCGTTAATATCTTAATTATTCTTCATTTTCTTCTACTCCAGCTATATCTTCAATAACTTCATCTAAATGCTCGAATGTATCATCGTCTAGTATTTGTTTTCACATTCTCATATCTTTAATAGCAGATTCGATTTTCTTTTCTAATTCACTAAGAGCCTTAGAATTTCACATTAGGTACTGGGATAGCTTTTCTTTTCACTGGAACTTTTCATTTCATAATGTGTAGAATGCTCAGCTTTTTGTGATGGTCTTTAGAAGAACTGATGCTTCAATTATATCACTAATTTTATCATATCACATATTCCATTTAACTGGGAGTTCTGCAGTTTTGAAAGGAGCAGCAATCTTATTTTTAGCAATTTTAACTTTTGCATAGTATCAAGTTTGTTCTTTATCTTCCATGATTTTATCTCATTTTCTAATTTCAATTCTTTGAGATGCGAAGAATTTAAGAGCATTTCATCATGTAGTAGTTTCTGGATTTCAGAACATTACACCAATTTTCATTCTGATCTGGTTGATGAAGATGCATGTTGTTCATGTCTTAGCTAGGACAGAAGTTAATTTTCTTAGTCATTGAGACATCATTCTTGCTTGTAATCACATGTATGTATCTCCCATATCTCATTCTACTTCTGCTTTTGGAACTAATGCTGCTACTGAATCTACTACTATTAATTTTACTGATCCAGATTTTGCAAGTTCTTCTGCAATTTGTAGAGCTTGTTCTCCGTAGTCTGGTTGAGCTAATAATAATTCATCTATATTAACTCATAGTTTTTTAGCATAATGTGGATCAAGTGCATGTTCTGCGTCGATAAATGCAGCAACTTCTCCGCGTTTTTGAATCTCTGCTATGGCATGTAATGCTATTGTTGTCTTTCAACTTGATTCTGGTCAGTAGATTTCTACTACACGTCCTTCAGGGTAACCTCATCATAGTATTAAGTCTAGAATATATGATCCACTATGGAAAGTATTAACTAATCCAAATGTTGAATGGTCTCACATTTTAATTACGGCTCACTTTCCGAATTGCTTTTCAATGCTTGCAAGGGCATTCTTAAGTTCAGCTGAATCTTTCGTCGTTGTCATGTTTGTTTTGTATAAGGGGTAAAAAATCATAACGCAATCATCGTAATAAATTTTTTCAAAAATGCAAGAGATTTTTTATTAGTTCTAAACTGTATTTTAAAAAATGTCAAAAAAATCTGATTTTTTATCAAAAAAAGGTTTGACATCGTCAAAGAAATTCTTATAAAGAAAATAGAAATATATGTCAGATTTCTTTTTATTCATTAATTATACTACTAATGAAGCAAGAACTTGATGATGTACAGAAGGCTTTAATTTTGTTCTTTAAGAAGAATACAAATTGAGAATGACTTACTCTTAGAGAAATCGCTGCAGAAATTGGAGTAAAACATCCTCAGACTGTGTTGAATAAGTTAAATCAGTTGGTGCTTAAATGATATTTTGTTAAAGATGAAAGATGATATCGTTTAGTACGTGAATCTATCACTGATAAGTATACTGATATAGTTCAGCTTCCTATTTTTGGTTTCGCTCAATGTGGTAATCAGTGAAAGGCTGTGATCAATGAATATACGCAGGAACGTATTCCAGTTACAATGGCATTTGTAGGTATGCAGGATCTTGAAAATTGTTTCTTCGTACGTGCGAAGTGAAATTCAATGGAGCCAAAAATTCAGGACTGAGATTTAGTGTTAATTCATCAGCAGGAGAGTTATGATCCTAATGATTATGTTTTTGTGGTTCATAATCAGCTTCCTAAGCTCAAAAAGATCATCAAGACTGATGAATGAGTCTTCCTGGAATCTGTAAATAGATTTTTTGATAATGTTGAAATCGATCCTTATGATGAAACTAAGGTTGTTGGTGTGGTAAAGAAAATTATTAAGAATATGTAATTATTGTTGAAGTCGTTCTGTGAAAACTTGATAATCTTGCTGAATATCCGCGTCGGATTTAAGCTTTTTTTCTATGTTTGAAATTGCATAGATTGCTGTAGCGTGATTCTTTCATCCAAAATACATTCAGATTTTTTCTAATGTTCGTTTGAAATGTTTTTTTGCAATTAGCATTAATATTTGTCTGGCAGTTGTTATTTCTTTTTTTCTAGAATCTGATTTTATTTCAGCTACTGAAATAGAGTAGTAATTTGCGACCAATTCAACAATTGTATCGAATGATTTCTGAGATTTTGTATTTTGATTTACTACATCAAAAGTAGACATATGATGTTGCGTTGAATATCATAGTGTTGATAAACATGCATAAACATCATCTTCAGAAATCTCATTTCAGTTAAATGTTTTTCTTGTTAATAATATATTTAATGCTCATTCTAGTTCACGTACATTTGAGGTAATGTGTTGTGCAACAATGGCCAATAATTCTGGATCTATTGATTCTTGTTTGATTTCTAATTTTGATTGAAGAATTGCAATTCTTGTTTCATAATCAGGTGCATGAATATCTGCGACTAATCCTAGAGCAAATCTGGTTTTTAATCTTGGCTCGATGTGTGGTAATTCCTTTGGCGGGCGATCAGAAGAAATGATAATTTGTTTTTTCTTTGATTGAAAATCATTGAATATGTTATGAAATATTTCTTGAGTCTTATCTTTGTCTGCTAAGAATTGAATATCATCGATTAAAAGTGCATCAACGTCATCAAATTTTCTCATTAAAGTAGACATTTTGTTGTGCATTAAAGCTTGAACCATTTCATCTACAAGTTTTGTTGCAGGTAGATATATGACTACTTTATCAGGTTGAGTGGAAATGATTTCATTTCAGATTGCTTGCATCAGGTGTGTCTTTCCTAGTCAAACATTTCAATATATGAATAGGGGATTGTATGCTGTTCAGGGATTTTCTGCTACAGCTTTTGCTGCAGAGAATGCGAATTGATTATTTGCTCATGCAATAAAATTGTCAAATCTGAATGATGGGTCAAATAAGATTCAGAAATAATCGTATAATTCATCTTTTAGTGATTTTGATAATGGTTCTGAGGATTTTTTTTCGAGTGGTTTAATATTTAATAGACTTCAGAGATCAATCAGTAAATCACTTCACGTTGAGAATGGGGGATAAACTATGTATTCAACTGAATATTGTGGGTTGTATACAGTTTGAATTGTTTCTTTCAGACTTTTATTAAAAATTTTTTTAGCATTAGATAACATGAAATCGTTTGCAAATCCAATGTATACTTTTCTTTCATTATCTTCTATATTTATAATTCATGCTTTTGATAAGAATGTTACGATTTTTTTGTGGTCTTGTTGAGTAGATAATTGCAAAATTATTTGCGTTCGCAAGTCTTTGAAATATTGTTTTTTTTGAGAATCATATTGTTCTACTATATCAATTAGCATTAGATGAGTGATATATAATAGTAAATTATTGTTTTGCTAGGACTACATATTCTACATGATGTTCTTTGTTTATTTCTCATGAAACTGGATTTGTATAGTTTCAGAAATCTTTTACCACAAATTTTCAGTTCAATCATTTGAAATCATCTAGATTATATTGATATAGTCATACGTTGTTTGTCATTGTGTAAGAATCTGGTAAGTGGTATGTGATGAAACATAATCAATTTCTATTTAGATGATTGTATATATTTGTCATCAAAGTTCCTAGTACATAATCTTTTGAATGGTACATCACAATGTGTTTTGCAATAATGAGATCATATTTTTCTTTGAATTCAAAATCTTCTACTCTTCATTTATAATATGTAATATTTGGATGATCTTTGAGATAATCTGGATATTCTGCGTTATCTATATCATCTAATACATCCACTTTTGCACCATAACTAGCAGCTAAAATGCTGAAATATCATTTTCTAGCTTTTAGATCTAATATACGTTCAGGTTGATGGTCTTGAATTAGTTCGCTAACAAGTTTTGCTCACTGCATTTTTATTTATACAATTAAATAAAGGTCAGATTTTTATCATATAAATTTTTCTAATCTTACTATGTCTAGGTCTGGTCTAGATTCATTTAAATCATCTAGAGTGAAATCTTGTAATTTATCGTTATATGTTTGACAGATGTCTTCAATTAATGCTAGATTAAATTCTCTATCGTAAGCTTCTTCTGCAAACATTCTCACACAAAGATTAGTAGGAATTCATGCAAATACGATATTTTTGATTCACTCAAGTTCTTGTTCTAGTCTTGTTTTGTAGAAACAAGAAATTTTGGTTTTTGTAATAATAATATCTTCTGGTTGTGGACAAAGATCTTCAATAATCTGAGACATAGGATCTTTATCTGCGAAGGGTCATTCTTTTTCTGTATGCCTTATAAAAATGATTTTGTAATTCATCTCTCTGGCGTATTGGATGAGGTAGATGGCTCTATCTATTACTCAGTCCATATTACGCAAATAATAGTCAGATTTTTTATCTCTCCATAATTCCTGAAGTCCAATTAGGACAAGTGCTGTGTTTTGTTGGGCCATTTGGATGTGGAAGAAAATAAAGCTAAATAAGTTTATACAGATTTTGTTAAAAAATACAACAAAGAACAATATCTTTAGTTTTCCCGGATTCTTTGGCTAAAGCCTCAGAATGACTATAAAAAAAGACCAAGTCTTTCGACTTGATCTCTTTTATGATGCATCATGTATATAATCACATGAAAAGTTTTTTATCATCCGACAGGTCATTGACCACTAGATTGAGTCTGATTACCTCACGATAGTGTACCTACAAATCGGAATACAACACTGACAATCATCCATGCTAATAGAATTATTGCTAATCCAAGCGCAGCATTTTTGAGGATAGTCCGTCAATCTTTGTATCATTTACCATCAGCTCCTGATGTAAGCATCTTGAAACCTCAGTACATACATATACATAGGGCTACAGTTGCAAGGATTCAGAGAATCCAGTTGATAGCATTTTTGACGGTATCTAATAAGCCAGAGCTTACATCATCATCGTCAGTGTGAATCGTCTTTATGTCAGATACATGACACTTTCCTCACCACCTATTGCAGTTATCATCTGCCATGGTAATGCCAGGAATTGTAGATAATCACAAAACTGCAATTCATAATGATATTACTAATCTATTAATCATGTTATATAGTTTTACAGACATTTTATTATTATATAATGAATTTTAATCTTATTCTCCTCCTGGATCAACTGGATTAGTGTCAGGATTAGTATCTGATCCTCCTTTTAGACTACCTGAATTACTTTGATTATTTGTACCTTCAGATTGAGTCTGATTTCATCATCATAAAGTACCAATAAACCAGAATATTACACTGACGATCATCCATGATAATCCAACAATTGCTAATCAAATTGCAGCTTGTTTTAAAACTTTAAGTCCATCTCAGTATTTCTTTTCATCACCACCTGCAGTAATCATTTTGAATCATCCATATAAACAGATTACTAATGCAATTGTTGCAAGGATTCAGAGAATCCAGTTGATGGCATTTTTAACTGTATCGAGAAAAGCTGATTGTGTCAATTTTTGACTTCAATCTCCTACCATATTAGCATCTGCATCTGGATTTGCCCAAGCGGTAGCATCTGCATAGTTAGGTAAAACTGCTACTCCAGTTAGTGCGAACACTCATAGGAATGCTCCTACCAATAGTTTTTTCATTTTCATGTGTAATAAATAATAAAGAATAAAGATCATGTTCAGATTTAAATCTTCTGAAACATTGTATGAGATAATTTTATACAAAAATTTTTATTTTGCAAATTTTAAAGCACTAAATTTTTTGTGTATTGATTTTTGGGCATAGTATCATTAGAATGTAAATGATAACTGGTGTTTTTTGTAATTATATTTTGCTCTTTGTATAAGAAGTTTTGACTTTTAGTAATTTTCTGTTGTGTTATTGTTTGTTTTGACTTGAATAAGTATAAGTAAATAATAAAATTAAATCTGATTTAATTTGTATCAAAAATTTTGATGTTAAAAGATTCAGAAGTACAACAAGCAATTTCTGCTGAGGAAAAGAGACAACAAGACTGAATGGAACTGATTGCTAGTGAAAATTATCAATCAAAGCAGGTTCTAGAAGCTCAGTCATCAGTTTTTGCAAATAAGTATGCAGAAGGATTCCCATGAAGGAGATATTATTGATGACAGGAAAATACAGATAAAATAGAACAACTTGCTATCAATAGAGCTAAACAAATATTCAAATCTGATCATGCGAATGTTCAGGCACTTTCATGAGCTGCTGCTAATTTGTGTTTCTATACTGCTGTAATGGAGCCTGGTGATACGATTCTCTGAATGGATTTATCGCATGGATGACATTTGACTCATTGAGCTCCTGTTACATTTTTTTCTAAAGTGTTTAATTTCCAACGCTATAAAACTAAATCCGATTGAAGTATAGATTTCGATGAATTGGAAAAGCTAGCACTTGAATATAAACCAAAAGTGATTCTTGCAGGATTTTCGGCTTATCCTAGAGAACTTGATTATGCAAAATTTGCTGAAATATGAAAAAAAGTCTGAGCAGTATTATATGCAGATTTATCTCATATTGGAGGTTTTATTGCAGCGTGAGAATTAAAGAATCCATTTGATTATGGATTTCATGCTATGATGACTACTACGCATAAGTCATTACGTTGACCTCGTTGAGCATTAATTCTTTCAAAATGAATAGTTTCTAATCCTTTAAAGAAACCTGAAGATACTATTGAAAATTTGCCAACAAGAATCGATAGGGCGGTATTTCCATGAATGCAAGGTGGTCCACACATGAATACTATAGCTTGAATTGCTGTAGCTTTGTGAGAAGCTCGAACTCCAGAATTTAAAAATTATGCCCATCAGACATTAATTAATGCTAAAGTTTTGGCTGAAGAAATGCTTTGATATTGATATAAATTAGTTACATGATGAACTGATAATCATATGATAGTTATGGATTTTTCTGGTGAGGCATTTAATTGAGCTGATATAGAAAAAGTATTGGATAAAGTTTGAATTTCTACATCTAAGTCTACAATTCCTGATGATCCAAATCCTCCATTTAAGCCTTCTTGATTAAGAATTGGTATGCAAGCTATGACTACCAGATGAGTTAAAGAGGATGATACGAAACACATTGCTAAATTTATTCATGAAGCAATTCAGAATAGATATAATGAAGAAAAGTTAGAACTAATACATAGAGAGGTAATTGAATGTTGTGAGCATTTTCCGATTCCTTCAATTTAATCAGATTGTTTATGATTTTTGAAAATCTTCTGTTCTTAATCATCATAAGATATCTTTTCATGTTTCGATTAACTTAAATTTCTGTAGTTTTCCTTCTTGATTATCTTCATCTTCTTGAGTGATTCATATGTCATTTTGGTTTAGTATAGTAATAGCGTTTGTTACATAATTTCCGTATAATGTTCTGTATGTCTCTTTTTTTGACTGATCTCTAGCTCGTTCGTTAAATGGGAGCATGTGGTCATGGATGATACGAATATATGGTTCAGCTTCTTCTTTTGTAAATCATAATTGGCGATAAATGGTGGCAGCAAGATATGCTGATACTTTTTCATGTCCATAGAAGCATATCTCTCCTCTTTGGTTTGTTCATGTTGTATATTTCTTTCAGGCATCGTGTAGTAGTGCTACAAGTTGCATGTTGGTATCGTTATTGGTTTCTCTTGATATTCAAGCTATTACCATGGCAATATGTTCAAGTATGGTTTCTTTATGATATCTACTAGTTTGTTCTCAAATTTTTCACATGTATGGTGTAACATCGCATTTTAATTTTTTTTGTGGAAAAATTATTAAGTTATTTTCATCTGATTTTTTGTAAATTATTTTAGTAAGATCATCTTCCTCTTCTTGTGATTCCAAAAAGGATTCAATGGAAAATTCTTTGTTTAAAATTGAGTCTATAGGCTCTCAAAAGGATTCTTTTTTATCGAATACAGATTCAAGAATTTCTTCGGTAGTATTGCATGGTAAAATTTTTGTAATTTCAATGGAATTTAAATCAGAATTTAGTGAGCTTATCGTGTTGTTTGTTAATGAGCTTATTGTATTGCTTTTATTCATAGGATTTTGAGGTCCATTTTCTATCATTTTTATTAAATTTATTGATAAATATTTGCTAATTATATTCATAGTTATAAAAAAAACAAATTTTATGCGTTTTTTTAATGTAGTTAATATTTAATAGTAAAAAGTTGAGCTTAATTTTTTGGTAAAATGGTATGTTGTTTATATATTTTATAGATGGAATAAAGCCAGTTTTTTTAAATTGTTTAAAAAATTCTGACTGGATTTTAAGATTATAAATCACTTTTTTAGAAGTCAATAGTTGATGGCTTGAAATTTTTAATGAATTTTCTATAAGATATGTGGTGAAATTTCTGATTTTTTTATTCTTATTGAAAATTTTATGAACGATAAAGATGAAGCATTTTTAAATGCTCAGACACATCATCAGCCTGAGGTTGATCATCCTATTGAAACTGAAATTACACAGTCTTATATAGACTATTCAATGTCAGTTATTATTTCTCGTGCTTTGCCTGATACTAGAGATTGATTAAAACCTGTAATTAGGAGAATACTTTTTGGAATGTATCAGATGAATAATGTTTATAATCAGAAACATAAGAAATCAGCGAGAATTGTCTGAGAAGTAATGTGAAAATACCATCCACATGGAGATGCTTCTATATATGATGCTATGGTTCGTCTTGCACAAGGTTGGTCTATGAGGTATCCTTTAGTTGATGGACAGGGAAACTTCTGATCTATAGACTGAGATGGAGCTGCTGCTATGAGGTATACAGAAGCAAGATTAACAAGAATTGCTGAAGAAATGTTAGCAGATCTTGATCAAGATACTATTGATTGGAGAGACAACTTTGATGGTTCATTGAAAGAACCTATTATGCTTCCTACAAAATTCCCTAACCATCTTTGTAATGGTACAATGGGTATTGCTGTTGGTATGGCGACTAATATGGCTCCACATAACTTAACTGAAGTTATTGATGCATCATTACTATTACTTCATAAAGAATGAAAAGAAGAAATAATTACAGATGATAATGGTTCAGAAATTAAACAAAAGGCATCTGTAAGTATCGAAGAAATTATGGAAATTATTAAATGACCAGATTTTCCAACAGGAGGTATAATTTTTGATTCAAATAATATCCTTGAAGTTTATAAAAAAGGTAAATGAGGAATTGTTGTTCGTGGTAAAACTCATGATGAAGTATATGATGGTGCTCATGTAATTGTTGTTGATGAAATTCCATATCAAGTAAATAAAGCAGCATTAGTTCAAAAAATTTGAGAATTAGTTGTTGAGAAAAAAATTGAAGGTATTAATGATATTCGTGATGAATCAAATAAAAATAAGATTAGAATTGCAATCTACCTTAAAAAAGGTGTAGATCCAGATTTAGTACTTGTTCAATTATTTAAATTAACAGAATTACAAACTAATTTTAATCTTAATAATGTATCACTTGTTGATAATGGTAC